>MDTE01186929.1_pt1 | contig 27500 bp, 21 predicted proteins | sample 811231 | NCBI WGS metagenome assembly MDTE01 (sample SAMN05326651, study PRJNA326480) | marine metagenome | isolation source: seawater | place: Indian Ocean: Red Sea | collected 2010 | reverse complement strand
CACGTAACCAGCGATCGACACACCGACCGCGTCCGCATCGGCCAACACGGCGTAGCCCAATGAAAAGTTCGTGACGCGCACAAACGACGCCACCCCGAGACCGCCCTCCCTCGTCGTGACCGCGCCCCCCAATACGCTCGACCAATTCGGTAACTTTGATGTCCCCACTTCTGTCGCAAACGTCGAGTTCATCGAAGAAAGAGCCCCAGTCCACACCTCTGTCGTGCCCGAGCTGTCCCCTCGCACGGTCAGCTTGATGGCTTCGTTCGGGAGACTCAGCAGAGGATTCATCGCCACGAGCGCGGGATCGTCCCAATGCGTGATGTTTCCCAAAAAAATCCCCAAAAGTGCGTTCGCGTTCACCCGGAACGGCGCCGCGGATGAATTGGGAAGATTGTATACCAAAGCCACCGCGCCGGCGACGACTGGGTACATTTGCAAGTCTGGGTACGCCGAGTACGACGCGGCGTCGATGAGCGCATCGCTGCACGCGAAATCGACTTCATTGTACCCTTCACTATCGGAGCACTCGGTGGTGGCGTTTTTAATCCTGCACAAACCCTTACCACTTCCCATGGCGCGATAGCTCAAGCTCACGTTTGCAGTCGTCTGCTCGTACGCGTTGATGGCTTCGTGATACACGCTCGCCGGAAACGTCGCCCCCGCCCCGAGGAGCGTCACCCCCGCCGCATCACATCCTCTCACCGTCCACGCCCGATCCCACCCCGCGATCGCCATCGCGCACGCCCACGCGATCAATCGCACCGCGCGCATTCTCCTCATCGTCAACCGCCCGCGCCCGCGCCCATCGTCGTCGGCATCCCTCCTCCTCCTCACCCCTCGCGCCCCCGATCGAGACGAACGACGCGCATCGCGATCGCCCACGTCCATCGCGGACGACGCGCCCGTCCGGCCGACCTTCCGCTCGGCCGTCGCCCTCTCGCGTCCGACGAGCGCACGAATTCGCACACGTTGTCTCGCCTCGCCTCGGTCGGTCGCGCGCACTTTTTTTTCCATTTGTCCGATCTGGACCTTTGTTTTTTATCGACATCGATCGTGCGCGCACCGTTGGCGTTTTCGAGTGCATGTGTGCGACGATTGATCGATGCGGGCGGATCGCCGAGACGTCGTCATCGCCGCGCCCAAGTCTGCGTCGCCGTCGCCTCGGGGAGCAACACGTCCGAGCGAGCGTGGACCCGGTGACGCGCGGGAGACGGTGACGCGCGCGTTCGTTTCGACGCGTCGCGAGAAGACGCGCGAACGCGCGTTCGAGCGAGGCGAGGCGGGACGCGTCGCGGCGACGCGGGAGAGAAGGAATCGTTCGCGAGGCTGACGCGCCCTCGCGTGTGTCCGGCGGCTGCGAGCGCATTCATTCATTCATTCGTCGGACGGTGGGTCGGTCGAACGCGGTTTCGGTGACGGCGCGACGCGAGACGTCGGTGAGGCTGGAGGAAAACACGTTCGACGCGCGCGGATGTTTCAGCTCGTCTCTTTGAGCGATTCGGCGGTGAAGATTCCACCCGCGAATCTCGGCAAGAGCACGCTGGAGGCGGTGACGCAAGAGCTCGAGTCGCTTTACGTGGACAAGGTGCTCGCCGAGTGTGAGGGGTTGTGCGTGACGCTGTATTCGATCACGGACATTTCGGGCGGTACCGTGCTCGCCGGGGAGGGATGCGTGTGCTTCGACGTGAGTTTTAAGGTTGTCCTCTTCAAGCCGTTCGCCGGGGAAATTTTAGAGGGCACGCTCGAGAGCGTCGACGCGCGCGGCGCGTACGTCTCCATCGGTTTCTTTAGCGATATTTTTATCCCCTCCAGCAACATGCAGGTACCGAGCGAGTACGACGAACGCGAGAAGACGTGGGTGTGGGATTACAACGGCGAGACGCTCAAGATGGAGGTCGGCGCGCCCGTCCGCCTCCGCGTCGTCGACCGCCGCTTTCCCGAGGCTCCGAAAACCGCCGAGGAGCTCGCCGAGCTCACCCCAGAGAGCGGTAAAAAGAATAAGGATTCTTTCGCGCCCATGGTAGTCATCGCCGACGTCAACGCCGACGGGTTAGGCATGTGTAAGTGGTGGACAGAGCACGACGGCGAGTAGGACACAGAGAGAGAGAGAAAAACAAACGAACGAGGACGACGCGCTCGCGACGTCCCCCGCATTAGCACACTGTAGATAGTTACACCATATAGGATTACAGTATGTATCCAAAAGTACTAGTAAACCCCTCATACACCCCTCATACATACCAATACCCCTTCCTCCCGAAAGCGCGCGCGGCGCACAAATATCTTTCGCGACGTCGCGCGCTCGGATTAATTGTGCGATGCGATGCCGACGCGTCGTCACAACTCGACGACGCGCGCGCGACTGTAAGACATGGCTAAGATTGCGATGAAGTCCAAGAAGACGACGAAGAAGACGACCGCCGGTAAGGTGAAAAAGGTCAAGGACCCGAACGCGCCCAAGCGCGCGCTCTCCGCGTACATGTTCTTCGCCAAGGCGGAACGCCCGAACATTCTCAAGAAGCACCCGAACTATTCCGTCACGGACGTCGCCAAGGAGCTCGGCGTGCGATGGAAGACGATCAAGGATAAGTCCAAGTACGAAAAGGAAGCGGCCAAGGACAAGGCTCGCTACGAAGCGGCGATGAAGAAGTACAAGGCCAAGTAATCGTCATCATTCGACGATTCGATCGATCTTTGAATTTCGACGACAATTATGACGCCCGTCGAGGAGATTAGATTGTCGATGGGATCGAGATCGATCGATGACGCGAACGAATGCGATGATGAATGAAAATTCGATACATGACATGCCGGACCGAATGCCGATGATATACGTTTAAAAGACGAACGATGCGAACGCGAGCCCTCTCGCGCGCGACGAGCAATCGCTCGCTCGCCGCGGGGGACTCTAGTGTTGTAAATAAATAAAGTCACCTTCCAATACGCTATTCCTCGCGCTTGACGTACCGCATGCAGTAGCGATCGCGTTGATTACCGAGCGTCCACATGGAATCAAAGTACGACGCGCCGTAATCCTCGGGAACGCCGCTCTCGAATGGTTTTCCATCGGCGGCGGCGGGGGCGAAGAGTGCGCGCGCCTTGCGCAATTCTCGGCACATGCGTACGGCGTACGCGGGATCGTCGGTGACGCAAATCAAGTGACCGCCGGGTTTCAAAACGCGATGAACGTCTCGTAAAAACGCTGCGTCAACGAGCACCTGCGAACTTCCAACCCATTCGGGAGGATCGGGATAATTGACGTAGAGCTCGGAGACGGACGCCGGCGGCGTGACGCGCGCGCTCAACGCGTCGTGCGCCATGCCACACACGAGATGTACGTTTCCCTCGACACCCAGTCGCAGAGATTTCATCCACGTCAGAGCGACTCGGTTTCGTCGCATTTCGATACCGATCCATCGCACGTTTGGATTTTGCTTTGCCCTTCGCGTGATCCAGTCGCCGTGACCGCTGCACACCTCGACGCGAACGTCGTCGACGTCGTCCACAATCAAGGGCTCTATGTCTTCATCATCGGCGATAATTTTTACCTGAGGCGACGATTCGACTCCTTTGCTCGCGATATCTGCGATTTCGAGACGTCTCGACAAGGGAACGTCGTTGATGTACGCTTCGACGGCGTCGATTTCTCGATTCGTCTCTTGCGATCGTAGTCGTAAAAACAGCTGCACACTCTTCGATGGCGCATCAGTTGAGGTGCCGTCGTTTCGCGCGTCGTATTCGTCGTCGGCGTACCTCGAACCGGTCGCATGTTTCTCCGCATTCGCCAAATCCATCTCGAGGATCGCCCTCGCGTCTCGACACGCGTTGACGGCGACGTCGTTATCCGGCATGATCAAACTCGCAGCCGTGGCGATGGCGACGTGCGACTGCGCGGTGATTTCGACGCCATCTCGCGTGGCGTCTCGAACGAACGCCAATGCCCGCTGTACCATGAGCTCACCGCACAACGTTTTGATGAAATATTCGCACGCCGTCGCATCCGGCGCGTAGTCTCGCTCTCGCATGGTTTCCAAACATTTCGTCGCCCCGTCGACGTCGCCGTATCGCACGCAATTTCTCAACAAAGTGGCGTACGTGCGCTGATTCGGCTCCACACCAACACTAATCATCTCGCGCACCACCGATCGCGCTCTGTCGATGTTTCCATCCTGCGATTCACCCTTCACGAGCACCGTGTACGCGACTTCGTTGGGCTCGACGCCCGAGTCGCACATCGATTTCCAAATCTCTCGCATCACCGTCGTCTCCCCGACGCGCGTCGCCGCGTTCAAATAATTCGTGTACGAGTACACGTTCGGCGCGAGACCGGCGCGCGAGATGCGCTCGAACGTCTCCTTGGCGAATCCAAACTGTTTCTCGTTGCCGAAATCTTTCAGCATGCGATTAAAAAATTTCACATCCTTCACCTTGAGCGCGCGTTTGAGCAACGTCTGCGCCTCTCTCGCGCGTTTCCGATTCGCCTTGACCACACGCTTGATCCCTTCGTCCAGCGACGCGAGGTACGACGTGGATACTCCATCACCGTCGCCCGCGTCGTCTCCGCGTCGCCCCTCACCGCCACCGTCCGCCGCCGCCCGAACGCCTCGCGTTCCATCACCACCCCTCGCACCGTCTCCACCCTCCGTCCCCGCGTCGCGCCGCCGCCTCTTCTCCGATTGTTTCTTCTCCCCTCGATTCACTCGCCCGCGCGCTCGCTTCATGCGCGAGAGCGTGCGCGCGCGCGCGACTGCGGCGGCACGAATGAATGAATGAATGCATGAAAAGTGCATAAATGGACCCGGTGCGTCGCCACTCGCGCGACGACACGACGGACGAGACGATCGGACGATGGTCGTCGTCGCCCTCGCGCCGCTCGACGTCGTCGCCTCCCCCTCCCTCCCGCGTCCTCGTCCTCGCGCGCCTCCATCGCGCGTCCTCGTCGTCACGCGCGCGGGCGGGAAAGGGAAACGCAAAGGCGCGCGTCGAGGCGAGGAGCGCGCGACGGATGGAGTGGCGCGCGCGCCCGTGGGTGGGGCGGGAGACGCGATGCGGGCGGGGAAATCGCTCGCGGGTGCGCTCGGACCCGTCTCGCGCGCGCCGTTCGACGAGGAGGAAGAGACGTGGGAACACTTTGTGTTGGCGCGCGCGGCGCGCGAGGACGGGGGAGACGCGGGGCGATGGTTGCCGCTGGGGGACGTCGTGCACGCGCGAGGGACGAGCGTGGATGACGTCGTGCGAGAGCGATACTGGATCTTGAGGGATTACGCGAAGAGGCGACACTTGAAATTAAACGTCGGGAGGGGTGGGATAGAGATCGGCGTGCGCGTGCAAAAGGGACCGAAGCATCCGAGGGCGACGACGGGCGAGGCGACGGAGATCGTCTCGGTGTCGGACGGGTCGGACGTCGAGAGGTGGGACGAGACGAGAGGGAGCGACGATGCGTTGAAATTCGGTGAATTTCCAGCCGTACTTAGACTTTTGAACAACGCCGAACCGGCGACGGCGGCGACGAAGAATGCAATGCTCCGAGCGAGCGCGCGGTTCGCGTCGGAATCGCCGGGTGGCGCGCCGTCGCCGTCGCCGTCGCCGCCGGCGAAGAAGATGGAGCGCGTCGACAAGGACGGTTCCGTCACGTTTCGGTTCGATTGATTCGGTTGATGTGATGGACTACGAAACTTTTTAATACAACTCGTTTGATACAATTCGTCCTCGTCCGTCACGCGTCGCTTCGCGCGAGCGCGCGTCGAGAGAGCGCGCGAGAGAGACACGGGAGCTCTCGCACTCGAGCTATGTGCTCGAGACTGTTCGTGATGTCCACGGAACATTCTCCGGCGAGAGCGTGCCCGACGAGAAGAAGAAACACGCGAGTGCTCGTGGTCAAACACGTGTGCGCGTATCTCTCATTGAGTTCTTCAATCACTTCGAGGTTGGAGGTGACGATTATCGGGTACGCACGCGACACGCCGCTCTCGCCGATCGCTTGGAACACGAGATGACCCTGATCCTTGGCCGAGCGGCGTATTTTACCCAACAACGATATGGCCACTTCGAGCACTTGAATGCAGTGGGAAGAATCATCGTCGACCGGGCCGTTTTGCGCGGAAAATCTCGGAGAAACGTAACGAACGAGTCCGCCGAGGAACGAGTCCGCCGATCTCAGGTGTCTGTCGTTGTGACGTCGGACGCGCGGTAACACCGAGCCACCACCGACGCGAGCCGTCATATCCACGACGTCCAACTTTTCTCCGGCGAAAGTCACGGCATAAACGCTGCCCACAGCCATCGCGACGGCGCTCGATCCGACGATGGTCGGCGATTCGGTCTCGACGCGAAAGGCATCCGTGTGCATAAACTTCAGAGGACTCGAGACTCGAGAAAACGCGTGACGCCAACGAGTCGTGAGAACTTCAATAGATGTTATCGAGCTGTCTCTGAGTGGAAAATGTGGGGCGACATGACGCTGCAACCATTCCTCCACTCTGGAGGGATCGTCCTCGACGGCGTACCCTCTGAACCAAACCTCTTGATCCTTGATGTTGAAATGTATCGACATCCAGGGATGGGCATCGATGACATCACGAAATGATTCCACAAAGTCGCAGATGATGGCCTTGATGCGTTCGCGTCTCCAGGGACGTAACGGTCTGAATGAAACGCGGAATCCATCCATGCTGTCCTTCAAATTCTCCACTTTCCATCCAACCGATTCCGCTATATTGTTCAAGTCTTGATCATCCATTTCAATTCGCGCGACTCGCGCGTCACCTTTTTCTCTCCTCTGGACTTGCTCTTCGTATCGGTCCAGCGTGAAAGAGCACGTCGCGCGGCGCCAAATCTGAAAGAGAGCGCCATGTCTGACAAAAAAGGTATCGAGCGTTCCTTGAATGGAAACGCTGTTTCTCATACGAAGGTGACGGTGCACCTTCTTGAGTGTGAAGCAGACGAGCGGCGCGAAAGTGACTCCTAACCACGTATACATGTTGAACTGAAAATTGGATCGCGCGCGATACACCGGAAGTGCGCGCGATAACCCGATGAAAAAAGTTGGGTACAACGCGAAGTTGGTAAAGCACAGCACCGCAGAGGTGAGGAGTCCGCTGTACGCATCTAGAATAATCATCGGCACAATCTCTGGACTGAGAAGCAACACCACGACTTGCTTCGAGTGAAACGTATGCCCGGGGTGATTGTAACCGATGATGGCGAGGGTCACCGCCGGATGTCGCATGATTGTCTTGATGATGAGTCTGATTGTCATCCCGATGTCCTCCTTGTATCGAATCGGTCTTCCGTGACTGTCGATGTTGAAGAACATCACGATGACGAAAAGATCGATCAACGTCGCTAAAGGAAGGTATTTGGTGTAAAGTCCGCGTAGAAATTTCGCCGGATCCTCCGTATCTCGCAGAGGCACAAACGTCCCCTCGACCGTCCGAGTTCCGCGCAGCATTAAATAATGTTCCAAAATCAACGCGACGGAGAAGTATAAAAATGTGTAAAACCTTCTCGCGTTCAGCCCGTCGTTCGGCGTCATCCCGAGAACATAGGTCAAGAAGAAAGATGATGGTTTGCGTCCATTTCTCGAGCCTCCGCCTCGCCGGTACCGCTCGTTCGCCTCCAGATAGCGCACCATCTTCGCCGGCTCGATGAACCGCCGCGAAGGCTGTTCGTCTGCGTCCCGAGACGACTCCTCCACCACGTCGGCGACCGCGGCGACACCATCGTCACCATCGCTCGCCAACGTATCCGCGCGCGCCCCGCGTCCCATTCTCCGCCGCACGCTCGTCTCGGCCACCCTCGTCGCCCCCCTTCGCGTCGACACGCCTCCCGAATCGACCTCGCGCGTATCCGGCGCCCCACGCGCGCTCGAACGCGTGCGCATAATTCCTTTCGCGCGCCGCGCGCTCGTCCCGTCGTCCCGTCGTCTCGTCGATTCGCGGACCCGCGCGGCGAATCACCGACCGTCGCGCTCGCCGCTTCACCGCGTCGTCCGCCTCACCGACGTCCCGGATGTCTCTCGATCGTCGACTTCGCGCTCGCCTCGCGCGCGCCGCGCGCCCCACCGCGCGCTCGTCACTGACGCCATCATTGATACCGGTCGGTCGACGTCACATCGCGACGTCACATCGCGCCGACGCGACGCCGACGGCGACCTCGAGAGACGAAGATCTGGAGGGATGAGCGAGGGGGAGACGTCGACTGTTCTCATCACGGGCGCGGCGGGCCAGATCGGCTACGCCCTGGCGCCGATGGTGTGCGCGGGCGCGGCGACGGGGCGCTCGACGAAGATCGCGCTTCGGTTGTTGGACGTCTCGTTCGCGGCGCAGGCGCTGGAGGGGGTGAAGATGGAGCTCAGAGACGCCGCGTTCGATCTCGTCGAGTCTGTGGAGTGTTTCACGGACGCGGACGAGGCGTGCGCGAACGTGGACGTCGCGATCATGGTTGGTGGATTTCCGAGAAAATCTGGCATGGAACGCAAGGATGTCTTGGGGAAGAATGTGGCCATTTACAAGGCGCAGGCGGCGGCGTTGGCGAGCAAAGCGAAAAGAGACGTGAAGATTGTCGTTGTCGCGAACCCGGCAAACACGAACGCGAAAATCTTGGCCAAGTTTGCACCCTCGATTCCGAAAACTAACATCACGTGTCTCACGCGGTTGGATCATAACCGAGCTCTCGCCCAACTGTCCGAACGAAGCGGTAAGCCGACGAGAGAGGTGAAGAACACCATCATCTGGGGTAATCACTCGTCCACGCAGTACCCCGACGTGAATCACGCGACGATCGGTGGGAAACCGGCACGAGACGTCGTCGGCGACGACGCGTACCTTGACGGCAACTTTGTCGACGTCGTGCGCAAGAGAGGCGCCGCCATCATCGAGGCGCGAAAGCTGTCGTCTGCGCTCAGCGCGGCGAGCTCGGTGTGCGATCACGTGTACGATTGGATTTACGGTACCAAGGAGAGTGAGTGGACGTCCATGGGCGTCGTCTCGGACGGATCTTACGGCATTCCGGAGGGGCTCGTGTACTCGTTTCCGGTGACGTGCACGGGCGGCAAGTGGCAAATCGTTCAAGGTTTAAACATTGACGAACGCTCGCGAAAACTCATGGATGAATCCGCGCAAGAGCTCATCGAAGAATTCGCGGTGGCCGAGGAGTGCCTCGCGGAATCGGCGTGACGCGAACGCTCGTGGTAATTTTAGATTTGTCAAATTTGTTGTTAACGGCGCTACATGCTCACGTGCGACGCGATGCCGACTTGGAAGCCATCTTTGACGCGATCGTGCGCTCCCGCGCGCACCACCTTGCCGTAATTAATTTCAATCTGACCGATCGGTAGCGGCCAGACCACGCCGACACCCAGAGACACTCGCGCCGAGTCTCGCATCACCCTGGCCAAGTCCTTCGGCGCGCTCGGCACGGCGGCGATGGGCAAGAGCGCGCCCACGTTCGCGAACGCGTGGAAGTGGATGCCAGCCTCGCGCATGGCCTCAAACTTTTCGCCCGGTACGTCCATTTGGATCGCCGCGGCTGCGCTCCACACGAAATCGCCACCGAGCGCGTCTCTCTTGAGCGGCGGCTCTTCGTCGGCGGACGCCGCCTTTTCGCTCTTGGACGTCGAGCGTCGCGAATCGCTTGGACCCACGCCGTTATTTTCAAATTGGCGCAAGCAACCGACACCGCCCAAGAAGAATCTATCCGCGATGCACGTCTGCAGTTCGCCTTCCTTGTCCGACGAACCCCACGGCATCAAGACGCCGAGTCGTCCCGACAACGATGCCGTCACGCCTCGATCGGCGTCCAAGGTCTCCACGCGCTGCGTGGTAATCTCGGATTTGACAAACTTGGTCGCCATCGGATCGTTCATCAGACCTATGCCCGCCAACTCGCTACGAACTTTCCACAGGTACCCCGTCATCGGACGCACCGGTCTATCGAGGTGATCGGAGACGTACGTGTGCGTCAGCGCCGATTTGAGCGAGTGTCCGAGCTGTCGGCGCACGCCGCGACTCGCCGCGCGCGTCGGATCTTGCACGTCTCGCCAGGCGATCGTGTAGTCCAGAGTCCCCGGACCATCGCCAGTGAGATCAACGGATATTCCTCTCGACGTCACGTCGAACGAGCTCAGCTTTTTAAAGCACTCCAACGCCTGAAACGCGCGCACGTCCAAATTCACGTCGCTCCCGTACAGCTTCGGTTGACGCCACAGCGCGGAATACGTCGAGCTCAGACTCGCCCCGCGCACGGCTTCGATTTCAAACTGATCCGCGTATCCGAACACGTTGCGCAATCCCATGGAAACCTCCACCTCCCCCTCTCCTCGTCGACTCATAAACGTCCCCGCCTTGAAGTGAAACATATCCTTCTCCTCGACGTTCACCACGACCTTGGCCCCCGGGACGTCGTGGTCACCCACTCTCCCGCCCGCAGCGTCCGCATCGATCACCATGGACACATCCTTAAATATACCGTACTCTTGCAACGCCGCGTTCGCCGCGAACAGCGCATCCTTGATGCCCTCGAGCGTCCTCGCCTCGTACACCCGTCGCAACTCGCGCTCCACCAACGCGTCCCTCGTGCGTTCGTTCCCTCGCACCTCCACGCTCGACACCACGCACGCGTCCTCACGAACCGCGTCGTACCTCGCCCTGAAATCTCTCGCCCCCGACCCGCCCGCGCCCGCGCTCGCGCTCGCGCCCTCCGACGCCTCGCCCCCGCGCGCACCGTGCACGCGCCCACCGCTCCCATCCTCCTCTCTCTCGCCCCCGCGCTCGCTCGATCGTCCCGCGTCGGCATCCATCCTCGCTCCCTCGTCGTCGTCGTCTCTCCCTCGTCCTCGTCCTCGTCCTCGATCGAGCCGCGCGTCGACGTCTCGCGCGCGCGCGTTCGACAATCCATCCATCCATTCTCGTCATCCATCCGTGGTTTGTTTTGTTTTGTTTTTTTCACACATCACACATCGCCTTCAAACACCTTCACTACGTAAAACGAACATTTTTTATGTATGCGTGCTATGTGCGTGCAAAATGTAATTCAAACGAATCCACGGACGAATGCATGCGTGGGTGGGTGTCGTCCGCACACCGCGACGCGCGTCGCATCGTCGTCGAGAGGTGCGCGCGTCCCGTCCGCGACGCGTTCGCGTCATCCGTCGTCCGTCCCGTTCGCGTTCGCGCGCGTCGTCTCTCTGTCTCTCTGTCTCTCTCTCTCGCGCGCGATGACGAGAGGGGAACCGTCCGCGTCGCGTCTCGACGTCCCGTCGACGCGCGACGCGCGAGCGCACCGATCGAGCGCGATGCACGAGCGACTGACGAACGATGGTGGCGCTCTTTGTCACCCTTCCGTCTCGACGCAGATGCGCGCGCGCGACGCGACGACACCGTTACGCGCGATGACCAACGCCGACGACGCGAGGACGCCGACGCCGCTGCGAGGCGCGTTGAAGAAGGGTGCGTCTTCGTCTCGTCCGTGGTCGATCGATGGATCGATGTCGCGTTCGCGTCGTTTCTTTCTTCTTTCGTCTCGTGTCGTTCCCTCGGACTGACTGAGCTTTTCTCGCCGCGCGCGAAACAGGCGGTTTGAGTAAATCGCGCGTCGTCGTCGAGTCGGATGGTTTTACGTACAAGAAGCGCAAGAGCACCAAGGGCGTCGTCGGGGTGACGATCGCCGAACCTCTGTGGAATGGACGCGGAAAAGACGCGCGCGCGTTGGTGAGCGTGAACGCATCGAACGCGGGCGCGATGTCGAGCGGTGAGGCGCGCGGACGCGAAGATTTTCACGAAAAATTACCAAACGACATGCCCGAGGATGAGCGCATGCAATTGTTGTGCGAGAGCGTGTGCGAGGCGGAGTGCGGGTCCGTCGTGCCACAGTTAAAGGGAGAGAACGCGTTCGCGGCGAACGCCATCAGTGAAGCGTTGCAAGAGTTTCAATTGCGAGTCGAGCAATTGTTGATTGATGAGGAGGTGAAGTTTGAAGAGGGTCCGCAAGGCGTGGCGGCGAAGATTGAAGCGCGCAAGCGCGAGTTGCGCGCGCTCAGAGACGCGCTCGAGCAAGAGTCCACGCAGTGGTCGTGCATGCTCGAAGGTTCGGCGAAAACGGTCACCGCGGAATCTCCCGCGATCGATACCTCCGAACTCGGACCGAGCGAGGCTGGTTCTCTCGTCGAGGCGTGCGCCGACACCCACCGCCGCCTCTTGCTCCAAACCGAGGGCGCGCGCGGTTTAGTCGAAGGCGTGGAGAGTTTATGCGTTCGCGCCGAGCGCGCGTGCGACGTGTTCGCCGGCGCCATAGCATCGAACGATTTCCGTTCGCTCCCTTCGTACCAATCTCCTCACAGACTCATCTCTGGTCTCATCGGAGGCGGCGTCTAGTCTTTGGATTGAAATACACACGTCGACTCCCATCCCTGTACTCGAGTACTCGAACTTCATTCATTCATTCACGCGCACGCTTTCGTCCGCACTCGTCGTCGTCCGAGACGTGCGCGCCGAGTCCTCGCGCTCGTTCATCGCGACGCGACGCGTCGTCATGGGGTTCGGGCAGCTCGTCACCGGCCCGCCCGGCGCCGGGAAGACGACGTACTGCGTCGGCATGAAGCACTTTCTCGAACTCAGAGGTCGTCGCGTGGCGATCGTGAATCTCGACCCGGCGAACGATGTCGCGCCGTACGAGGCGGCGGTGACGATCGAAGATTTGATCAGTGTGGACGAGGTGCAGGAGGAGTACGGATTAGGACCAAACGGGGCGATGGTGTACTGCATGGAGTACCTGGAGAAGAACGCCGACTGGCTCAGAGACGCGTTGGCGCCGTTGAGGGACACGCATTACTTTATATTCGATTGTCCGGGACAGTTGGAGCTGTTCAACGTGCACGAATCGTTGAGAAACGTCATTCACACCATGATGAACGAGTGGCACTACAGATTGTGCACGGTGCACCTGAGCGATTCGCATCTGTGTTGCGACCCGGGAAAGTACGTGAGCGCGCTGGTGGTGACGCTCCAGGCGATGCTTCACCTGGAGACGCCGCACGTGAGCGTGTTGAGCAAGGTGGACATGTTGGAGAAGTACGGAGACTTGGCGTTCAATTTAGACTTTTACGCCGACGTCATGGATTTAGATTACTTGATAGAACACATCGGGAACGACCCGAAATTAGCAAAGTACAAAAAACTCACCGCCGGTTTGTGCGAGGTGATCGAAGACTTTGGTCTCGTGCGGTTCGTTCCGATGTCCATCGAAGACGAGGACACGGTGAGTCGGGTGGCGACGTTGGTGGATAAATCCATCGGGTACTCGCTCGGTGCGCACAAAGGCGCGCGTTTGGGCGCCGAAGAACTTCGCGAGTGCGCCGAACGCAACGCCGAGGAGGAGTTTGATTTGAGAAACGGCGTCTCGCCCGCCGTCATCGCGGCGTCCACTAACCTCGACATTCAAGAGCGTTACGCGCCGGAGAGGAAAAACGTCACCGGTGAGTGATGACGTCAAGTTGCTCGGACGACGATGCGCGCGTTCATTCGTTTGTGAAATAGAGTTACATGAAAAGACAAATGCCTGCCGAGCGAAAAAGGAACCGAACAAGCGTCAGATACATGGCGTTCCGACGTTCCCTCCCCATCCACCGTGAGCGACGACGAAAAAGAGAGATATCCCGAGGTTTGCTCACAGCTCCTCGTCGACTGATACGACGGAAACTCCGATTATACCCCGCGTTTACTGTCGCGTGTTGAAAATATTTTGATGGCTCAGAGTACAGCTGGGGTATCAAGCCAGCCTCGATCAATGAACCCGTCCCACACGCTTTGTCGATGGACGCGAGGCGCTCGACCTCGCGCGACGACGACGAGAAAAAACGATTCGATCCACTCCCGCGCCCTCGTCTCGGGTCAGAGCAAAGATGACATTCAAAACGTGTGTTTTCCCCACGCGCGCGACCTCGAGCGAGACGCACGGTCGGTGAGAAGATTAGCATTTCGACGCGTGCTCATCACGCCCGAGACGACGCGCGCGCGCGTATCGCGCGGGACATTTTCGTTTCCATCGCCTCTTCCGCACCTGTCTCTCACTTTCCCTCGCACGACGCGCGCGCGGACGCCACCGCGCGCCGCCGTCTGACGGGTCGTTGACTCCCCGCGAGTCCCTCGTCGGCTCGGTTCGTCACTCGTGACGATGACGATGCTGATGTCGATTCGATGACACTCGCGCGCGTCACCGCACCGCGCGACGCGTGCGACGTCGCGTCGCTCTCCACGCGCGATCGAACGAAGAAACTCGAGCGTCGCTCTCGTTCGACATGAGCGACGGTCGATACTCGTTCTCGCTGACGACGTTTTCCCCGAGCGGGGAGCTGCTGCAGATCAAACACGCGCTCGCGGCGATCTCGTCCGGGGCGACGAGTCTCGGGATCAAGGCGAGGGACGGGGTGGTGCTGGCGACGGAGAAGAAGTTACCGAGCGCGTTGGTGGACGCGTCTACGGTGAAGAAGATCGTGACGCTGACGGATGATATCGGGGTGACGTACAGCGGGATGGGTCCAGATTTTCGAGTGTTGACGCGCATGGCGAGAAAAGAGACGCAAACGTACTATCGAACGTACAAGGAGAGCGTGCCGGTGAGTCAGTTGGTGCGTGAGACGGCGACGACGATGCAGGAGTTCACGCAGCAGGGGGGGGTGCGACCGTTCGGGGTGTCGCTGCTCATGGCGGGGTACGACGACCGCGGGCCCAATCTGTATCAGGTGGATCCGAGCGGTTCGTATTTCGCGTGGAAGGCGAGCGCCATCGGGAAGAACATGGTGAACGCGAAGACGTTCTTGGAGAAGCGTTACAGCGAGGACATGGAGTTGGAGGACGCCATTCACACCGCCATCTTGACGCTGAAGGAGGGGTTCGACGGACAAATTTCGGCGGAGAATATCGAAATCGGCGTCGTGGGCGCGGATAGAAAGTTTAACATTCTTACCGCGAGTGAGATTGCCGATTACCTCGAGGAGGTTGAATAAATGCAGTACTAGCTAGTGTGTCTATACAAAAATTAAACGTCTTCTACATCGTCCTCGGCCCACACCGACGTGTTCAGGGGGAAATTCCACGAGTCGCGCGTCTCGCGCGAACAATACATGACGTACGCCAACGCGCGACGCGTCTTCGAATCGTTCGCACCGCCTCTGTGCATGACGCGATAATCATACACGAGCATCGATCCCGCTTTCAAAATGTGAGGTTGAAACCGAGGCGCCGCGGCTTGCGATTTTCGTTCCGGCGTCGTCACGTATGCGGCGTCGTGATCCCACGCGTGCGAACCGTGAATAAACTCGGTCGGTCCATCCGTCGGTTGTACGTCCTTCACGGGCACGAAGACGTTGAAAATACCGAACGATCGCCCATCGGCGTGAAAATGTTGCTCGGGCGCGCCCGGTTCGGAGCTCACGCACCCGAGGGATTTCACGGTGAAGAAGTCGTCGCCGTACGCGGCGGCGAGAACGGGCTCGATCCAGGGCGCGCACGATATCTGTACAGTTTCCCACGCGCGAACGGCGCGTTTCCCCGCGTCGGTCGCGAGCGCTCTCACGACGTCACTCTCGGGACGCGTGAAGTCGTATCTCAGTCCACCTCTCGCGCGCGAACATATCTCCGCAAATCTGAAAATGTCCGTCGTCGCGTCGACGCCTCGCTCGCCGACGCGCGCGAGCAGTTCGTTCAAGTGCGCATCGCTCGCCTCTGCGCACTCGCGTAACGCACGTTCGGGAATCAATGATTCATCGTCGCTCGACGCTCGTATTATCACGAAGCCGTGCGTGCGCAAACTCTCGGCGGCGCGTTCGACGGTGCCCGCTTCCGGCGCGCCCGCGCCGACTTCCGCTTCGCTCGCCTCCACCGCGCACGCGCGCGCGTCGCTAAAATCCACGCGAACCGCGCTCGTGGACGCATCCTCCTCATCACACGCTCCCATCGCGTCGCCCTCGCGAACGCACGCACCGATCGAAAACGCCTCTAATTCCTCCGCGAAATCCGCGAGCGCGGCGTCCGCCGCCTCCGCGTCCGCCGCCTCCGCCCCTCTCTCCCTCGCCGCCTCCAACAGCGCGTACCCGCCCCTCGACGCGATCTCATCGTCATGTTCGTGTTCCTCCGCCGTCATCCGCATCTCCTCGTTCACGCACACCATCGGCGTCATCGTCACCGTCATCCCTCTCGCTCTCAACGCGTCGACGAACCGGTCTGTCAATTCTCGTCTCCGCACGCCGAACGCCGCGATAAACGTCCCGTCGACGCCCGCGTGCGCGTCCACCGCGTTCGCCAAATCCTCCACGTGTTCTTCGAGATACAACATATCCGCCGCGACGACCACATCGTACGTCTCCTCCTCTCTCGCGTACGTCGTCGAGTCGCTCCAATCCAACCGTCGCACCGTCACCTCGCACGCGTTCGCCCGCGCGTCGCCGTCGAACCATCCGTTCCGCCGCGCGTTGGCGTGCGCGAGCGCGAGCGTCGCCTCGTCGCGATCGGTGAGACACACGGCCCGCGCGCCGAGACTCGCGCACGCAAGACCACACGCGCCGACGCCCGCACCGAGTTCGAGCACGCGTTTATCGAGCACGCGCTCGTGCGCGCGCGTCGACAGATGGTCGACGAGCGCGTAGGATGCGCTCCAGAGACGACATCCCGTGCGCAGAGGGACGACGTCGGCGTCGTGTTCGACGCTCAACACGATCGGGTCGCGAGGGAAATTGGGCGTCGTGAACGCGCGACGTTCGGTGAGTCCCATGGGGGACTCGACGCGATGGACGAGAGGCGTCGAGTGGGGAAGGCGATAGACGCGCGGGACGACGACGATGCGACGGAATACAGTAATACACGAACCAAACCGAGGCGAGGAAACGCGAGGCCACGCAACGCGTTCCCATGGACGATGTCGACGTCATCTCGATGATCCGAACGCGCGAGCGCTGAGCACGATGGCTCTTCTCGCGACGACCACCGCGGCGGCGGCGAAGACGACGCACCCGGCGCACGCGAAGGCGAGCGCGGGATCTTTGGCGAACACGCGACCGAACACGATGGGTGAGATGATGCGAGCGATGGCGTTGATGGCGGAATCGACGCCCATGACGGTGCCTCGTCGCGTCGGTGGCACGCATTGCATGAGGAGGATGGGGACGGCGGGCGTGAAGAGGGGAAGGCCGGAGACGTAGAGAAAGGCGGCGGGCGGCACAGCGGCTGGATGCGCTTGACCTATGCACACGAGACCGATGGCGACGAGGGTGAGACCGATCACGGTGGTTTTCGTGAGTCCGAAAAACTTTTGCGTCGGCGCGAAGAGGGTGGCGCTCACGGTGAAAGACACCGCGGATAACGCGGTGAGCAGGGCGCCGATTTGCGTCGGCGCCATGGCGAGTTTCTTGGACAGTAACAGCGGGAAAAAGGAATCAAACGTCGATTGACCGGCGTTGTACAAGAAACTCGTCACGCATATGGTGGCCACCGCGGGTAAGTACTGTTGTCCGAGCGGACAACTCAGGGTGTCTGGATCGTACACGCCGGGAAGCGATTGCGGCTGTTTAGTCTCCGTCGGGATGCCCGCCGTCGGACTCTTCGTCGCCTTTTCTTTTGTCGTCCTCTCCGTCGTCTCCACCGCGTCGCTCGACGTCGACGCATCGCCGACCACCTCGCGCATCGATGCCTTCATGCTCTGCGGTGGCGTCATGAATAACAACACCATCGTCGCCGCGGCGACGGATGCCCACCCCGTGACGCTAATCGCCGCCGAGAGACTAAATCCGGCGAATAACATCCCACCCAGCGTCGGACCGACGATGAACGCCAGCGTGCACGACGCCTCGCGCCACGCCATCAACTGAGGTAAAAACTCGGGCGTCGAGGCGTCCGCGAGATACGCCTTCACCACCGGACTCGCCCCCGCGAAGGCGCCGCTCAGCACGCGCAGCGCCAAAAACGTTTGCAGCGACCACCCGGATCGTACGCACAGCGCCTGTAAAATCAACCCCACGCCCACGCCCATGAGACTCGTGACGATGATGGGTTTCCTCCCAATCTTATCGCTCAACTGCGGCCAGAAAAACAGCGCCCCGAACATCCCCAACGGGTACGCGCTCGTCAGATATCCCACGTGTTCGGCGGCGACGTCAAAGCGTTGCACCAACCCGGGCGTGATAGGTCCCGTCACCGTGAACCCGAGCAGGTGTAAAAACACGGCGAGCATGACGCACGCGACGCTCAATTTCTGTCTAAACCCGATGGACGACGGCGCATTCGGCGCGCTCTCGCTCGCCGAATTCGTCGCCGACGCGCGCGTCCTCGTCCCGTCGCGTCGTTCTCGTCCCGATCGCATCCTCGTCCCATCGCGCGTCCATCGATCGAACGCGTCGACGGCGTCCGAGGAGACAAATCCGCGCATCGTCATCGTCTTCGTCGTCGACGACGTCCCTCTCCCCACCGTCGTCGTCGTCTCCGCGCGCGTCGTCGAGCGCATCGTTCGTCTCGAGCGCATCGTTCGCGCGCGTAACGGTCTCGCGCGTATCCCCACCCCGCGCGCGATGCGCATCTCGTCGCGCGCGCGTCGAGACGGAACGCGTCCTCGCCTCCCTCGCTCGCTCTCTCGCGCGTCCGTCTCGTCGCGCGACGACGTGTGCGGAGACGAACGAACGAACGAGCGCGCGCGCGAGAGGGGGCGTCATTTATCCACGACCGTCATGTCGACCTGCGCGCGCGCGATGCGCGTGACGCGCGCGCGAGCGTCGACGACGAGACGCACGACGTCGTCACGCGCGTCGTCTCGCGCGCCTCGGGCGAGCTCGAGCGAGGAGGCGCCCGTGCACGTGTGCGAGTATGAAACTTTTGACTTGGGGGTGACGCTCAAGGGAACGCACTTCATCGATCTCACCGAGCGCATCGACGGCATGATCGCGCGCGCGGGCGTTCGTGAGGGCACCGTGCACGTCATCTCTCGTCACACGACGACGGCGGTGACGATCAACGAGATGGAGGATCGATTGGTGGACGACGCGAGGATGTTTTTCCACGAGCTCGCGCCGCCGGGAAAATTTTATTTACACAACGACCTCGATCGACGACACGGACCGCCGGATTGGCCCGGAGGGGACGAGGCGTGGCGCGCGCAAGAGCCCGAGAATTGTCACTCCCACCTGTTGAGCATGCTCATCGGAAACAGCGAGAGCATTCCCGTGAGCGGCGGGAAGACGACGCTGGGCACGTGGCAGAGTTGCATGTTCGTCGAGTTGGACGGTCCGCGTCCTCGCACCGTGGGCATTCAGGTCGTCGGCATCAAGTGAACGATGTAATCACACACTCAATCGCGTCGTCGAGTCGTCGTCACCGTCGCCATCGTCGTCACCGTCGTCGTCGCCGCCGCCGTCGTCGTCGTCGTCTCGAGACGTCTCCGTCTTCCCTCTCGAGAGGCGAATCGTCGCGCGCACGGCACGCCCCGCACCCACCGCGCGAGGGACGCGTCTCGCGCCACCGCGCGTCATCCATCATCACCGACCGCGCGCGTCGCCCCCCGACCGCTCGTCCGCTCGTCCGCTCGTCCGCGCGTCCGCGCGTCCGCGCGTCCGCGCGTCCGCCGAACCGTTTGAAATTTGAAATTTTTAAAATGTCGACGCGCGCGCGCCATTCCGCGGCGCGTCTCGCGACGTCGGAGGAGCCGCGGTGCGCGAGCGTTGAAAGAATCATGACCGCCATGGAGTACGATCGCGTCGAGGCGCGACACCCCGCCGCGCGATTGGTGTTCGACGACGAGGCGAGCGAGGTGGTGACGCTGACGCCGTCGGACGATGAGGAGGCGCGCGCGAGCGCGAGAGAGGGACCGCGCGTGCTCACGGCGGCGATGGACGTGGACGATGCGCGCGCCGGGGACGCGGTCAAACCGAGCGCGACGACGACGACGATGTTTGCGCGTTTGAAGAATGCATCTCTGGGTGATTTCTTCGGCAACCGCCGCGAGACGACGACGCACAAACGCGACCGGGTGGCGTCGCCGGCGGTCAAGGCGAACAGACGCAAAGCCGCGGACGGTGGACGAGGATCGGACGTGTCGAGAATCGCGCGCGAGATCGCGCAGACGTTGGATGAACCCAAGGTGCGATTGCTCGCGAGAGCCGTCGACGCGCTCGGCGAGCGCGCGTGTCGAGCGTACGCGTCCGAGGCGCGCGCGCTTCAAGAAAACGGCGGTGAGATGACGGCGGCGGGCGATCGCAAACGCACGACGGGTGGCTTATTCTGGAGCATCGTTCGTAATCGCACGGCCAAGGAGACGTACGATTTAATTTTCGCCGAGGAGCGCGAGCGTTCGAAGATTCGCCTCAAGGCGCGCCGCGCGCGCTCGCGCGTCGCCGACGGCAAGGAGAACATCCCTCCCTTTGGTCACGCCCCCACGATGGCTCAAATTCTCTTCGGAAGCATTCGAAACGAACACTTCCCCTCGGAACGCGTCCCTCTCGCGCCTCTCGACGTCGTCACCCCCGCGCCGACGCTCAAATCGCTCGGCGGCGGCGATTGGGCCGACGTCGTCGACGCCGACGCCGACGCGCTCGCGGCGCCGATGAAACCGACCCGCACGCCCGGTCGTTCTTTCGCCGACATCGCGCGCGCGCCTCGATGAATAGATTTTTTTCCCTTCCGATCCATCCATCGTCCCCGCGCCGCCGCGCGGTGTGTAACATACAGTCAGTCGCCTTCGCTCCTCCACCTTCCCACATCCCTCGCACGTCCCCGCCTCGCCCCATACGTACGTACTCTGTGTGAAAATACCCCATGTATGGGTATTTGTAGTGTATATCCCCGAATCTCCCTCGCGTGATCCCGGGACGTACACGCCGAGGGACTCATTGACCGATCACGACTCGACCCGACCCCACCCCATCCGTGATCCACCCCCGCGCCGGGGCGTCGCGTCACGACGCGGGCGCGCGGTGGCGTCGATCGGTCGATGGATCCATTCGTTCGGTGGTCGTCGTCGTCGTCGTCGTCACTACGAGTTACACCGAGAGACATGTTCACCGTCCACGCGAAGATTGTTCAGGTGCGTCGCGGACCCGATCGATCGAACGCCGTCCCTCGACGCGTCGAGACGTCTCTCTCGTCCATCCCTCTCGCACGGTGGTCGCCTCGAGATACGCCCCGCGCGCACGATCGATCGATGGATCGGAGGCGTGGAGGCGCGATCGGTGACGACGCGATCGGTGACGATGGGACGATGGAGGGGGGGTGGGGAGAGAGAACGAGAGAGAACGAACGGGTCTCTCGTCGACGCGACGAGCGCGTCGACGCGCGTCGTGAGTGCCCCCGGCGGATGAATGAATGAGTGCATGAGTGCACGAATGAAATGAGTGCATGAATGAACGAGCGCGCGTACGAGAGGATGCGTGTATAGTTTTCGAGCGCGTTGACTGACGAATCGAACACATCGATCACGTATTCGCGCGTAGGTCAACGCCGCGGCCAAGGCGCCGACGACGAAGAAGGCGAACGCGACCAAGCGCGCGCTCTCCCTCGGTCTCGCCGGTCTCGCCGCCGTGAGCCTCCAAGTCGCCCCGGCTCGCGCCGATCTCACCTCTGATTTGCTCGCCAAGACGGAGGCCAACAAGGAATTGAACGATAAGAAGCGCGCCGCCACCTCGGGCGCCAACTTTGAACGATCGCGCCTCGTCACCGACGGCCTTTGCGGATTCCCGCAAAACTTTTTGGGTTGCGAAAACGTCGCCGAGAGAGGCGACGTCAAGTACTTGACCGACGATCTCAAGATCGAGTGCGAGGGCACGGCCGATGGTAAGATTTGCGCCTCCAAGGCGCCGGGTTCTTTCCCCTCCGTCTTCGGCATGTGAGCGACGCGTCGCGAGTAGCCCATCCATCCAATGTATGTACGCGACGCGCGGTCGCCATTCAACCACATTCATGCGCCCCTTCCTTTCCGCATTCATTCGCGCGCGACGCACGCGCGAGCGAGGTTAAAACGCACTCGAGGGACGTTCGTTCGTTCGTTCGTTCGATCGCGCCTTCGCGCCTTCGAGGGACGTCGCGCATCGATTGAAAAAAGCGCGAATCGAATCCGCGCCGCCGACCGAGCCGGTGGAACGGTCCGACCGCGCGCGCGAGGGAAGGCGCGACGCGCGCGCACATGCCAAAGTACGGCGTGCACGTCAACAAGTATTACGTCCCGGACGACGTCCCGAGTTGGGCGAAATTAAACCTGAAACAGGCGAGCAAGAAGATCGCCAAGTCGCGCGGCGCGGGGACCAAGCAGACGCTGGGGAAAAAGGCGAAGACGGCGGTGAAATTGGCGAATCGTAAGGGTGGACGAGGGAAGAGGAATCCGGCGAATAAGGATTTTAAGAGGAATCTTCAGGTGGCGAAGGATCTGAAGAAGAATAAGCGCAAGGGTCGACAGTCGAAGAAGCGAGGGACGTAGGAGGAGGGAGGCGCGTCGGCGCGCGGCGAGGAGAGTAACGCGCGCGCGATTGGATTGGATTCGAGATGGCGAACGTGGGAGGCGTGCGAAGACCGCGAGAGTCTGAAAATGATGGCGATGAAATCTCCGAAGCCGAGAGCGATCGATTCATCGTCAACATAGCGAATTATTTGCGAGCAAAGGTTGACGAAAACAAATGGGGCGAGGAGAACGTGCGCGCCGCCTTTGACGAGGCGGTGAAGCAAATGCCGAAGGGTCGCGCTCGAAGGGCTCTGCGAGCGAACTTTGACAAGTACGCGAACCAACTGTGCGATACGATATATCGCGATAACGGTCCAACCATCGAGCTCACAAAGGCTGAGCGCAAGCTCGCAAAGTTGACCAAGGATCCGGAGAGCGCGTTTTACGCGCTCGAACAGAAACCTCTCGAAGATTTTTCCTCGGCATCTTTCGAAGAGTTGTGCGTGGAGTTTGATTACTCGATGAAACGAACCGTGTTCGACATTCCAGCGTACGTCTGGATGCGCGACATGGAGCTGATGGATCTGAAGCAAGAAGCCATAGACGAGTGCGAGAAGAAGCGCGAAACCGCGCTCAGACGCATCATCGACATCGCACAGACGACGAAGGATTCCATTGAAAAGTGTCAGAAGAAGACGCAAGAAATGTATGAAAAAATACACAATCTGATCGGACGTCTCGCGGGTGCCACTGGTGCGCGTCGCAAAATGCAGGGATCCAGAATCGAAACGGCTCGGATGGCGGCGGAAGTCGTCATGCTGAGACACGATTTGCGCAAATTAGCCTTGAACGATGGATCTTTGAAGATTCCCGAGCACGAAGTCGGCGTGACCGCGTCTTACGACGGCGCGATTCTCTTGGGCAACTATCGCGGAGATTTTGCGGGCATCGTGGCGTCGAGATTGCCCGAAGACGAAAACGACGTCGCGACATCCTTCGGACAAGTTGATTTACCAATCTTTGAGTGCGCGCTCGGTTTGGGTGGTTTCGACGAGGAGTTCGAAAAGCAAGCCAGAAAGTGCGGGATTTTGTTCGGTCTCTTGGACATAGACGCGAGCCTGAACGAGGTGAGCAAAAACGTCGGCCCTTCGCTTCTGCGCCGACCGCCGAGGGCGCCATTCGACAAAAATAAAGACGTGAACGAGTACGACATGGAAGCCTACGCTCGGATGCCTGCTGATTCATCCTTTGTAAACATCGCGGAGACTTCGTTCGATCAAGTCGAATACTTAGACACAGACTATCTACACGAAGGTTTATCTTTGGCTGGGAAGGATGACGACGAAAACAGCGGACCCGGAAAAGTGAAGATGTATTTTAGTGTGATGCGCGTCGCGAGGGCGTACATCAAGCTCCTCAACGCCAACGGGAAACGGAAACGTTCTTCAGCGGTCGCACGATACATGTCGGCCGCTCCTGCGCCCGAGGTTCTCCTGATGCACGTCCCGGATTCGTGCGGCGTCGATAATACCGACGCTCGCGGCATGTCCGTCGAGCTCGCCGTCGCCAGCGTCAAGGCGCTGCAAACCATCGTGAATGAGTGGAACGAGATGCGCACGCTGTTCAAATCGGCGGCTCAAAGTGAGGGTGGGTTCGTCATCGACATCAATCGTAGTATCGGCGATATGGCGGCCGAAGATTTTGAAAAATCCGGGCAGGACGATCGCAGCGACGGCGACAAACTCGACGAGGAGACCGAGAAGGATCTCATGGATATGCTCGACAAACTCGAAGGCCCCGACGCATCGAGCGATGAAGATGAAGACGATAGCGACGACGCCGAAGATTAGACTTCATTTTTTTGTCGTAACAAACCTACAGTATACAGTACTCGTGCTTTGCTTTGCGTTATTCATTAGTCGCTCTTCTTTCGTTCCAGCTTTTTCCATGCCGAAGTATCGACGTGCGCCGAGACGACGAAGAAGATGAACAAACCGAGAGCTAGCGGAGCCGAAAGCGGCAACACGCGGCACACTTGCTGACTAATACCGCGCGGCTCCTTGATGCATTTACTCTTGTACCAGGCCACAGCCGCCCCTCCGGCGAGAATAAGCACGTATCTGGCGTAGCGCGCCTTCTCCGACCACGTCATCTTCCCGATGCCAAATCTATCGAACGGCGCGACGTGATGCCACACTTCGTACTCGCACGTCCCCTTCTTAAAACGCATCGAAATGCGCTTCGTCTCACCATGCGCTCCGTTCTGCACCGGAAGTTCCGTCGCTCCGCACGCCACGGCGAAATCGTCTGTATCGCTCACCACGTGCCAGAATGAACCAAACTTTTTTGTGAGCTCATCGCGAAGCGCCGTCGCGCGTTCGTCGTTGTCATCGCGGCCGATGTCGGTATCGTTCAGCACCTTCAACGCGCTATTCACGATGGTGTGCGGAACGCCCTCGACGTCGCTCAAGCACGCCGCCGAGTCCTTCTTCTTAGACGCGATGGGAGGTTCATCGTGCTCATCCCTCATCGACTCGAACGCCAACATCTGCGCGCCATCGACACCGTTCGCCAACGGCAGCGAGTTATACACCAACACGCGCAGACTGGGCGCTTTACTCTTCGCCTTCACCGAGAGATACATGAGCGACTTTTTCGCAAATCTCAAGTTTGCGCTAAAGTCACCGCGTCCGACGATGACGTGCGTCGACGCGCCCTGAATCCCATCCAAAATACCATTCGCCAACCGTCTCAGCGTTCCCGGGTCCGCTCGCAGCCCGATCGACGGATCCCGAAGCGCCGATTGCACCGCGCGCAGAATTTCCAATCGCCGCCTCTTCTCGCAATCGGCTCGTCGCACCGTCACCTCCACCATCGTTCCTCGTTCGCGCGCGAGCGAAACGGATAACTTGACGCGATCGTCGCTCGCGCGCGCTCTCACCGCCGCGCGCGTCGTCGCGTGCCGTCGTCGCGCCCTTCAATCGAGAGGCCGCGCGGCGTTTCGGAGGTTGTCGACACGGGGGCGGCGGATGTCCCGTTCGTGACTCAAGAAACCATCTACAGTATGGATCTTTGATGGGCATACGCCGCGCACGGTCGCACCGGATCGCGGGTTCGAACGCCTCGGCCCTCGTCCGAGCGCGCGCCGGGACACGCGCGCGCGAGAGGGCCGCGAGCGCACGCCGCGCGAGGGCGATCGAAACCGTTCGCGTCGGACGCGTCGAGAGGCGACGCCGTCTCGCGGGCGAGTGCGGAGGAGGCGCGACGCGCGAGATCTCGGTGCGAGGCGTGGCTGGCGGGGAATTCCGTCGTGAACGCGCGCGCCGAGGCGACTCGTCTCGAGGTTTCGGGATCGTTCGATAGGAAACGTTGGTGTTCGTCGACGTCGAGCGTGAACGAGGGCGCGAGCGCGGTGGCGTGGGCGTGCGGACGCGATGCAGAGCAATGGGTACGGGCCTCAGGGCAACGCGCCTCCGCCGGGACCGTACGGGCAACAGGGAGGCTTACCGGGGATGATGTATAACACCGTGCCGCGCCCTGGAGGTCAATTCGCCGGTCAGCGACCGATGCAGAATCCTGCGGGCATGCAAGGGGCGCCGGCGATGCCACGCGGGGTGATGGGAGGTCCGCAGCGCCAGGGGTCGCTACCTCTTCCGTACGGTGGCGTCCCAGGACAGCCCCCGGGAATGATGGGGGGCACTGCGGCGAGCGGACAAACATCCATGGCGCAGGGTGGCGTAGGATCGACCATGGGCGGTGGACAGCGTGGGGTGATGCTGGATCGCAGCGCGAGCCAGCCGGTGCAGGGACAAGCGGGGGTTCCGACCATCCAGCGCGCGTCGAGCGGGTTGCCCTTGCCAAGCACGAGCGTGGGCATGAGCTCGCCGAGGGCGGGTGGTATGATGAACTCTGGTCCGCTACCGCGCGCGTATCCCACGATCGGGTCGCAAGGTGACTTGAACGGCTCAAAGTTGCCGGGCAGCGGTTTGGACTTGGACGCGGCGGGCGGCATGGTTGGCGGCTTAGGCGGTTTCGGTGAAGCGCAGAAGGCTCCTGGATTCGATGATTCGGAGTTCCCGACGCTGGGCGGTGCCGGTGGGATGCCGCAGCGAGTAGCTTCCTTTGGTAATGGTTACGGCGGTATTTCGGGCGAAGGCTTTGAGGGAGTGTACGATTTTTCGAAACCTCAGCAGGACTTTAGCATGGAGAAAGAGGATTTCCCAGCGCTCGGTGGTAAGGGTCCTGGGAACATGGGAGGTCTTGTTCCCCCGCCCGGTCTGGATGCCAAGGAAGGATCGAGTCCCTCGTATCCTCCTCTGGCTAGACAGAGTTCTAGCGGTGTCGGCGGCGTAGGTTTCGGAGCGCAAGGTCCGGGTCGTCAAGGGAGCGTACCGGGCGCCGGCCAGTTCGACGGTGGAACACCGCCTCTCCCGGGTAAGCCAGGCGCCGCCACGCCGGCGGGTCCGAGCGGAACCTCGCAGAAGGATCGTTACGGCTTGCTCGGCTTGTTGCCCGTGATTCGCATGGTAAACCCGAACGTGTCCACTCTGGCGCTTGGTGCGGACTTGACCATGCTTGGTTTGAACCTCAACTCACCCGATAGTCTGTACAAGTCCTTCACGCTACCGTGGAACGATTCGGCACCGAAGAATGACTTGGAGCTCACGATTCCCTCTGCTTATTCGCAGCAAGTTAGTCGGTGCCATCCAGCGGTGTTCGCCAAATTCCAGCAAGAAACGTTGTTTTACATCTTCTACAGCATGCCTGGAAAAGAGGCTCAGTTATTTGCCGCTGATGAGCTCGTTCAACGTGGATGGGGATTCCACAAGGAGCTCAAGGCGTGGTTGATGCGCGTGGCAAACACTGAGCCGTCCAACCAAAACGAACAGGGTGAGCGAGGCTCCTTCTGGGTATTCGATCCCGTGGCTTGGGAGAGGACGAGAAAGGACAACTTTACTCTCCAGTACGATAAGTTGGAGACGCGACCGACTGTACCCGTTCGCGTCGAGACTGTTTCTCGCTGAAGAAATTGTATCTTGGTTAGCAAAAACTCCTGGAAAATGATTGCAAAAAAATCTACAAAATCTTAAAAT
>MDTE01200400.1_pt1 | contig 27505 bp, 26 predicted proteins | sample 811231 | NCBI WGS metagenome assembly MDTE01 (sample SAMN05326651, study PRJNA326480) | marine metagenome | isolation source: seawater | place: Indian Ocean: Red Sea | collected 2010 | reverse complement strand
TCTACTCCCCGGTAGCTCAGTTGGTAGAGCGATTGACTGTTAATCAATTGGTCGCTGGTTCGAGTCCGGCCCGGGGAGCCAGAATCTTAGTAGATTAGGTGCTTTCTGCTATTTTATTTTTAAATTTTGTAGTACTCCAGCCGTGAGATCTATCGAGAAAATATATAGGAATATCAAGATCATCACCCGTAAATTCTTTATTTTTATAATCATCTCCTAAGAATCTGATATCTATTTTTAGTTTTGACAGAAGGTCGTATAAATCATTTTCTAATTGATAAGTAATAACTTGATCAACTTGAGACAATGAAGAAAGAATCATAATTCTTTCCTGTGTGTTTAATATTGGTTTGAGTTTTTCTGGTCTTTCAATTGAAGGGTCTTCATGTAAAAGTATAATTAATTCATTGCAATGTTCTTTGCATTCATTAAATAGGTATATATAACCTGGATGAATAACATCAAAGTTACCTGCTATAACGCCTGTTATCTTTTTAGTATTCATCTCAGATTTTTTCTAAAAAATTAATAGGTTCAGACTTTTCCCAACTTTTACATGTAGGGCATTGCCAAGAATGACTAATCGTCTCATAACCACATTGATTACAGTTAAATTTATAATCATTTTTTGTTTTGATATGAATAGATGCTTTTAATTTCTTTAATAGCTCATCTGTAAGAACATCATTAGAGCCATTTTGTTCAAGATTTATTATTTCCTTTATTAAGGTATTTTCTGTTATTTTATTCTTAAAGGATTCATATATTGGTGTATTTTTTATATGAGGAAATATGACAGATAGCATAGCAAAATGATTAGATATCTCAGGTCTTTCTTTAAGTGCTTTCTCTAATTCTTTTTCAACTACATCCATATCAGTAACATTGCAGTTTTCTAAAATATCAGGAAGAAGAATGAAATGACCAACATCACTATGTTTTATCATTCTTTTATAATAATCCATGGCAATTTGAGTCTGATTCTTTTTTATAGCAATTATAGAAGATAAATACATTTGCCTTATTGATTTTGTGTTATTTTCATTTGCTTTACTTAAATACTTTTCTGCTTTATCAAAATCATTCTCATCTATAGATGATTGTGTTAACTGGCAATAATAATGAGAAGTGCTACTAATAAGACTATTTTCATTATCAATTATTGATAATTCTTTTAGGTGAACCAAAGCTTCTTCCCATTGTGATAGGTATTCATAGATCTTAATTAGTTTCTCTAGACTAGAGACTCTATGGTCGTCAATTTCTTTTAACTTAAGATAAATTTCTTCTGCTTTATCATATATTCCTGCTGCAAAATAGTTCTCACCTAGTTCGTTAAGCGTTTGGTAATAATAATTTTCTTCGAGATCAGGTTTGTTAATAATATTTTGATGTAGTTTTATTGCTTTATCGATTTTACCTTGTCTCCTAAATAAAACACCTAAAGCTAAGTGAGTTTGTATAGTATCGTCATCGATTTCAATAATATTTGAGAATAAGTTTATTGCTTTATCTGATTCTTCATTTAACAGGTATTTAAGGCCAGTTAGATAGTCTGGATTAATTTTATTGTTATCTTCATTCGAATCAAAAAACTTGATATAAAGATAGCCAAGGAGTGCAAACATCAAGAAAATTGATGATAAATAAAAAATACCGTCAGAAAACATTAAAATGTGTTTTTATTATAAGTAGCTAGAATTTTTGCTTTACCCTGTCTTTTAGATTTTTCCCAGGTTTGAAATGTGGAACATACCTTTCATTGATACTAACTGATTGGCCTGATTTAGGATTTCTTCCAACTCTAGCTTTTCTGTATCTTAAGCTGAAACTGCCAAAACCCCTAATTTCGATTCTTTTCCCTTTTTTTAGAGACTGTATCATGGAGTCTATAATTGTTTTTACTGATAGCTCTATATCCCTATGAGGGAGTTGATCTTGTTCTTGAGATATGATCTCGATAAGGTCTCTTTTGTTTATACTCATATAATAAATTACATCAGAAAAAACTATAAATAGGAATCAAATTATTCACTCCTAGTGAATTTTGATTTAAGTAAATCTCCGAGGCTTGTTTTTGAAATAGATTCTTTTTCTTCAGCTTTATAAGATTCTATTGCATCTCTTTCTTCTTTTTCTTCTTTAGCTTTTATTGATAACTTTAAAGTTCGATTCTTTTTATCGAAACCAATAATTTTTGATTCGACTTCGTCGTTTATTTTAAAAATTGTTCTTAAGTCGTCAACTTTATCTCTTGAAACTTCACTAACATTTAGAAGACCTTTTATTTCATCATCTAGCAATATAAGAACATTCCTTTCATCTATTTGTTCAACTTTACCCTTCACTATTGTGTTCTTTGGGTTTTTCTCAATATAATCTTTAAACGGGTCATTTGAGAGTTGTTTTAATCCAAGAGATATTCTCTGTTTTGGAGTATCAATAGCTATAACTATCGCTTCTAGTTCTTCAGATTTCTTAAATTTTGATAGATCAACATTATCTTCTGATTCCCATGATAAATCTGATATATGTATTAATCCATCTATGCCGCCATCTAACTCCACAAAGACGCCAAAATCTGTAATTGATTTAACTTTTCCTTTTATTTTTTCTCCTTCATTATATGAATTTGAAAAATTCTCCCACGGGTTGTCTTTAGTTTGTTTCATACCTAGTGAAACTCTTCTTTTATCATGCTTGATATCTAAGATCATGACTTCTATTTGGTCACCTACATTCGCCACCTTGTATGGATTTGGATTATTATTAGTCCAGTCAATTTCTGAAACGTGAACCAAACCTTCAATCTCTTCTTCTATTTCAACAAACAAACCATAGTCTGTTATATTGGATATTTGGCAATTAACAATCATACCTATTTCATATTTTTCAATAATTTTTTCCCAAGGATCTTCTTCTAATTGTTTTAATCCTAGAGAAACTCTAAATTTTTCTTTATCTAGACCAATTATTTTAACTTTCAGGTTCTGAGCTAGAGTAAGAACATCAGATGGGTTTTTAACTTTTTTCCATGATATGTCTGTTATATGAAGTAAACCATCTATACCTCCAAGATCAATAAAAGCGCCATAATCAGTTAAGTTTTTTACTACCCCTTCTAAGATATCTCCTTCATTCATTTTTGAAATTAGATCATTTCTATTTTCAACAGTTGTTCCTTGTATAGCAGCTTTTCTAGAGAGTACAATGTTATTTGTTTTTTTATCAGCTTTGACAACTTTGAATTCTGATACTGATCCCTCTAAGTATTGAGAATCTCTTACTGGTCTCACATCAACTAATGAGCCAGGAAGAAACGCATTAATTTGGTCAACGAGAACAGTAAAACCTCCCTTTACTCTGGTTTGAATATATCCAGTTATAATTTCATCATTATTCATTGAATCAATAAGCTTTTGCCAAGTATTCTCATTCTTTGCTTTTTGTCTTGAGAGTCTTGTTTTTCCCTCGCCATCTTCAATTTCTTCAATGACAACCTCTACTTTGTCACCGACTTGTATTTCAATATCACCTGATTGATCCTTGAATTGATTAATATTTACTAATGATTCAGATTTTAAGCCTGCTGATAATATTGCATGATCATTAGTTATATCAATTACATCAGCTTGTATAAGCTGACCGAGTTTGAGAGCTTTACTATACTGACTAGCCTCAAAAAGGTTTTCAAAATTATCACTCATATAACTTTTTTTATGTGTTTTATAACTTCTTTTCTCACTTCATCAATTGTTTTGTTATCTGTTGTTATCAAAATAGAGTCTTCTGGAATTACCAAAGGAGATACTTTTCTTGTTAGATCTCTTCTATCTCTTGCATTTAACTCTTCAATTAACTGCGTGAGGCTAACATTAAATCCTTTATCCTTCAACTGCTTAAATCTTCTTTTCGCTCTTGTCTTATTATTTGCATTCATAAAGAATTTGATATCAGCGTTTGGGAAAATGACGCTTCCCATATCTCTTCCTTCAGCAATCAGTCCGGGTTTTCTTGCAAAAGATCTTTGGATTGAAACTAAAGATTCCCTTAAATCTTTGATAGAAGATATTTTAGAAGCTATTTTTGCTATTTCTTCATTAAATATATATTGATTAATTATTTCATTTTTATAAATTATATCTGCATCAAGATTATTTGGATTAACGGTAAATTTAATTGATTTTCCTATAGTTATAAGTTTCTCAGTATCGTCTAAAGGAATTCCATGAGTCTCAGCAATATGAGCAATGCTTCTGTAAATTGACCCACTATTCAGATAGTTGTAATTTAATTTTTGCACTAAAAAAAGAGCAAGAGTTCCTTTGCCAACTCCACCAGGTCCATCAATAGTGATAATAATCATAAATAATTAAGCCCCAGTAATACTCATGCCAATTGAATTCATTGTTTCTTTAAATGTTGGGAAAGAAGTATTTATATTTTTACAATTATTTACAGTCACAGGGCTCTCAGATCTACAAGATGCTAAAAGGCATGTCATTGCAATCCTATGATCATCAAATGAATCTAGAGTAGTGCCTTTTATCGTTCCTCCATTAATTTTTGCTCCATCATCAAATTCATCAATTTGAATTGATAAAGATGAAAGATTGGTGACCATAGCTTTTATTCTGTCAGACTCTTTATATCTAAGTTCCTTAGCTTTTTTTATTAGAGTAGAGCCATCAGCGCAAGCGCCAGCTAAAAATACTAAAGGGAGCTCATCAATTGCTGATGCAATAAGACTTGTTGGCACATCTATACCTTTTAAGTCTGAGGATCGAACTAATATAGTGCCAATTATTTCACTTGAGTTAATTCTTTTATCAATTTGAATCTCTATATTTCCATTCATTAATTTCATAATTTCAATGAAACCCATTCGAGTAGGGTTTAGACCCACATTATTTATCTTCAGTTCGCTATTTTTTGAGATAAGGCAAGCTAGTATCAGGAATGAGGCAGAAGATAAATCTCCTGGAACATATATATACTCTGGTGATATTAGATTTCTGCCGTCTATTGAAATCCGATTTTGACTAATATCTATATTAGTTGAGAAATCTTTTAACATAATTTCTGTATGGTCTCTTGTTATGCTATCTGTTTCTAGAATTGTTTTACCCTCGCCAAATAGACTTGCTAAAAGAATAGCTGACTTAATTTGTGCGCTAGGAATATCTAATTTTAGAGTTATATTTTTTAATTTATCTTTAGGATTGATTTCTACAGGAAGTCCTCCATTATTAGTTTCTATTACTGCTCCCATTTTCCTAAGTGGTTCTGCTACTCTCTCCATTGGTCTTTTTCTAAGTGATTTATCTCCAGTAAGAATAGATCTAAAGTTCTGTGCAGCTAAGATACCCATAAACATTCTTATTGAAGTACCTGAATTACCAAAATTTAGTGGCATTTTAGGTTCAATTAGTCCATCTAATCCTGTGCCATTAATTTCCATGATTTCATTTTTTAAGTAGATATCTGCTCCTAAGTGTCTCGAAACTTCAATTGTCCTCATAATATCTTCAGAATTAAGATAATTCTCTATAACTGTTTTTCCTTCAGATAGCATAGATAGTAAGACAGCTCTATGCGTGATAGATTTATCCCCGGGAACTTCGATTTCTCCATTAATTGATTCCACCTTGCTAGAAATTAATTTTATTGAATTCATAATTAAGCAATTGGGTATGAGCCTAAAATTTTAACTTTTATTTCATGCTCTTCTAAATCATTTAGTGATTTGACAATATTTGGATCCTCAGAATGGCCTATTAGATCGATAAAGAATACATAACTCCATTTACCCTTCTTTGATGGCCTCGATTCGATTCTAGATAAATTAACATCAAAGTCAGCAAATGATTTTAAAACATTAAATAGTGAACCCGAGTCTTGGCTGTCAGGTGGAGAGACAATAATAGATGTTTTATCATTTTTACTCTTATTTGCAATTTCTTGTCCAATAATTATGAATCTAGTTGTATTATCAGTAAAATCCTGAATACCTGAATCGATTATTGTCAAATCATAGTCCGTCGATAGTTTTTCTGATCCAATGCATCCTTGGTTACTATTAACAATCATTTTTGCTCCTTCAGAGTTGCTAATAACTGGTAAAACTTTAATATCCGGCAGATTTAAACTTATATAATTTTTGCATTGAGCTAGTGATTGGGGGTGAGCATACAGAATCTCAATATCTTGAATTGTATTAGTTTTTGAAAGCAAACACTGGTTAATCAATAATTCCATTTCTCCAGAGATTGTAACGTCAGATTTTATCAAGAGATCATGGGTATTATTAATTGAGCCTTCAATAGAATTTTCAATCGGAATTATTCCATAATCAGATTCTTTTGTTTCAACAGACCGAAATACATCTGCAATACTCGATTCAGATACAGACTCAGTATTACTAGTATCAAAATAATTGAATAAAGCTATTTCTGAGAATGAACCTTTTGGTCCTAAATATGAAACTTTCATAGCCATTAGGATAATATATTGGTTTTAATGACGCCGTCTATTTTATTAATTTGCTTAATAACAGAATCACTTATTGGTTGTTCAATATTTAATATGGTGTAACCAATTTCGTTAAAACTTTTATGTGATAAGTCATTTATATTAATATTAGCTTTACCCAGTAAAGTGGTAAATTGACCTAACATATTAGGTTTATTTAAATTCGTAATTGCTAGCCTATATTCAGTATCTCTTACTAAACTCACATCAGGAAAATTTACTGAGTTAACAATATTTCCATCTTCCAAAAAAGAGATTAAGCTATTTGAAACCATAACAGCACAATTAATCTCAGCTTCTTTTGTTGAAGCCCCAAGATGAGGCATTAAGAGGACACCTTGCTTTCCAATAAGTTCAACATTAGGAAAATCAGTTACATATGTATCTATTCTTTTATTTTCTAAGGCTGAAATAATAGAATCTATATCAACTACATCTTCTCTCGAAAGATTGATTATAGTTGTGTTCATATTCATAGTATTTATTTCTTTTGCCCCAATAAAGCCTTTGGTTTCTTTTGTATATGGAATATGAATAGAGAGAATGTCTATTTTTTTTAGCAACTTATTTAGATCATCCATCTTTTTGACTCCAGGAAGTAAATTAATCGCATTATCTACACTAATCATGGGGTCGTAGCCTATAACATTCATGCCAAGTTCATAACAAGCATTGGCAACTTTAACCCCAATGGATCCTAAGCCTATAACGCCAATAGTTTTATTAGGTAACTCAAATCCAACATATTCTTTTTTTGCTGACTCAACATCAGATTTTAAATTCTCGGAGTTTTTCAAAGTATTCACAAAGTTAATAGCTCTATGAATATTCCTGGCAGAAATAAGAATCGCTGCTAAAACTAATTCTTTGACAGCGTTTGCATTTGCTCCTGGTGCATTAAAAACTGGAATAGCCAATTTGGACATATCTTCTACTGGAATATTGTTTACTCCTGATCCTGCTCTTCCGACAGCTAATAAGTTAGTTGGAATATGCATTTCATGCATATTATAGGATCTAAGTAGAATAGCATCTGGCGAGGTTACATCGGTCCCAACATGATACTTTTTAGTGTCAAAATTTTGTAAACCTTTATCAGCAATTTCATTTAGTTTTAGTATTTTATACATTGTTTTATTGTCTGTTTTCAAAGTCTTTCATAAATGATATTAGCTTCTCTACTCCCTCAATAGGCATGGCATTGTACACACTTGCTCTCATTCCACCAACAGTTCTATGACCTTTTAAATTATGCAGACCTGATTTTTCAGCCATATTTAAGAATTCATCATCAATGTCTTCGGCAGACAAGGTAAAAGGTATATTAATCCATGATCTATATTTTGGAGTGACTGGATTATTATAAAAGTTTGATTGGTCTATAAATTCATAGAGAAGCTGGGATTTTAATTTATTAGAATCTTGCATTTTATCTAAACCACCCTGCTCTTCTATCCATTCAAAGATTAGACCTGCAACATACCAAGCAAAAACAGGAGAAGTGTTAAGCATAGAATTATCATTACTATGGTCTTCGTATCTCATTATTGGCGGTAATTGAGTGCCTTGGTTTTCAATCAGATCTTTTTTAGCTATAACAATTGTAAGTCCTGCAATACCAAGATTTTTTTGTGCGCCTGCGAAAATAAGATCAAAATTACTTACATTTACTGGTCTCGTGCATAAAGTTGACGACATATCACAAATTAAAGGTGAGCTGACATCTATATTTTCATGAATTTCTACTCCGTGAACTGTTTCATTCGCACAATAAAAGAAGTAGTCCGAATCAGTAGATATATTCCATGTTGACTTATCAGAAATATTTGTAAAGTTAGTATCAGATGAATCAGAGACGATATTAACTCTAGTATGATATTCGGCATATGTTGCAGCTTTTTTTGACCATCCTCCGGTAATTAAATAATCAGCAACTCCGTTATTGGATAAGTTTTGTGGGATCATCGTAAACTGATGAGTTGCACCACCTTGAAGAAATAAAATCTCATAATTCTCATCTATTCTTAATAATCTTCTTAAAGATGATTCAGTTCTTCGAGCATATTCTTTAAATTTGTTGCTACGATGACTTATTTCAAGAATCGACATTCCTCTATCGAAATTGATAATTTCCGATGTTAATTTTTCAATTACTGATTTGGGTATTACTGCAGGACCTGCAGAGAAATTAAATATCTCTCCAGACATTTCTAATCCTCTGAATCATCATCAGACATAATTCTCTCCATACCTAGGAGTTTATCCTTATCTGAAAGCCTTATTAGTTTTACCCCTTGAGTATTACGTCCGATTACAGAGATAGAGTCTATCTTTGTTCTAATTAAGTTTCCTGATGAACTAATAAACATAACCTCATCATTCTGTTGAACTTGATTAGCACCAATAACATTACCATTACGTTTAGAGGTTTGTATTGCTATAACGCCTTTTCCGCCTCTTCTTTGATTAGAGAATTCATCAACTTTGGTTTGCTTTCCAAATCCATTTTCAGTTGCTGTAAGAATATTTCCGTTATCTAAGACTATCAGGGATATTAATTTTTGATCTTTGTCGAGCCTCATACCTCTGACACCCTGAGATACTCTACCCATTGGTCGAGCATCCTTTTCATGAAATCGAATAGATTTACCTGAATCTGCAAATAGCATTATTTCTTTCTTCCCATCTGTAATTTCAACATTAACAACTCTATCTTTATCTTTTAGTTTTATTGCTTTTATCCCAGTTTTTATAGGCCTTGAGTAAGCCGATAACTTTGTTTTCTTGACTGTGCCTTTTTCAGTTGCCATAAATACAAAACGATCATCATCGAATTCTTTTACTGGAAGAACAGCTTGTATTCTTTCATCTTTATCTAATGGGAGTAGATTGACTATAGGCCGACCTTTTGCATTTCTCCCACCTCTCGGTAGTCTATAAACCTTAATCCAGTAGACTTTTCCGTAACTTGAAAAGCAAAGTAAAGTGTCGTGTGTATTTGCTACAAAGAGTTTTCTAATAAAATCTTCATCTTTAAATGAGGTAGCTCTTTTGCCGGTTCCACCACGATTTTGAGCTTGATAAACATCAAGTGATTGTGTTTTGGCATAACCTTCTCTTGATAGTGTAACTATTAAGTCTTCTTCAGGTATAAGATCTTCATCTGTTAAATCAGAGTAGAATTCTACTATTTCAGTTCTTCTTTCATCACCAAATTGATTTTTAGTTTCTTCAAGTTCATCTTTTATTACTAAGGTTAGAGCATCTGGGTCAGATAAGATTTTAGTGAACCTTTTTATGTCATCTAGAAGTCCAGTGTATTCATTGTAAATGTTATCTTGCTCTAAGCCTGTTAAGCGGTTAAGTTTTAGTTCAAGAATAGCTTTAGCTTGCTCATTAGAAAGACGATAACCCTTTTTCTCAATCCCAAATTTTTCATTTTCATTTATTTGCTTAGGAGTTGTAGATATATTGCCTGCCTTTTTTAGCATCTGCTTTATTTTTCCTATCTTCCAGACCTTTTTTACCAAGGCCTTCTGTGCATCTGCAGGAGTTTTCGATTTTTTAATAAGTTCTATCATTGCATCAATATTTGTTAATGCTATTGTTTGCCCTTCTAATATATGTGCACGATTTATAGATCTATTAAGTTCATAAATTGTCCTTTTAGTAACCACATCTCTCCTGTGAGAGATAAATGCTTCTAGCATTTCTTTCAAATTCATTAACTTTGGTTGACCATTAGATAAAGCAACCATATTTATTGAGAAAGTGCTTTCTAAAAGAGTTTGTTTATATAAGTTATTCAATAAAACATCAGAAACTTGACCTTTTTTTAGATCAATAACTACTCGCAGACCGTCCTTATCAGACTCATCACGAATTTCAGAGATTCCTTCAATTTTTTTATCCCTAACGAGCTCTGCAATCTTTTCAATTAGTCTTGCTTTATTAACCTGATAAGGCAGTTCTGAGATTACAATAGATTCTCTATCTGAGTTTTTTATTTCTTCAATAGAAGTTTTAGCTCTAACGTGTACCTTACCTTTGCCAGTTTCATATGCTGTTTTGATTCCATCAATTCCATGGATTGTAGCAGCTGTTGGAAAATCAGGCGCAGGTATAACTTTTAGCAGATCATCAATATTGCAGCTTGGTTCTTTAAGCATAAGTAGACAACCATTAATAATTTCGGTTAGATTATGTGGCGGTATATTTGTAGCCATACCTACAGCAATTCCAGCTGACCCGTTAATTAATAAGTTTGGTAGCCTGGTAGGCAGTACGCTAGGTTCAGATTCTGATTCATCATAATTTGGAATAAAATCTACAGTTTCTTTATCAATATCAGCAAGAAGCTCTTGTGTTATTTTTTGCATCCTTACTTCTGTATATCTCATTGCCGCAGCACGATCTCCATCTATAGATCCAAAGTTTCCCTGCCCATCAACAAGCATATATCTAAGAGAGAAATCCTGAGCCATCCTGACTATTGTCTCGTAAACTGCACTATCACCATGTGGATGATATTTACCAATCACGTCACCAACAATACGTGCCGATTTCTTATATGGCTTTGTATGATCATTGCTTAAGACTTTCATGGCGTAAAGAACTCTTCTATGTACAGGTTTTAGGCCGTCTCTTACATCTGGTAAAGCCCTACCTACTATTACACTCATAGCGTAATCGAGATAGGATTTCCTCATTTCATCTTCGAGATTTATTTGTGAAATCTTATCAATCATTAATATTTAGTTGGCTGTTTACGATTAATATATAATCGATCATTGTTTATTTAGGAATAGATGATTATTAAGAGTATAATTTTACCATATTGTTACCTCATTTATGAGCAATTCGCATTGTTGTTTTAAAGAAATCAATGGATATAAATAAGTCAAATTCAAGTCAAGAAGAGATAAAGAAGTTTAATGAACTTGCTAATGAATGGTGGGACCCTAAAGGAGGGTTTGAGTCACTTCATAAACTCAATCCACTTAGGTTTGAGTATATTAAAAATGCGACTTCTATTAATAATAAAAAATGTATTGATGTTGGTTGCGGGGGCGGAATACTAACAGAATCACTGGCAACTGATGCCAAACATGTTGATGGCATAGATTTGGCTCAAAAAGCGCTCAATATTGCTAAAATCCATCAAGAAAATGCAGGCATTAAAAATATAAAATACCATTATGTTGATATAGAAACTTTTTCTAACGAGAATTATCAAAAATATGATGTTCTAACTTGTATGGAAATGCTTGAGCATGTCCCTGATCCTTCAAAAATTATTAACGCATGTTCAAAAAGCGTTAAGGATGGAGGGGATCTTTTTTTTTCAACGATTAATAGAAATATAAAATCTTTTATTATGGCTATTGTTGGTGCTGAGTATGTTTTAAACCTCCTTCCGAAAGGAACTCATGAATACGATTGCCTTATAAAGCCCTCCGAACTAGAAAAATGGTCAAGAGAAGCAGATTTAACTTTGGTTGACTTGGTAGGAGTTAGCTATAACCCTTTAGCTAATAACTTCAAGCTAACAGAAGATGTAAGTGTTAATTACATGATGCATTTTAAAAAATGAATAATCTGATATGAAAAATAAATTATTAATATTATTTGATCTAGATGGGACTTTAATAGATACGGCCCCTGAAATGCATAAAGCTTTAAATAATCTATTAACAGAACAAGGAATAGGAACTGTTAGTTATGAAGAAATAAGACCGCTTGTTTCTCATGGAGTGCAAGGTATATTTTCTAAAGTATTTAATGACAATCCTGAAATTAATGGGCATCGTTATAATCGTTATTTAAAACTCTACGAGCAAATATTGGGAACCGAAGCATTGCTATTTGATGGGATAAGTATTGTTATTGACTCCTTAGAGGAAAATAATCATTTATGGGGAGTGGTCACTAATAAATCTGAGAGATTTGCTAAACCTTTACTGGATAAGTTTGGATTACTTAAAAAAGCAAACTGTATAGTAACTAGGGACAATGTTGAATTTCCTAAGCCACACCCACAGCCAATTCTTAATGCTATTGAGGCAACTAATTTTAATGATATCCATAATTGCTATTATATTGGTGACTCTATGAAAGATATTCAATCAGCTAAAACAGCAGGAATAAAATCTATAGCTTGTTCTTATGGTTACAGGACAATTGAAGATGACCCAGAATATTGGGGTGCAGATTATTGTGTAAAAAAACCTATAGAGATATTAAGTGTTTTCTGAATATGAATCTTTTAAATAAAATCATTTTAATAACTGGAGCTGGAGATGGAATGGGGAAAGCTGCCGCTATTGAATATGCGTCGCAAGGCGCTTCAACAATATTGCTAGGAAGAGATTTGAAAAAACTCGAAAATACATATGACATAATTATTAGCAATGATTCTCAAACTCCAATGATCTCATTAATGGATTTTTCAAAAGCTGATGGAGGGGATTATCAAGAGTTGTCAGATAACCTTGTTTCAACCTATGGTCATTTAGATGGACTATTATTAAATGCAGCAATACTGGGAGACCGTTCACCTATCAGTCAATATGATGTTTCAACTTGGGTAAATACAATACATGTAAATCTTACTTCACAATTCATTCTAACTAAGACACTAATTCCCAGTCTAGAAAAGTCAGTTAATGCATCAGTTGTCTTTACTACTAGTGGTGTCGGTAGCGTTGGTAAAGCATTCTGGGGTGCATATTCAGTTTCAAAGTTTGGAGTACAAGGTTTATGTCAAATCTTATCTAATGAATACCAGAATAATCCTGGAATACGATTTAATTGCATAAATCCTGGTGCAATTCAAACAAAGATGAGAAAAATGGCATACCCTTTAGAAGATCCAAAGACCTTACTAAAACCTGAGGACATACTAGAAAAATATGTATGGTTAATGAGCGATGAAAGTAGAGAAACAGATGGACAGATTATTCATTGCCAAGATTAATTTAGCATTGATTCTGGAATAGTTTCGTCTTTGTTTTTATTTTTAGGTTTATCTTTTAATTCTAGATCTAGGTTCTTAGGTTCTTGAATTTCAGGAAGCTCAGGTAACTCATCAAGTCTTTTTAGTCCAAAATAATTAAGAAATTCAGATGTTGTAGAAAACATTGCAGGTTTACCAGGGACATCTCTGTATCCGATAATTTTTATCCAATTTCTATCTGAAAGGGTTCTCATAATACTTGAGCTAACTGAAACACCTCTAATAGCTTCTATATCTCCTCGAGTTACTGGTTGCTTATAGGCAATTATAGATAATGTTTCCATTAGTGCTCTTGAGTATCTAGGGGTTTTCTCTGCAAAAATTATATTAAGGTAATCATTTATAGACTTTTTAGCCTGTATTCTGTAACCACTGGCAACTCTAGTAATTTCAATTTCTTTTGATGTGTAGTCATTTTCTAAGTTTTTTATAGCCTCTAGTACCTCAGCTTTAGTAATTTCCTCTTTGTTAGAAATTATTTTGTAAAGTTTATCTGGTGATAATGGTTCTTCTGAAGAGAGCAATAATGCTTCAACTATGTTCTTAAGACTAAATTCTGGTGTCATTTTTTTCTACTAATGTTTTAACATGTATTGTACCAAATTCTTTAGCTTGAACTATTTCTATAAGTAGTTCCCTCATTAGTTCTAAAATAGCGAGGAAAGTTACTACCAAACCTAATTTCTGTTCTTCTAGATCAAATAGATCCTCAAATCTAACAAAGTCATTATTTTCTATCATTTCTAGTATTTTCATCATACGTTCTTTTACAGAAAGAGGTTCTTTAGTGAAATGAATTGATGAAAACATCTCTGCTTTTTTTAGTACCTCTTGGAATGAAAATACAAGTTCCTTTAACTCTATATCAGGCAGAATTAATGGTTTTACAAATTGTCCTGTTTCTATTGATGACGGGTATATGTCTCGATCAACTCTATCTAATAGATCTATCTTTTCCGATACTTTTCTATATCTTTCATACTCTAGAAGTCTTCTAACAAGTTCTGCTCTTGGATCATCCTCTTCTTCTATTTCCTCGAAAATAGGAAGCAATAATCTAGATTTGATTTCAGCCAACATTGCTGCCATTAGCAAATATTCTCCTGCTAACTCGAGTTCTAGTTCTTTCATAAGGTTTATGTAATCAACATACTGCTCTGTGATATCAGCAATAGGTATATTAAGAATATCTAGATTTTGTTTTCTTATTAAATACAGCAATAAATCAAGTGGGCCCTCAAAAGCATCTAAAAACACCTGAAGTGCAACTGGTGGTATGTAGAGATCTTTGGGAAGCTCGGTAACTTGCTCGCCATCTACTATTGCAAATGGCATTTCACCTTGTTGAGGATTGTTAGAATTATCTTCTTGCACTTCTTAAAAACACTCCAGAATCACTTTCATTCTTTATTTTACTAATTAATGTTCAGCATTTTTTTGATTTCATTAAATACAAATTAGTTCGAGAACTTATTTGCATTTATAAAATTACTGTCATCTCTAATTTTGCCCTTTATAACGGTGTTAATTTCATTGATATCATTCTTCATCTTTTCATAATGTCTTTTATCATCAATTTCATATCCTGACACGAAAAAGAATGTAAAACCTGCAATGTTTTTGTCATCTTTAAAATATCCAGGTTCAGTAAGATTGGCTATATAGTATGAAAAATTTTTACTTATCTTTTTTTCAAAGATACCCTTATTATTAAGATGTATTGATTTTGATTTAAATAAATCAATAGCTTCAATTAAAGTTATTGTTTTATTTTCAAGAAGCAATCTCATACTAATAGCTTCATTTTCGTCAACTTTATTTTGATTAATTACAAAATTCTCATTTATGTTTAAATGATTATCACTTTTATTTCTTTTCCATTTCTCAAAGACAAGCAGGGATATAAGGGCAGTAAATATAAGAGTTAAAAGTATCCATGTATCATCCATATTTAGGTATTATCTTCTTGTGACATTTCTACAGCCTCATTAACATCAACTGAAACTAGCCTAGATACACCCGGCTCACTCATCGTAACGCCAATTAATTGTTTCGTTAATTCCATGGTTGTCTTATTGTGAGTTATTACTACAAATTGAACGTTACTGCTCATTTCTTCTACAACGTCACAGAAGCGACTTACGTTAGTATCGTCAAGAGGTGCATCTACTTCATCAAGCAAGCAAAAAGGAGCCGGATTAAGTTCAAAAATTGAAAATAAAAGAGCCACAGCAGTTAGTGCTTTTTCTCCTCCAGATAGTAGATGGATATTACTGTTTCTTTTTCCTGGTGGTCTTGCCATAACAAATACCCCACCTTCTAAGGCATCATTATTCTCTAATTCAAGATATGCTTTTCCACCGTCAAAAAGCCTCGGGAAGTGTTTCTCTAAACCTTTATTAACTTTAGAAAAAGTATCATTAAACCTTGTCTTTGATTCTTCATCTATCTGCTTTATAGCTCCATTTAATGTCTCTAGTGCTCTGTTCAAATCTTCAAACTGTGAGTTAAGTTTCTCCATCCTTTCATTTTCATGGTCATATTCTTTAGATGCTGCTAGATTAATATCACCTAACCTGTTTATAGCCTTCAATATTTTATCCAATTCTTCATCAAGTACCTTTTGATCAATAGATCTATTCTTTAGCTTCTTATCTAGTGACGCAAAGTCTTGACCTTGGCTCTTTATTTGATCATTTAAGGATTCTTTTCTAACTTCGTATTCTTTTAGATCTAGCTTGAAATGCTCAAGTTCCTCTCTAGCTAGATTAACCTCACTATTGATATTTGTTCTATCAATCTCAGAGTTTCTTAGTATAGTTTGGCTTTCCTCAAGCTTCTTTCTTGATGCGTCTAAATCTTTTTCCTTATCTAAGCTTTTATTTAATAGAGACTCTAATCTTCTTTTTGAATTATCTTCTGGCTGATTATCTTTTTTATTTTTTAATGTAATTTCTAGAGATCTGCTTTTTAGCTGTGTTCTCTGAGCTTCAAGTCTATTAATTGCGGTTTTCATTGCATCCTGTGATGCTCTTAACGATTCAAATTTCAGTTCTTGACTTTGAACTTTAATAGATAAGTTATTAATTTTCTGATTAAGTCTATTTTTTTGATTAGATAAGTCATTTTTTATTTTATCCGAAAGGATCTTATCTGAACTTAGTGTTTCAAGAAGTTTTGTGTTTTCATTCAGTAAAATTTTAGACTTTTTAAGTTCTGTCTCATTTTCAAGTATTTCTTTCTCTGTGTCTTCAAGTCCTGTAGATAAGGTAACTAATTTAGTCTCAAAATTGCCAATCTGATTATTAATATCTATAGATTCTGTATCTCTCATAGATGATAAAACATTAAATAGATTAGATTTCAGATCATTGAAAGATTTTTCCAGTTGATGTAGATCATTGATAATATTTTTCTGTTGTTCTTGATTTGATAACTGCTTTTGAAGCAAATTAACTTTAACTGTTTCTTTTTCTACAATGGTGTTCTTTTCATTGAATTGATGTTTTATATTTTCATTATCATTTTCAGTTTCCACAAATGTTTTATCTATTTCTGATAACTTGTCTATGAAGCTTTTGAGATTTACTTTATTAGAATTGAATGAATTTGAGATTTGTTCTAACTCCACTTCAATTGTTTTAAGTTCATTTTTATCTTTATCTATTTCATGGTTTATTTTTTCTAATTCAGATTTAATCTCTTCCGCATTAATTGTTTTTTGTGAGGCTAATTCTTTCTCATATTCGATTGACTGCTCAAGTCTAGCTATATCAGCTTGAAGTTCAAAATGTTCTTTCTGCTTAACGTTAAAAGATTCATTTGCTTCATTATTTTTAAGCCTTAATTCTTCAATATCTGCTTCTACTTTTCTTAGTTTTGTTAATTGATTTTCATAAGCATCCTGATATTTAGATGAATCACGATTGTTATTATCAATTTGATTATTTAGCTCAATGATTTTTATATATATTAATTCTGCCCCAATTTCAGTTTCTCTGGATTTTAGTTTTTTATATCTTTCAGCATCATTTTTTTGTTTTCTTAGCCTTTTAAGCTGTTTATCAATTTCATCTTTAAGATCATTTAGACGATTTAAGTTTTCTCTAGTATTTTTTATTCTCGATTCAGTCTCTTTTCTTTTCTGTTTATATTTTGATATACCTGAAGCTTCTTCGATAAATACCCTCATCTCATCTGGCTTAGCCTCAATTAAATCTGAAATCATAGCTTGCTGAACGATTGCATAGCTTCTGGGCCCTAAACCGGTTCCTAGAAATAAATTGGTTATATCTTTTCGTCTACATTTAGTTCCGTTTAAAAAATATTCTGATTGACCATCTCTGGATAACTCACGCCTTGTTGATATTTCATTATATTGTGCGAATTCTCCACCTATCTTTTTTTGCGTGTTATCGAAGAATAATTCTATAGAGGCATTACTTACAGGTTTTCTTGTTGATGATCCATTAAAAATAACATCGGTCATGGATTCACCTCTTAAATATTTTGCTGAAGATTCTCCTAAGACCCATCTTACTGCATCGATTACATTTGATTTACCGCACCCATTTGGGCCAACTATTCCTACTAGATTTGAGGGTAGAGTTAGCGTTGTTGGTTCAACAAAAGTTTTAAAGCCTGAGAGTTTAATTTTACTTAGTCGCATAAATAACTATAAAATTAGTTGCTTCATTTTAAATTAATTAAGATATATATACATTATTTATTCCAACAAGTTTTTAAGGAACATCTATGAGTAAAAATAATTTTTCAAATGATCTAGAGACTTTTGACAACCCAAATGTTGAAGTAGATTACATTATAAGGATTAAAATTCCTGAATTTACCTGCCTTTGTCCATTAACAGGACAACCTGATTTCGCTAAATTCTATATTAAATATGTTCCAGATAAATTATGTGTTGAGCTAAAGTCTTTAAAAATTTACATGGGCAAATATAGAAATGAAGGTGCATTTCATGAAGCTGTAACGAATCAAATATATAATCACCTTAAAGAGGCTATAAAGCCTAGATATATAAATATAAAGTCAAAATTTAACGTTAGGGGTGGAATATATACAGAAGTTGAGTTTGAAGATAAAAAAAGAAACTGGAAACCTAAAATAAATCTTTAAAAGAAACTTAAAAATCACTTCACAAATTTAAATTCGAAAGTATAATTTGCTTCTTTCAATTAATAGTTTTCTGTAAATATGCCTAAAAAGAATGACATTCATAATAAAACATTCCTCGAGCAATTTGGGATAAAGCCATATAAACTCAGAGCAAAAGAGAAATATATGACAAAAAGACAATTGAATCATTTTAAAAAGCTTTTAAATGCTTGGAAACAACAATTAGAAAAAGAAGCTGAAAAGACTGTAAATCACATGCAAAATGATAGCAATAGTTTGGCAGATCCTAATGACAGGGCCACTCAAGAATCTGAATTTGGTCTCGAACTAAGGACAAGAGACAGAGAAAGAAAGTTACTTCGTAAGATTAAAATTTCATTAGATAAAATAGAAGAAGGTACCTACGGATATTGTGAAGAAACTGGTGAAGAAATTGGTCTACAAAGACTTGAGGCTAGGCCAGTAGCTAATCTGACTCTAGAGGCTCAAGAGAGAAGGGAAATAACAGAAAAGCAGTTCAAAGATAGTCGTTAACTTTCTTCGATTGCTTTCATTGATAATCTAATTCTATTCTGTTTATCAATTTCAATAACTTTTACATTAATTATTTGGCCTTCTGTCAAAACATCAGTAACTTTTTCGACTCTTTCTTTTGATATCTCTGATATGTGCACCAAACCATCTTTCCCAGGCAAGATTGTAACAAAAGCTCCAAAATCCATAATCTTAGAGACTCTTCCTTCATAGATTTTGTCTTTTTCTACGTCAGCTGTGAGTAATTCAATCTTCTCTTTAGCCATTTGACCTGATGATTGATCAACAGAAGCGATAGTTACAATTCCGTCATCATTAATATCTATTTGAGCGCCAGTTACCTCTGTTAAAGACCTAATGGTTGCACCGCCTTTACCAATAACGTCCCTGATTTTATCTTTAGCGACGGTAATTGTAATTATTGACGGTGCATAAGGTGAATATTCGGTAGAAGGTTTAGATATAGATTCATTCATTATATTGAGTATATGTAGCCTTGCTTTTTTTGCTTGCTCTAAAGCATCTTTCATTATTGGTTTAGTGATACCATCAATTTTTATATCCATTTGCAACGCTGTAATTCCTTCAGATGTTCCTGCGACCTTAAAGTCCATATCACCAAGATGATCTTCATCTCCTAGGATATCAGTAAGAACTTTGTATTTATCACCATCCTTAACAAGGCCCATAGCTATCCCAGCAACGTGCGATTTTATTGGTATCCCTGCATGCATTAATGATAGGCTTGATCCACAAACTGTAGCCATAGAGCTTGATCCATTGGATTCTGTTATTTCTGATACTAGTCTAATTGCATAAGGAAATTTATCCATCTCTGGTAAGACTGCTTCTAGAGATCTTCTGGCTAACTTACCGTGACCAATCTCTCTTCTTTTAGGGGAGCCAATAAACCCAGTCTCTCCAACAGAATATGGTGGAAAGTTATAATGCAACATAAATTTATCTTTAAATTCTCCTTCTAGTGCATCGATGATTTGAGATGATCTTTCGGTGCCAAGAGTTGTAGCAACAATTGCTTGTGTCTCTCCTCTTGTGAATAATGCTGATCCATGGGCTCTTTCAAGGAGACCTAATTCGATATTAATATCTCTAACAGTTTCTGTGTCTCGTCCATCTATTCTAGGCTCACCATTTAATATCTGTGATCTAACGATCTCTTTTTCAATTTTCTTAATTAGATTTGAAACGTCTGATGCCTCATATTCTTCTGAATCTTCAATTATTTTTTCATTGGTTTCATTTTTGATTTGTTCAAGTTGATTTTGGCGATCTACTTTATCAGCAGTCTGATAAGCGCCTTTAATTTTTTCAAAAGCAAATTCATTAACAATCTTTTTAAGGGTCTCATCTTCTTTAGTTTTCTCAATAACCCACTTCTCTTTACCAGTATCTTTAACTAACTCATCAATACCTTTAATTGTTTCTTTGATAGCATCATGTCCAGCCATAACAGCATCTAGCATAATTTCTTCGGACAAGATGTCTACCTCAGACTCAACCATCAGAATTGCGTCATTAGAGCCTGCAACTACTAGATCAAGTTTAGAATTTTCCATTTGGCTAACTGTCGGGTTAATAACAAACTTATTATCGATGTAACCCACTCTTGCTCCACCAATTGGGCCATTAAATGGTATATCAGAAATTGAGATTGCCGCAGATGCCCCAATCATTGATAAGATATCAGTTTGTATGTCTGGATTTAAACTAACTACAGTTAGAATCACTTGTATTTCATTTAAGAAATCATCTGGAAATGAAGGACGCAAAGGTCTATCTATGAGTCTAGATATTAAGGTCTCTTTTTCCGATGGTCTCCCTTCGCGTTTGAAAAATCCACCTGGTATTTTACCAGCTGCGTATGTTTTTTCTTGATAGTTAACTGATAATGGGAAAAAACTTTGTCCTTCTTTGGCATCTTTTCTACCTGCAACTGTAGCTAGTATTGATGTCCCTTCGCATGAGACAAAAACAGATCCATTTGCTTGTCTTGCTATTTTTCCGGTTTCTAAGGTAATTTTTTGATCATTGATTATGATCTCTTTTGTTATTTGATTCACATATTTTCCTTTCTATTAAGAGCCCTATTGCTCCAAAAGAAATACTTACTTTCTCAATCCTAAATCTGAAATAAGTTGTTTATATGACGTGATATTTTTCTTTTTCAGGTAATCAAGAAGTTTTCTCCTTTTGTTTACCATCATTAAAAGTCCTCTTCTAGAATGATTATCTTTTTTATGGGTCTTAAAATGATCTGATAGAGAATCAATTTTCTTTGTCAATAATGCAATTTGAACATTAGTCGATCCAGTGTCTTCTTTTGAAGTCTGGTATTTATCGATAACTTCTTTCTTAATTTCAGTTGTTAAAGTCATTATTTCTAATAATTATTATTTTCAAAACGCTATTCTACAGACATTAATCATTACAACAACAGATAATTAGTTATTTGTAAAAACATTAACTGGTTGTATCTCTCCCTTTATTTTTTGATTTGCGAGACCAATTAAAATTCTTTCATTATTATAGATTCTTATAGCTAGGTTAGTTTCCTTGATGTTATTTTTAGATTCAAATGACTGACCATTTGCAAAACGTTTTAAATCTTCACTGTCGATCGTAATAAAGGGTAAGTGCATAAGACCATAGTCGATGGGCTTTAATATATTCTCTAATTCATTTCTTTTAGTATTTAGAAGTTGCTCTAATGAAATCATATCCTTGTCTTTAAAAACATCTAAAGAGATCCTTCTTAGTTTTTTTACATAAGCAACTGTGCCTAATTTGACAGCTATATCCTCTATGAGAGTCCTAATATAGGTACCTTTACTACAGGAAATATTTAAATCAATTTGCTTGTTATCGTATGAGTTAATTAGGATCGAATGAATATTTACTATCCTTGCTCTTCTTTTTATAGTTTCTCCTTTGCGAGCATACTTGTATAAAGGTGTCCCATTAACTTTCAGAGCTGAGTACATTGGAGGAATTTGACTCAATTTACCAACAAAGGTGTCCAGTATCTTTTTTACTTCTTTTATTTCATAGATTTTTAGATTGCTATTACGCTCTAAAATCTCACCCTCCGAGTCACCAGTTGTTGTTTTTATTCCGAACTCTGCTATTACATTATATGTTTTTGATGAATTAATTAAGTATCGTGCAGTTTTAGTTGCATTACCAAAACAAATGGGCAGAAGACCTGTAGCCATAGGGTCGAGTGTCCCAGTATGGCCTGCTTTTTTTGCATTAAATATTTTTTTTACTTTTTGTAATGCCTTGTTAGAAGATATACCTTGCGGCTTATCAAGTAATAATATTCCATCTATATTACTTTTCTTTTTTATCATTTTTTATAGCTTCTTCAATGAGGTTATTGATTTTGTTTGCGTATGCTTCGTGATTATCTATTACGAAATGGAGGTTGGGTATTCTTTTGATGCTTAATGAGTTGCCTATTTCTTTCTTAAAAAAACCTGTGGCCTTTGATAAAAGTTTCTCAAGTTTTTTAGTTTCTTCTTTGATTGATGTTGAACAATAGATCTTCGCTATACTTAAATCTTTTGTTAATTTGACCTCATCAACTGAAATAGTTTTAAGTCTATTATCTTTAATGTCATGTATTAGATTGTAGCTAATGATTCTTTGAATCTTTTTTTCTAACCTATTAGATAATGAATATTCATTTGCCATCTACTATTTACTTTCAACTAGCTTGTAACATTCTATTTGATCACCTGTTTTCACATCATTATAGTTTTTAACACCAATTCCGCATTCTGTTCCTGATTTTACTTCATTAACATCATCTTTGAACCTTCTAAGTGATTCTAGTTCACCTTCATAAATAACTGTATTTTCTCTTAAAACCCTAATTGGATTAGATCTTATTACCGTTCCATCAATAACCAAACAACCAGCAATGTTACCCAAGGTTGGAGAATTAAATATATCTTTAACTTCAGCAAGTCCGCATATTTGTTCTTTTATGACTGGAGATGATAGTCCGTTAATTATATTTTCTATATCTTCTATAGTTTCATATATAACACTGTAATATTTAATATCTACATTAGAGTCCTTAATCATTTTCCTTGCTGCACTATCAGCTCTAACATTAAATCCAATAATGAAGGCATCAGCTGCTTCTGCTAGGTTGATGTCTGATTCAGTAATACCGCCTACTGAAGTAGAAACTATATCTATTTCGACTTCGTCATTTTCTAACTTTATTAGTGATTCTTTAATCGCCTCAGTGCTACCTTGAACATCAGCTTTGATCATAATTGGAATTGTTTTTTTATCTGTTGAAGAACCAGAGCTATCCATAAATGATTTCATCTTCAAAGATTGCTTTTCGTTCAAAGTATTTTGTTTTCGATTTGTTCTTCTTGTATCTATAATTTCTTTAGCTTGTCGTTCTGAATCTATAACTCTCATTTCTTCACCTGCATTTGGGGCTGCAGATAGTCCATACAATCTAACAGGCATGGAAGGTATAGCAGAATCCATTTGCTCAGAATTTTCATTTAATAGCAAACGAGCTCTACCGGATTCTTCGCCTACAACTACAAGATCACCCTTGTTAAGCTTCCCTTCTCGAATGAGTATAGTTGCAACAGCCCCTTTACCACTTTCTATGCCAGACTCGATAACTGTTCCTATTGGCCTTCCTTCATTTGGAGCTTTAAGTTCTAGAATTTCTGACTGAAGTAAAATTGTTTCTAATAATTCATCAATACCTTCACCAGTTAGTCCAGAGACATTAACAAATAAATAATCTCCCCCTAGTTCTTCTGATAGTATTTCCTCAGTCATTAATTCATTTTTAACTTTCTCAATATCAGATTCAGGCTTATCAATTTTATTAATTGCAACTATCATTGGAATATTGGAATTCTTAGCATGCTGAATTGCTTCTTTAGTTTGAGGTTTAACTCCGTCATCTGCCGCAACTATCAAAATAATTATATCTGTAATATACGCACCTCTAGACCTCATTTGTGAGAAAGCAGCATGGCCAGGTGTATCTAAGAAAGTTATATCTTTATTCTTATAATTGATTGTATAGGCACCAATATGTTGAGTAATACCTCCTGCTTCGCTGTCTGTAACTTTTGATTTTCTAATAAAATCTAGTAAAGAAGTTTTGCCATGATCAACATGGCCCATTATTGTAACTACAGGTGGTCTCTCTAGTAATTCATTTGGATTAATTTGTTGGTCAAATATAGAGTCTTCAATAGATCTTTCATCCATTGGATTAGCTTTATGGCCAAGCTCTTCAATAATAAGAATAGCTGTATCCTGATCAATATGATCATTACCTGTGACCATTATTCCCTGTTTGATTAAGACCGAGATCACTTCATTAACTTTTATTGCTAATTTTTGAGCAATTTCTTGTGGAGATATAGATGATGGAACAGATATCTCTTTAATTACAGGCGATGTAGGTTTTTCAAATGAATGGGACTGATCTAATGATGCTGGATTTACTGTCCTTCTTATTTGTCTTTTTTTCTTACGTTTGACTCTACCTTTTACGTGCAGTTCTTCAATTTCGAATGGGTCATCTTTCTTTATAGTCTGAGTTTTTCTTTTCTTTTTCTTGGATGGCTTGCTTTGTTTATGGCTAGAATCTAATTCTATTGCGGGCGACGATAATTTATTTACTTCATTTTCTTCAATTATTTCATTAGAAGTTTCTTGGTTTATTTTTTCTTTTGCAGTTGATTCTTTTTTTCTTCTTTCTAATTCTTTTAAAGAATCTTCTGCTTTTGCTTCTTCAATAAGAGACTCCTTATTTAAGTATGTTTTCTTCTTTCTAACTTCAACGTTGACTGTTCGTGAGGTTCCAAATCCTCCTGAAAGTTTTAATTCACTTTGTGATCTTCTGTTAACTGTTAATTTTTTAGGTGACTTAATCTCCTGTTTTGTTCCATGGCTCCCCCTTAAGTGATTAAGTAGTTTTAATTTCTGATCATTGGATATTTCATCAGAATCCTTTTTAACTAAAATTCCAGCGTCATTTAATTGTGAAATTAGTTTATCAGGACTAATCTTAAGAGCTGAAGCTAGTTTTGATACTGTAGTGTTTGACATAAATGCTTTGTTATATTATTAATTATTTTCATCATCAAACCATATTTCTCTGGCTTCCATGATTATGGCACCTGCTTTTTCTTCATCTAATCCTTCAATATCTATTAATTCATCAATAGACTGTTCGGCAAGTTTTTCTCTTGTGTTTATTCCTGACCTGGCTAAAGAATATCCTAATTCTTCATTAACAGATTTAAGCTCTAGTAAGTCATCTTCTGGTCCATGTTCATCCAAGTTTTCTTCGGTTGAAATGGCCTGAATAAGCAATTGATCTTGAGCTCTTTCTCTTAACTCATTAACTAATTTATCATCAAACCCTTCTATCTTTTCTAATTCTGATATTGGTACATATGCTACCTGTTCAATTGTTGTGAAACCTTCTTGTGAAAGAAGAATTGCTACATCTTCACCTACAGATAGTTTCTCAACAAATAAATCAGAAATTTCTTTTAATTCAGCTTCATCTTTTTCGAGAGCTTCGGATTCACTTAGGATATTCAACTTCCATTGAGTTAGCTCGCTAGCAAGTCTTATATTTTGACCCCCTCTTCCTATTGCTTGAGACAATTTTGCTTCTTCAACAGCTATATCCATTGATTGATTTTCTTCATCTACAACTATTGAAACTACATTGGCTGGTGACATAGCATTAACTACATATTGAGCATTGTTATCAGACCATAGGATAATATCTATTCTTTCACCATTTAATTCATTTGAAACAGATTGTACTCTGGAGCCTCTCATGCCAACACAAGCTCCGACTGCATCAATTCTCTTATCATCAGAACGTACTGCAATTTTTGCTCTAAGTCCTGGATCTCTAGATGCTCCAACTATTTCAATTAGATTTTGAGTTATTTCTGGAACTTCTACTTTAAAAAGTTCAACTAAAAACTCAGGCATAATTCTAGAAAGTATTAATGGAGGGCCTTTTAAATCAGTATTAATGTCTTTTAATAATGCTCTTATTCTATCCTGAGGTCGTATTGCCTCTTTAGGTATCATCTCTCTCCTAGGAAGAAATGCCTCTGAATTATTGCCTATATCTATGTGAAAGCCATTTCTATCAACTCTTTTTACTACTCCGTTAACTAGTTCACCAATATTATTTTCGAAGCGGTCTATCGTTTTTTGTTTTTCTGCTTCCCTTACTTTTTGAACAATCACTTGTTTTGCAATTTGGGCACCAATTCTTCCAAAATCAATCGAATCAATTTCTTCTCTAACATATTCTCCAGGTGATGCATCTTTATGAATATCAAGAGCATCAATCATTCTTAATTCATAATCTGGATCTTCTAGTTCTCTTGAGTCATCTTCAAAAACCATCCATTGTCTATATGTTTTATATTCTCCTGTATCTCTATCAATTATTACTCTTACATCCATATTTTCTGTGTAATTTCTCTTTGTTGCTGATGCAATAGCATTCTCAATGGCCTCAAAAATAACCTCTCTTTCTAAATCTTTTGCTTCAGAAACTGTATCAACAACTTTTATAATCTCTAGTGTCATTTTATTCCTTTATTAATATTTGGGTATAATCCTACAGATATCAATTGAATCAATATCTATTGTAGATTTAATATTATCAACCATCACTTCAATTTCGTTTCCTCGTCTGGTTAATAATTCACCTTTATAGTTTTTCCTATTATTTATTTTTTCTTTGAGTTTAATTTTAATAGTTTTGCCTATAAATCTATCAAAATGTTCTTTTGTTATTAATTTCCTATTAAGACCAGGTGAAGATACTTCCAACAAATAACTTAAGTCTTCGTCTTCATTATCAAGTATAGGTTCAATTACCTTGGAAGCTCTAACACAGTCATCAAGTGTGACTCCATTTAAGTGATCTATAAAAGTAACGATCTTCAGCCCATTTCTATTAGGACTGCACTCTATTTCCATTAATTCAAAACCGATCGAATTAATTGTGTGTTCTATTTGTTCTCTAATCTTTCTATCTAAAATATCCATTTCCAATTACCAAAAATAAAGCCCCAGACGGGGCCTAACCAAAATGGTAGCGGGGGTAGGATTTGAACCTACGACCTTCGGGTTATGAGCCCGACGAGCTGCCAGACTGCTCCACCCCGCATCTGTGCTGATGATACTAATCCTTTTTTATCAATCAATCAATAAAAATGGGGAAAT
>MDTE01145626.1_pt1 | contig 27508 bp, 16 predicted proteins | sample 811231 | NCBI WGS metagenome assembly MDTE01 (sample SAMN05326651, study PRJNA326480) | marine metagenome | isolation source: seawater | place: Indian Ocean: Red Sea | collected 2010 | reverse complement strand
GCGGCGCGGAGCCGCCGCCGCGGAGAGACGCGGCGGAGAGCTCGGTGTTGAGCCAATCGATGACGCGTTTGTTACTCTCCAGCGTCGCTCTCGCGTCGGTGAGTTCGGCGTCGAGCGTTTGGTTTCGTTCGGTGAGCTGACGGTTTTGATCGACGAGCTCGCGCGTCTCGAGCGAACGCTCGGCGCGTTCGCCGGCGACGGCGAGCGCGGCGGCGCCGCGTTCATCGAGCAACGCCTCTTGTCGCTTGATGACGGCGGTCTGGATCTTCATCTTACTCTTCAGACTGCGAATGTCGCTCTGTAACTCCTCGATGATAGCGTTTCCTTTGTTAATCTCGCTCGCGCTGGCGGCGACGCGTTCCTCCGCCCTGGCGAGCGCGACGCGCGTCTGTTCCCACGAAGACGCCAACGCGACTTTGTGCTCCTCACCCGCGTCCAGACGCGAGCGCAAGAGATCGATAACCTCCTCTTTATCCCCTAACTGTTTCTCCAGCCACTCCACGCGCAACGCCCGCGCGCTATGCGCCTTATCTCTCTCGTGTATCTCCGCGTCCAGCGCCGCGTTCTCCTCTCGAACGCGCGTCAACTCGCGCCTCGTGATGGCGACGTCGCCCTCGAGCAAACCGAGTTTCGTCGCCAATTCGCTCACTTTACCCTGTGATGCGAGTTTTTCTCGCTCCATCTCGTTCTTCGCTCGAATCGCCTCATCCACGCGCGCGCTCATCTCGCGCTTTTCATCCTCGTATCGCGTTCGTTGACGCTCGAGTTCATCCAAAATTTCCCGTTTCCCCGTCGCCGACGCCTCGGCGAGCTCAACGCGCGCGTCCAGCGACTCGGCTCTTGCGCGCTCCACCATCGCCCGCGATTCCTCGTACAGACTCTCAAATCGCGCGAGTTCGCGCTCTCGTTCTCGAGCGTCGAGCAATAATCCAGCCAAGATGCGTTTCGCCGCGCGATCAGACGCGGGTTTAAACTTTAACCGCACGTGCGTGAATTGATTGAAATCGCTCGTCTCGACGACAGAAAGCGCACTCGTCGCCTCCCCGTTCCCCTTCTTCCCTCGCGTCACGTCCAACACGCAGTGCGTCACGCTCTTCCTCGTCTCCGTCGTCGGCGTCTCCGTCGCGTCTCCGTCTTCGCACGCGCGCAACAATCGAACCAACGCCCGAGGAAACTCATCGAATCCGACCACCAATCGCTGTTCGGCGCGCAACCGTCCGTAATCTTCCTCTCGCACCTCCATCGCGTGGTAAAAGAACGGATCATCATCGCACGACACGTGCACGCGAATCATTCTCGAATCGTGCGCGCGCGCCGCGCCGTCTCGCCTCTCTTTTCCCTCATCCTCCTCCTCGTCTTCCTCCTCGTCCCCTCCGCTCCCGGCGCGCCCCGTCAACACGCGCACCCTCGCGACGACGACCCGCTCTCGCGTCCTCCCATCCGCGTCGCGCTCCCGCACGCGCATCGCGCACGCGCCGTCGTGTTCCAGCGCCGCGCGGCGCACGCGCGCGGCCGACCACGACCCACCGTCACCGTCCACCACGTGCGCGCGGTCGCGAGATACATCCCTCGCCATCACCGTTCGCGCGTTCACGGTCCGCGCGGCGTCGTTCTCGCCTCTCGCGCGCGAATCATCGTTCGCCCCATCGCGCATCTGTGGCGAACGGTCGTCATCCTCATCGTTCGATTCCTCGTCCGAATCCCGCGCGCGCGTCGACGTGCTCGGCTCGGGCGTTCGCGCGACGTCACCGTCGACGCGCGCGCGTCTCGGCGCGCGCGTTTCGGGCGACGTCGACGCGCGCGTGAGCGTCATCATGTCGATTTTCGAAATCGCACGCGAGGCGCGAAATGTCGCGGGACATCTCCGCGCGCGTCGTCGTCGTCGTCCCGCGTCGCGACATGGACGCGAGGGAGGTGTACAAAGGGACGCGTCCGCCGCCGCCGAAGCGACGATCGAGCGAGGAGGCGACGCCGAGCGCGCGAGAGAGGGAAGGGAAACGCGCGCGCGGGACCGAGCGCGGGACGACCGACGACGACGAGGGCGCGCGCGCGCGAGGGGGCGACGCGTTCGATCTCCCGAGCGAGGACGCGGGCGTGGACTTTTCGATGAAGATGTGGACGAAGGAGGGCGAGCGAGTGAGTAAATCGAGAGCGGCGAGGACGCAGTACGATCCCGAGACGGGGCCGAGGATTCGGCGCGCGCGCGACGAGGCGACGAATCGAGACTTTAACGTGTGGTGGGGGAAGTCGACGGCGAGAGGGTATCACGACACGCCGAAGGCGGTGACGAGGTGTGCGCCGATACTGGACGCGGGGACCACGCGGGGGGACGCGGCGGGAGTGAAGGCGTTGTGTTATCACTTCGCGCGCGGGTGCTGCGCGAGCGGCGAGGGGTGCGAGTATTTACATCGATTGCCGACGGCGTTTGACGACGCGCACAATCACATGATGTTGGACATATTCGGACGACCGAAACATCACCGCGAGCGGAACGATAACGACGGGACCGGGTCGTACATGCGCGTGGGGAGGACGCTGTACATGTTTTTCGGCGGTTCGGTGGATCCGAATTGGGACGCCAAGCGCGTGTACGACGAGGTGAGCGCGCAATTCGGCGAGTTCGGTCCGATCGAGGACGTGTCGGTGAAATTCGAACGTCGGTTCGCGTTCGTGCGGTTCAAATTTCGCGCGTCGGCGGAGTTTGCAAAGGAGGCGATGAACGGACAGACGCTGTGGCCGCGAGACGACGCCGAGCCGCTCAGCGTGCGGTGGGCAAACGACGATCCGAATCCGATCGCCATCGTGCGCGTGGCGAACGAGACGGAGGAAAAGGTGCGCGACATGTTTTTGCGAAGCGAAAAGGCACAGACGATGATGCGGGAGGCGAAGAGACAAATGATGGGGCAAGAGGACGACGAACGAGGCGGCGACGCCGGCGACGACGACGAGAAGAAGGACGACGTCGAAATCTCGTTCGATCCCGCGGATTACGACGAGGGCGAGGACGAGGACGAGGCGGCAAGAAACCCTAAACCCTAAATTACGACGACGAGGAGGCAAAGCAAAGTAGATGAACGATGTAACTAGCGCTAGCACTCTAGGCATTACTATGAGACGACCACGCTCACAGCGTCTCGTCTTCGTCTACTTGAACGCGCGTACGTACGCGTCGATGATTTCCGCTTGACCTCGACGAAGCACGGCCACGCGACGCATCCACGAGTCGTCGACATCGACACTTTTCGCCGACGCGATGTCCTCGGATCTCGACCACGCCTCGCGTTCGGCGGTCCACGCGTCTCTGGCGTCGTCTCTCGCGCCGCTCTCGGCGACTTGACGCACGCTCTCCTCGAACGCGTCGTTCGACGGATGGACGCCGAGAAACGACCCGAGTCCTCGAACGAGAACGTCTCGGGTATCGTTGACGATGAGTTCGTCGGCGCAAAATCCGTACATGCGCAACGCGCGATCGTTACACAGAGAGCGTCCGTAACTGATGGTGAGTCGTTCGCCCGCGGCGACGTCGCGAGTCGTCTCGACGACGACGCTCGGCGACGACTTGTCGTCGTCTCGTCGTCGCACGACGCAATTCGGCGACGACGCGTGGTCCAATAAATCGCACCCGGGAACCACCGCGTACGGGACGGCGTCGTTTTTCATCGCGCGAGACGATACGGCGCCGACGGCCCACGAGACATCGCGCGTCGATAACGACGTCGCCTCGCTCACCGCGCGCACGAACGCACCGCGACGCCGCACGCGCGCTTGCGTCGACGTCCCCTCGAGCGCGATCGCGCGCGCGTCGCTCGACGCCGCGTCTGAAAAATCAAACGATTCGGGAAGCGTCGACGCGTACGAAGACTCGCCCCCGAACCGTTCATTCAACAGACACAACGCCAACGCCACGGTGTCACGAAACGTGTCCGATTCGCTCTCAAACGGCGTCAATACCGCCCCACCGACGCTCCGCGCGAACGCCGCGCTTCGGGTCGCCCACTCGCGAAACGGCGTCTCCGCCGCGACGACGCCTCGCGGCAGCGCCGTCGCCGCCGCCAACGTCACCCCCGCGCCGTCCACCGCGGACTCCACCACTCGCACCGCATCCCTCGGTAACCTAAACGTTCGCCCGACGTGCGACGTCGCTATCCGCGCCGCGCGCGCCCCCGTCATCGCTCACTCCACCATGCCAATCATCTCCTCGAGTTCGCGCACTCGTCGCTTCGCCTCCGCGAGCGCGCGCGCGCCCTCCTCCTCGCTCGCCTCCGCGATCGGTCTCGGGAAATCTCGCGCGTACCTCGCGATCTCCTCCGTCACGCCCCGTCGCGCGTCGGCGTCGGCGAGCCGACGACTCGCGCGCAGGGCGTCGCGCACGAGCGCGCGCGCGCGCGCGACGCGAACGAACGATCGGAGGTCCCTCGTGGCGAACGAACGACGGGGGACGACGAAGAAAAAAAAATCGACGCCGGCCGACCGTCTCCTCCGAACCGTCCACCGTCCGTCGCGCGTCGCCTCGTCGCGTCGAGACCGCGCGCGCGCGGGAGAACGGCCCGGCGCGTGTATGCCACTCCCCGGAAAAAATGGAAAAATAACACATACTGAAACACAAAAAAAAACAGTGTAACTTTTCAGAGTTATTGTGTGTCTGCGTGCGACGACAACGAACGCGCGACGGTCAGTCTCTCCGCATTCGGCCGGTGACGACCCATCGGGGTCTCGATCGCTCTCTTCCGAGCGTGCGCGTGCGGCGCGTCGTGACTCGACGACGACGCACCATCCTTGCGCAGGGGCCATGCTAATCTTCTCTGTATTGTTTTCCGTTTATCAAATGTTACATCCGAAGATGTAACGTTAAGTATATCATCGCACACGATAAAAATCTTAATACACACATCCACGACGTCACACTTATGGGTCACTTGTGTGCACCCCGACCGTTACCCCCGACCTCGACGCCGACCGACCGACAGATGGACGCGCGCGACGTCGATTGGGCGTGCGTCGCGGTGGACGACGAGGACGAGGACGATGGGATCGTTTTGTATCATCGTTCGGTGGAGGATCCGCGGTCGATCGTGCGTCGCGTCGTCGCGAGGGGTGGGGGATCGACATCGTCGACATCATCGGTCGTGTGTCGCGTGCGTGGGAAATGCGCCACGTGTCTGGATGTCTTGAGGTCGACGCGCGCCGTCGTCGTCGGCGACGCGGATGGGTACGTGCGATGGTGCGATGGTGACGGTGACGAGGACGACGAAGGCGCGATGACGTGTCGTCTGGACGTGACGTCGGTGACGAGGATCGACGCGAACGGTGGGTACGCGTCGACGTCGTCGAGGGTCTTCGAGACGGACGCGAAGACGACGACGGCGACGCGGCGGTGGTCGTTGCCGAGATTGGAACCTATGGTGGCGGCGTTTGGACGACGGGCGCCGAGTGGGGAGGGTGACGTGACGCTGATCGCGGTGGGTGGTGCGGCGGTGGCGTCGTGTTCGGCGGGACGCGCGAGCGGAGGTGGTGGCGACGCCGCGCGGTCGGTGTTTTCGGCGTTTCGCGCGCTCGGATCGACGGCGTTGGGCGTCGTGAAGACAGCCTTCGTCGATGCGTCCGCACCGTTAGACGAAGACGCGGTGGTGTATGAGGGCGAAGATTTAGACGCGGTGTCGAGCCTTCGATTAGAAAAGGCGACGTGGAACGCCGCCTTCGTCGACGCGCCGAGACGGTTTCTTCGCGTCGCCTCTTCCCCGCCGCCGTTTGACTTTTTCGCCGTCTCCGACGTCGCACATCGGGTCCTTTTGTTCCGTTTGATCGGTACGAAAGCGTTACGTCTCACCGCCGTCATCAAGGGATGTCGAGACGCGTCGTTTTGTTTCCACCCTCGCTCGGGTCTCCTCGCGCTCCACCGTCCGAGCGTGCGAAGACTCGAGACGCGCGACCCTCGCGACGGCGCCGTCGTCGACGCCGTCGACGCCACCGACGTCATTCGTCTCATTCGCGGCTTCACATCCATCGTCGTCGTCGTCAAGACCCATTCAGGCGACGATCATCGCGTCGAGATGCGTCCCGTCGAGGATTCCTTTCCCTCGTCCCGTCCCGTCCCGTCCCGTCCCGCGTCTCTCATTGTGTAACACCCCGACCCATCGACCCACACGTCATTCCCGCGCGCGTCCGGTGAATCGCACTCGCGCGCGCGCGAAGAGACCCACGGAACGAGAACGAGTCGCGCGCCCTCTTCAGAGAGACCCGATATCTCGCCATGTCGTACGTGCTCGACATGCGCGAGCTCGTGCACAAACTTCCGTTTCATCACTTTAGCGCGCACGGATTGAAAAACTCGTGCATCGGGATCGCGTTCACGTACGGGATCCCGGGAATCGTCGGTGCGGGAGTGTCGTTGGCGTATTATCGACAGTTTACGCTGAAGAATAAGACGATATTTGAAAACACAAACATCAAAGAGGCCAAGACGAGGGCGATCATCACGGTGTGCGTGTGCGTGGCGTTGGTCCCGGCGGCGATGATCGGATTGGTGGAGGGATTTCGAGGAGGATTGTCGACGCTGGAGACGATCGAGGGGTGGGCGTTGGATGGACAGGAGGGGATGCGGAACATCGGAACGCCGATGATGATGATGGATGATGCGTTGACGTTGTTGCGACGAGAGGCGAACGAGGCGAACGACGTGGGGGCGGCGGGGGCGATTTCCACCGTCATGGAGACGCTCACGACGGCGTTGATAAACCACGGATTATCGATTGAATTCATTCAAGATTTGGAAGAGTTAAAGTGGACGCAGACGTTTACGAATCTCTACGCGCTGAGCATGTCGTTGCTCATGTTTGTGTTGTTGAGTCTCTTGTTCAACTCGGTGTTGCCCATCATCGTTCATCACAGCAAGAAACCGGTGAGCACGTGGTGGAAGGCGAAACCGGGACGCATGACGCCAGAATTCTTCATTCGCGCGCTGCCCCTGTTCACGCTCATGTATTGTTTTTTGGTGACGTCGCTGTATTGGCCGGTGTCCGTCATCGGCGCCGAGGTGTGCTTCGCGTACGAGGGCATGGTGGAGTTTCAAGTTCCAGAAAACATTCAGCTGTACTTTGTGTGCCCTCGATTCGGGTACGTGCTCGGGGATTACTTACAAGAGTTACACAAGGACGAGGACTCGCTGAAAGCGGACCTCGAGACCTTACGGGAGGGTTTACACGACGAGTACGGGTCGTCGCCCAACATGCTCGCGTTGAACGACGCGTGGAAGGACTTCGAGATTGAAAAGACGAAGATTGACGAGGGTTTGGGTTCGTGTCAACCCATGAGCGACACCATCGAGCTCGCCACGGCGCAGGTGTGCGATGAGGTCATCTTGGGGATGCAGATGATGACGGCGATTTCGTTTGGTTTGACGTGTTTGCTCATGTACGGGACGCTGCACAAATGGTTCGGTTCCGACGTCGCCAAGGAGCTCGCCAACGATGAGGAGGAGAGCTTATTCTCAAAGCTCACGTCTGAGTCTCTCATCGAGGCGCGTTCAAAGTTCGGTTCGAAGGAAACGGAGGGCTCGAAGAAGCGCGACAAGAAGCGCGACAAGAAGAGACGCTCGAGACGCCGCGTCGACGGCGACTCGCCGAGCAGCGGAGGACCGACGTCGAGCGAGGGCGAACCGAGCGAGTCGCAGCCTCGAGATGGACAGGAGATGATCGAACCGATCGCCGAGGCGCCAGAGGTGGTGGAAGGTGACGCCGAACCGGCGCAAGAGGTGGTGGAAGGTGACGCCGAGCCGGCGCCCGAGGCGATGGAGGTTGAAATGCGAGACGTGATGAACGACGACGACGACGCGGTTCCGCAGGCGGCGGCGGCGAAGGAGACGAAGGCGGCGGAGGAGGAAGAAGAGAAAGAAGAGGATGACGAGGACGATGATGACGATGATGACGACGAGGACGACGAGGACGACGAGGACGACGAAGACGACGAGGACGACGAGGACGACGAGGACGACGAGGACGACGAGGACGATGAGGACGAGGACGAAGCGGGCGTCGACCGGGCTTCGAAAGATGACGCCTCAGTCGCTCCCGTCGCTCCCGACGCTCCCGTCGAACAAGCGCAGACCTTGGAAGAGACGCCCGAAGAACCGAGCGCGTCTGTACCCGCGACGCCGAAAGTCGCCGACGATGAAGCGAAAATGGGCTCGGCGAGGAGACAGTCGCGAGGCGCGCGAAAACGTTAGCATCGGGTAATTTACAATAGTAGTCTAGAACGCAGCGAGAACCCCACGCGTCGTCATCGTCGTCGTCGTCGTCGTCGTCTATTTATCCGCCTCGTCGTATTGTTCACCGAACGGCACGCGAAGCGCCGTACGAGCGCACGTCGCCACCGGGAACGCGTCGCGATACGCGTCGTCGTTCGCCATGGTGGTGAAGAGCAACTCTTCGCTCGGACAATTGCACGTCTTCTCGGCGGTCGGTGTACCCATGTTCGCGTTCGTCGGCACGGTGGCGTTGAGATACCCGACCCACGCGTTTCTAAAACGCGATAACGCGCTCGCCGAGCCACCGAATATGTTGGAGATGACCTCGTGACGCATCCACTTGCACTTGCGAAATCCATTCGACGCGGGCAAGCCCAGATTCGCCGAGACGCCGGAGCTCGAGCCAACGTTGGCGTACGACCAATCGGATTTGTGTTCGCTCGCGTAACACTGCACCATCATCTTATCCTCCTTTCCTTCCTGGCGGATCGCGCGCAACACCGGCGCGAAGCGCGGGAAGCGTCCAATCGCGCCGACGACGCCTCGCGCGATGTCGCCGTCCAACCAAAAGTAGTGCGACGCCTTAAAGTCGCCGGAGAGCTCACCGTCTTCTATTTTTTGCGCGATTCTCTGCGTGAGACCGACTTTATTGTACCAAATCTTGTGTAATTCAAACTGATCGTCCTCGCATCCCGCCGGAGTGACGTCCTCGAATTCGTTCGGCGACATGACCAAACACGTCGCGGCGCCTCGACCGAATTTAAACTTGCCGCCGTCTTGTAACCCGCGGTGGTACAGCCGCATCATGTAGTTGCACATCTTCGAACTGTCTTGCACGAAGACGACGTTCATACCGAATCCACCCGTCTCGCACGGGGTGTCCCTCAACCCCTTCAAATACGCCAGAGGCTCTCTGTGCGACTCTCTGAGTCGCCAAAATCCGCTCACGTAGGTGACGTTTCTCAACAACGCTCTCTCACTCTCGGACATGGACGTCTGATCGTGTTCGCGCCTGTACTGCGCGTGCGCACACGACCGCGGCGCGTTTTTTAACGCCTCATCCCACGCCGCATCGACGCGCGCGCCGCCGAGCGACGACACCGCCAGAGACGCCGCGCGACCGCGAGGCGCCGGCCCGCCGGGCGCGCGCGTCGACGGGTACGCGTTCACCACCGCTTTCGGGGACGCCACCGCGCGGTCGTTCCCATCGTCCCCATCGTCATCGCGGTGATGCGCGCGATGACTCTTGTGGTGATCGTGGATCTTATGACGCCCGCGATGCCTGTGATGATGATGCCTTCGGTGCAGATGCCTCGCCAACACCCCGGCGTCCCCGAGCGCGTACCCGATCGCCAGCGCCGCCGCGCCCGTGACGGCGCACGCGACGACGACGCGATGCCATCCGCGATGATGTTCGCGTCGTCGCTCCTCCTCGCGCGTCGCGGCGTCGGAAGCGCCGCCCTCGCGAGGCGTCAAGAGCGATTCGCGCTCGCTGTCCCGCCGCTCGAGCGAGTTCTCGCGTCGACCGGGAATGCGCACCATGGCGTCGAACGCGCGAGATGGACGCGCGCGCGACGCGAGGGACGATCGTCTGCGATCGGCCGAGCGTCGCGGTCGTCGAGCGTCGCTCGACGCGTGCGTCGGTGTGGCGTCGGTCGACCGAACACTAAACATGAATGAATGAATGATCGAGGAAGAAAAATGTCATTCATTCGCAGTCGCCGGCGCGCGCATGCTCGCGCCGTCGACTCGAGGCGTCGCGCCTCGCGCGGTGACGACGCGTTCGTCGTCGTCGTCGTCGTCACCGCCGCTGGAGGAGGTGCGTCGACGCGCGGCGGCGGCGTTGGCTCGCGGGAGAAGACTCACGCGGCGACGAACCGAGCTCGAGGCCGCGCTTCGGCGCGAGCGCTCGAACGATGCGCTGCGCGAGGAATACGCCAGGGACATCGCGCGGGTCGACGCGAGCGTCGACCGCGTGATCGAGCGCGTGGAGGCGCTCAGGGATCTCGCGAGAGAGTTGGAGAAGGAGGCGAGGCGCGGCGAGCCGTGAGCGTCGAGCGCCGCGGTGTCGAAAAGTCGTGCGGCGTACAATTCAAAGTTCATACATACACTAGGTAGCACATCGTAGCGATGCAACGCAGTCAATAGTCGAATAGTCGAGCGATGTTCTCTCGCCGCGCTCCTCGTCCGTGTGTTCGACGCTCTCGCTCTCGAACCGGTCTACTCGCGGCGTCGCTTCGGCGCCTCCGTCTTCGCGCTCACGCGCGCGGCCACCTCGCGCGCGACGACGAAACCACCCACCAACGCCATCACCGACCGAATCACCGTCTCGACGCGCGCTCGAAACTTTTTCTTTTCGGCCCGTTTTGAGTCGTCGACGAATTCGAAATCGTCGCTCGACGCCGAACGATTCACCATCACGCTGTGAAACGCCGCGTCGTGCGCGTCCACGCTCTCAAACGTCATATTCAACCCCATCATCGTCGCGTTGGCGCTCTCGAACGACGCGTCGTCGTCCATCTCCCGCGCCGGGCTCGTATCGAACGTCGAGTCGAATCGAAACGACGCCTCGCCCTCGACCGTCGGTCTCGGACTCGTCCACGTCTCGCTCTCGTCCTCGATCGCGACGCGCGAAACGTTCGGTTCGATCGGACTCATTCCCGCGATCGCGCCCTCGCCCGCGCGCGACGCGTCGCCGTCGTCATCATCATCTTTCGCGAATCTTCGCGCATTCATCGCGCGCGCACCGCCGTCCTCGTCCGAGCTCGCCGTCGCCGCAAAACCGCCGTCGGCGTCCGAAAATAATTTTCGCGCCACCGTCATCGCGCGAGACCGCTCGCGCGCGCGCGCATCGCGCGGCGGTGTGACGATGCGTCGGATGAATGTCATCGTTCGCGGCACATCTCGCCCGCGTCGCGAACGCCGCGCGCGATCGCGCGTCGACGATCGCGCGTCGACGCAGGCGCGTGCGTCTTTTTCTCTCTCGCGCGCTCTCGCTCTCGCTCTCGCGACGCGAGCGAGCGACGGAGGAGAGAGGCGCATCATGCGCCCACCGCCGCCGCGCGCGCGCAAACCGACGACGACGTCCTCCGACGACGCGGAGGCGGAGGCGGCGCCGTCGATCGGAAAGACGTACGCCGCGCCGCCGTGGGGCGGTCCGCCGAGCGCGGAGTTTCACTTGGACGTCGTCAAGGGGGGCGCGGTGGTGGGGAGGACGCGGCTGGACGCGACGCCGACGCCGAGCGGCGACGTCGAGCGGCGGGGACACGTGACGTTCGGGAGACATCCGTCGTGCGATGTCGTCGTCGAACACCCGTCGACGTCGAGGTTGCACTGCGTGATTCAGTTCAAGGGTGGGGGGACGGAGGCGTACGTGTTCGATTGCGGGAGCGCGCACGGGACGTTTGTGAATAGACGACGCGTCAAACCGGGAGCGCACGCGCCGGTGCGGGTGGGGGATCAGATCAAGCTCGGAGAGTCGAGTCGGGCGTACGTGTTGGATGGGGATGAGAGTTTGATGCCGGAGGAAGGGTTGAGCGCGGCGGAGATGAAAGCGCTGGCGGCGTTGGAACGCGCGGCGGAGGAGGAGGCGAAACGCGAGCTCAAAAAATTAAAGGCGGAACGCGCGGCCAAGGCGGCGGAAGATGCCGCCGCCAAGGCTGGGTCGTCGTGGGGGATGATGGACGCAGATGAAGAGATCGCCGAGCGTCAGCGCGCGTTCGAGGAGTTTGATTGGCGCACGCACGACGGTAAATTTAGTGATAAACAAGAGAAGCAAAAGGACAACATTCGGCGGAGAGAGGAGAAAATCGCAAACATGCGCTCTGAGATTGATCGCATACGCGCCAAGGAGTCTCAACAAGAGGGCGGTCTCACCGCAGGACAGACGACGCGTTTGTCCGCGATCGAACGCGCGATCGAACAGTTGGAGGAAGAGATCGAGGACGCCGACGAGACGCTCAACGAGTCGCTTCGCGTGAGCCTGGGACTTCAGGGAAGCGTGTCCAAGCGTCGAAGACGCGATCATAAAAACTCGAACGACGACGAGGAAGGAGGGAGCGGCGACGAGGATGACTTTTACGATCGTTCGAGTGCGCGTAGGAAACGGCGGAAAGATTCCAAAAAGTCTGGCGGACAATCGTCGACGCCGCAGACTATGGAAACCGCCACGACGTTGTGGGATAAACGAATCGCGCTCGAAGCATCAATCGCGGAGACGGAGGAACTGATCTCCGTCACCGAAGAGGCGGCGCGCGCGGAGAGACAGCGCACGTCAGGCTTATCGAACGACTGCGATGAGTTGGACGCGTACATGGACGAAATCGGCGCGTCGAGATTTACGGCGCAAGTCGATAAACTTCGCGTGACGCTCGAGGGCAAGATCTCCGAACTCGAGCGTGTGTCGAGATTGCTCAGACTTGCCGATCCCACCGAGGAGTTGCGACCGGGTTCGACCAAGGGAGACGCGATAAGAAAGCACACCGAGGAGGCGGAGGCGAAACGCGCCGAGGAGGCGAAACGTCGCGCCGAGCTCGCCGAGGCCAAGCGCGCGGAAGAGCTCGAGTCGCGTCAAAAACGCGACGCCGAGGCGAAACGACAGGCGGAGTGGGAGGAACAGGGTAATTTACAGGAGAAACGCCAGTTTACCGGTGGTGGCGACCCCGCGCCCGCGGCGTCGGCGAGAGACCGCCGCGCCGCCGCCGAAGACGAGGACGGACCGGTCGTCGTCGACGAAGCGGAACTCGCGCGCGCGCGAGAACCGCCGCGCGTTCCCGACCCCACACCGCCCGTTCCGCCGTCACCACCGCCGTCGCGCGAACCGACGACCGATGCACCGGTTCGCGACGACGACGACGACGACGACGGATTTCTCATGCCCGACCAAGTCCGAGCGGGCGGTTTGGAGATTCGCAAGCGTCCCACCGCCGCGCCGACGCGGCGAGCGCCCTCTGGACGACCATCAGAATTCAACGACGACGACGACGCGAAACCGTCCACCGAAGACGCCGTCATGTCCGACATACAACGTCTCATCGACGCCTCCTCGGGCGCTCGCCGTCTCTCAGACGACGAAGCCGACGCCCGCGACGTCGAGTGGACCGCCCCCGCGGGGCAATCCGGCGACGGCACGAGCGCGCTCAACAAAAAACTCGGCTATTAATTCTCGATTGTAACGCGCACTCTCACGAACATCCGCGTCTCATCGCGCGCACACGCATTCGTTTCCCGCTCGCGTTCGCGCGAAGCGTCGCCTTCGAGCTCGAAAAAACTTTAAATGAGCTCGAGCCCATTCAACGCCACTCGCGCGCGCGCGCCTCGCCTCGACACGCGCCCGCGCGAGTATGCGCGCGCGAAACGTCGATATCAACGGCCTCGAGCGCGAACTCGCCGAGTTCCGCGACATCATCGACGGCTGGGTCAACGAAAACGTCGCCCGCGAGAGACGTTTGAAAGATGCGCACGAGCGCAATCTCCATCGATTGGAGCGGGAGTACGAGGGATTGATCGAGCGCGAGCGAAATCTGAGCGAGCGCGCGGCGGAGAACCAGGCCGAGGCGGAGCGGTACGAGCTCGAGGCGGAACAGGCGCTCGAGGAGGCGAACGCGGCGAGGGAACTCGCGGATGGGCTTCCCGAACAGTTGGCGCTCTTGCGGGAACAGGTGCGTCTGGAGCGCATGAGCATCGATCGAGCCAAGGAAAAGGTGACGAGCGCGAGCGCGATGGCGAAATTGGACGCGCTGCGACACGCGAGCGCGACGTACGCGGAGAGGTTGGGATTGCGTTTCGAGTACGGCGACGCGGAAAAGTTGCGACTGGCGTTTAAATACGTCGACGCGGCGGCGCCCGAGCGCGAATTCGTGCTCGGCGTACGATTACGAGGAAGCGCGTACGAGGTGGTGGAGTGCGCGCCGAGACTGGAAAATATCGACGCGCTCGTGGACGAGTGCAATCGAACGAACGATTTCGGGAAATTCGTTCGAGACGCGAGGAGAGGCTTCGTCGCCGAGGCGAACGCGAACGGCGAGACGCGAGACGCGCGCGCGCCGCCGAAGAAAGGAATCGACGTCGATCGGTCCCCCCGTCCATCGAGCGCCCGCGTGCTCAGGAGTAGTCGACGGCGCCTCGATTGAGCGTCATCATCGAGCACGGGCCCGCGTCACCGCGCGCGTAGAATTGTAATCATCCGACGAGTCGTCTGTAGCACGCGACGCGCGTCGCCGCCGCCCCAGATTCGGGCGCGAACGCGGAGGCACGACGACGACGACGACGACGGCCCTTCTCTCGCGCGCGCCGCGCGTCGTCCGCGCGACGACGAGACGACACCGCGCTCTCGCGCGCCGCGCGTCGTCCACGTCGTCGTCATCGTCACCGGTCGCTTTTCGAGCCGAGACGAAAACGTTCGCCCGTCTCGACGACGACGCCGGCGCGCCCGCGTCGACGTCGTCGCGAGACGCGGTCGTGCGCGCGCTCTTGGTTCTCGACGACCGCGCGCACGAGCAGCTCGGCGTCACCGTGGAGGGGCGGCGCGTGCGAGACGAGGTGCGGGCGTCCGACGTCGCGGCGCGTCTTCGCGCGCTCTGCGCGGCGCTTCCGCGCTCGTGTTCTCCACACGTGTTCGAAGTCGTCGTCGAACGACCGGGTCTGTTGACGCTGGACGCGGACGCGTGCGGACGCGCGGTGGAGAGGTGCGGCGACGCGCTCGGCGGCGCCGACGCGCTCGAGCGGCTGTGCGCCGAGTGCGCGCCGGCGTTCGCGCACGTGTTGTGGCGACTCGGATGTCTCGAGACGACGTTCGATGAGATGGAACGACCGTTGAAGGAGTGGGTGAGAGGGGAGGAGGGGTGGCATCGCGTCTTCGTGCAGAGAATCGCGAGCGAGTGGGGATATTTACGAATGATGAAGCGAATGAATACTTCGATTTACGCGGGCGAGGGCGTCGTGTACAGAAACGCCAAGACGGGCGAGAGCATCGCGTTTCAACGGAGTCAAAGTATAGTCGATAGACACGGAGCGTCGGATCCGTGAGTAGAAGCGTAGACGCCGGCGTTATACATTATTACATTTTCGTCGCGTCCAGCACGGCGATGGATTCAACGTGCGGCGTGTGCGGGAACATGTCGACGGGTGTGCACGACTTGAGTTCGTACGCGGTGTCGCCCGGTCCGGTCGAAGAGCTCGTCAGTGCCAGCAAGTCACGCGCCTGCGTCGACGGATTGCATGAGACGTAGACGATGCGTTTTGCGCCGATTTTACGCAAAATATCTATGAGCGCGGCGTCCATCCCTGGTCTCGCGGGATCGGTGATGACGATGTCGGGCATCGGCAGCGTTCTCCCATCCGCCGTTTTCAAGAGTCCCTGCGCGCCTTTGGACGCGTTCAATTTCGCCAAGTTGACGCGGTAAAAATCCGCATTCACGATGCCGTTAATCTCTGCGTTCCTCTTCGCGTCCTCGACAGCCTCTGGAACGACTTCCCATCCCATCACTCGCGACGCCTCCGACGCTACGCTCAAACCGAGCGTCCCGGCGCCGCAAAAGAGATCGAGCACGATCTCCGTCTTGTTTCCACTGAATCCGCACGCATCGCGCACTCTTCGCACCAACGTCTCCGCCTGTTTGGTATTCGTTTGAAAAAACGACGCGGACGAGAGTTCAAACTGTAAACCATCGAGAGATTCCACCAAGACGTCGTCCCCGTACAGCGCGACGACCTTTTTCTTTGCCTTCGCGTTCGCTTTGCGTCCCTTGACGAATTTCGATGTACGACCGCCGCCGGCGCGTCGCAGTTCGGCTTCGTTCGGCACCGACGTGTGCACGACGCTCGACACCGCGTCGATTTTCGACACGTCGCGCACCAACTCCGCGACCGGACCCTCGGTCAATTCCCCATCCTTCGCCGTCGTCTGCAGATTCACCATGACGGATCTCTTCCCGTCGCTCGCCGTCGCCGTCCGAATCGTCACGCTCCTGAGCGTCCCCTTCCCGCTCGTTCGATCGAACGCCTCGACTTCCCCACCCAATCGACGCAACGTCTCTCGCACCGCCATCAACGCCGCGTTCGCCTCGTCGCTCTGTATCGCGCACCCCGCGCTCAAATCCACCACCTCCGCGTTGGACCCTCTCGGCCGAAGTCCCACGTCGACGCCCGAGCCGTCGCGCGTCGACGTCGCGAACGCGAACTCCATCCTATTCCTATACCCATACGTCTCCACCGCTCCTTCGCACTTATCGACGAGAGCAGTCGCATCGCGCACCTTCCCCACGCGTCGCATCGCGTCCGCGACGATATCGCGCTTGAGCGTCGCCTGCGCGTCGTACGCGAGGCGTTGCCACGCGCACCCGCCGCACGTCCCGTGATGGGGACACCTCGGCTCCACCGCGTGCGGCGAACGTTCGATCGTTCGCGTGGTCGTCCCGCGCGCGAGGTTTTTCGTCACGCTCGTCACCGTCGCCTCGACGCGTTCCCCGGGCGTCGCCCCTCGGCACAGAAACACGCGTCCGTCGGGCATGCGGCAGACGCCCTCACCGGTGGTGGTGACGGATGCGCACTCGACGCGCACGACGTCACCGACGCGCGGGGGGGGTTGGGGGGCGTCATCGGACGAGGCGCGATACGCGCGATGACGACGCGGGGCGCGGGGGGGCGACGCGCGGCGAGGGGCGAGGGCGAGGGCGAGACGCGCGCGCGTCATTGTGTCGGGGAGCACTTTTTGCGCTTTTCGCGCTTTTTCGGTAGTTGGGTGGTTTACAGTCTGCGGCGGCGAGACGCGGCGCGTGAAGGCGCGATGCGCGTGAAGGGGTGAAGGGTGTCGTGAGGCGGTGACGTGAGCGGGCGTCAGAGACCCGGGAAGAGATCGCCGAAAGGCGAGAGGACGGCGGCGACGGCGGCGACGTCCACCGGGAGACCCATGAGAGGGCCGAGCGGCGCGCGAATCTCGGCCGAGGCGCGGTAAGGGGCGATCCAAGGTCCGCCGCCGATCTCGAGACACGCGGTGTCGCTCGAGGCGGCGTCGATGATGGTCTCGCGACGCTCGCCTCGAGCGTCGAGACGCCAGAGCGAGACGACGATGGATCCCGCGAACGTCTCGCGACAGAGCGGCGCCATGCCGTCGTCGAGGCTGTCCGTGGGGGCGCGGATGACGGTTGAATCGTCGGTGTCGGTGCACGCGCCCTCGATCGAACACTCGTATCGCTCGCCGACGGCGGTGACGCTCCATTTACCCCACTCGACGTCCCACGTGACGGCGCTCGCCTCGAGCACCGCCTCGGCGCCGTATCCGTCGGGCGATTCGCCTTCGACCTGTTGCGCGGGAACGAACTGGAAGAATCGGTCGCCGAAATGCACACCCACGGCACCGACGTCTTCGCGCACGTTCGGCAGCATCACGACGCCGCGATTACCCCCGGTCGCCGTGATGCTCAAGTCTGGATAATCCGGAAACGAGTTGCACTGCGTCCACCACCATTTCAACGGAAATCCCGCCCCGCCCCAATTCTTCTCGCTGTACGCCGGACAATCGCTAAACTCCACGCGATCGCCGTCCGTTTCAATCCACCCACTCGCCAAACCGTGCGCCATGGTGACCTGCCAATGCGGCTCGAACACCGGAAGCGCCGTCATCCATCCCGCCGGCGAAACCATCTTCGCGCCGATGCCACCGCCCCATCCGCGCACGGGCGTCACGGTGATGTCCCAACGCACCGATCTCGCCGCGCATCCACCGCTCCACGGCCCGGTCTCGTCCTCGCCCTCGCTCGTGAGCCATCCGCGATGTCTCGCGCCCTCTCTCGCCACCTCGAAGAATTCGTCGCCGCCGCGCGTCAACGCCAATTCCAACGCGTGCGCCGACGCCGTGAATCCACTCGCCCCGTTCGAGCTCTCGGCGTATAAATACTTTCCTCCCGGCGCGCACACCTGCGCGCCGGCGCCGTGACGCCTCGAACTCGGGAGATCCGGGTCGTAGACGTGATAAATCAAACTCGCGCTCTGTCGCTCTCGAGGAAGCGTCACGCGAAAGTACCATCCCTCGAAGAACGGTCGCTCGACGCCCACGCGACGGTGATACCCGCTGTGTGGGGTCTTCACCGCCCTCGCCGCCGCCTCGGCGGCGTCGACGACGTCGGCACGCGCGTGCGAACGCGCGTCGAACGAATTCGATGCGTCCGAGGTGGACGCGGCCGACGACGCGTCCGGCGTCGACGACGCGCCGTCTCGCACCGCGCGCGCGCGCGGAGGACGTCGAACGCGGTGCAACGAATCGCGCCGTTCGTCGACGAGACGCGCTGGCGCGCTGGCGCGCGCCGTGGACGCGTTCGTTCGCATGCTAATTATGGCGTCCGTTCGCGCGCCGACGGCGGAAAAGCTCGCGGCGTTCGTTATTCATTATTACGAGTCTACTTTGGGACGAAAGCGCCGTGAAACGTGTACGGAACGTGCATTGGGAGCTCGATGACGACGACCGGATCGTCTCGAAATCTCTGGGCGTCGATGACGATGAGATTGGCGGCGTCGCGCGAGACGTCGTACTCGACGTACGCGAGGTACCCGGCGTCCTCGTCCGCGGCGCCGCGCTTGGGAATGAACTCGCACTCGTGTGGGTAATGACCCGGGGCACTCATGCGCGTCTCCGCGCGTTGCGTCTTGAGATTGAGTTTTTGGATGCCGTCAAAGTATCCGTGCTCGCCGCACGTGTTGACGAGCGCGTAGACGTGCTCGGGTTTCTGTTTGCTCCGCGTGCGCGGAGACGCGACGGCGAATTCCATGCCGATCATCTTGGTATCGTCGAACTCACCGCGCGCGTTTGTCGGCATCGCGGGCGACTGAGAGACGTCGCCGGTGGCGATGTCGATGGTCATCTCGAATAAGTCGTTGTAGTGGTCGTCGGTCCACACCGCCGAGTACATGTCGCCGAAATTCTTTTCCAGTCCGGCGCGGTCGCCTCTCAGCTTGCAGTAGAGCACCTTTAATTTTCCTTCCTCTTCGTAACTGTCGCACGTGTGATAACTCGAAAATGCGGGGATGTTCTTGGCGTGCACGACTTGCAGGTCTGATTTTCTCATGACGACCATCCACGTCTGCCGCTCGTCACTCCAATCGAACGAGTGTCCGAACGAGTTCAGACCGCTCAGCGCGCGCGCGATGGCGTTCTTTGGTAGCACCCACGGGCAGAAGAAAAACGTCAAATAGTTTTCGCTCATGGCGCAATCGTGAATCAACGCAAACTCTGGAATCAATTCGGGAAATGGAAAATCGGCAACTTTCAGCACGTCTCCGTTTGCGGCAATCTTCCCCACCGCGATACCGATGAACGGCGGTTTCTTTAGCCCCCACGTGTAAATCGTCCCGTCACGATCGATATCCTGCTTGCTGTGCGCGCTAAACCCCATCGGTAGACCCGGACCGAAGACGACCTCGCCTCGAGTGGCGAGCGTCGTCGGATCCAACTCGACCGGCGCGCCGCCTTCGCAACACGCCAACAACTTCCCCGCGTGTTCAATGATCGATGTGTTCGACGGATTCGTCGGAAACCGACCGAGATTCTTCAATGCACCGCTCGCCTGCGTCCACGCTCCGCGCACGGCGATCCCGCTCGTCCCGACGGACGCGTCGTTCGCGCCGTCGCCGCCGTCGCTCGCTCGCTGCGCCAACCACCTCGCCGTCTCCACGTACCTCCCCGAGCACCGCGCCGCATTCGCCTCGGGGTCCAACTCAATCGCGGTGACGTATCCATCGCCGTCGAACCAGTGGGCGTACTTGTTCGCGCCCAGACGAATCCGTCCCGGTCCCGCGCGATACACCGTCCCCGCGAGCTCCGCCGGGACGCGTCCCGAGACCACTCGCGCCTCCGTCCACGGCACGTTCGACGCCGGTTCGAGTCCACCTCGCCAGGGTGCGCGCGCGATCGCCTCCTCGATGTCTCTCGGACGCGACGCGCGCGGCGCGTCGACGACGCGTCGGTTCGCGCGCGCGAGACGACGACGAGGTAACGACCGACCGGAGCGTCTCGTCGTCGGTCGCGGGGTGGACCGGGGCGCGATGAGAGGCGACGAGGTGAACGGATCGACGCGCGTCATCGTTGTCTCCGTCGTCGCGCCGCGTCGCGTCGCGTCGCGCGAGCTCGGGCTCGATCGGCGCGCGGAGATGTGACGTCGACTCGTTTCGGAACCATCGCGAGTGTGGGAAAACGCGAGACTGACCTTGTGCTTGTTCGCTGTTATGACAAGATTGTGCGGTGGAAACTAAAGCTAGTGAGAGTGCGCTCAGTAGTACTGAGGTTGCTGAGCGCCGAAACCCTGTTGCGGCTGACCGTAGGCTTGCTGCTGGTCGTAGCCGCCCATGCCCGGCATTGGCGGCGCGGGAAGCGCCGCCGGCATGAGCTGGGCGTACAGGTTGCTATTCATCTCAGCCGCAACGCGCTCCTTCTCCTCGTTCACCTTCTCCTCGTTGCGGTCGGCCTTGTCCTTCATTAAGATGTCAATTTTCGTGTTCATGTCGCGCATGACTTGAATCATGTACGGCATCACCCACTCGCTAAGACCCTTCAACCACGCCTTTTGCATGATTTCGTCGGGCTTCAACAAATCGTAACAGGTACACAACGCGGCTGAGAAGCACTCTTTGTTGCCTTGCTCTATGAAGTAGTCAAGGAGTTCATCCGTGATGGCCGCATCTCCGCTCTTCGCCGCGATTTCCATGGCATCCTTCAACAAACCGTCGCGCTTGCTAAGTTCGATGGCTTGCTGCCATCGAGAGTTGCGCTGGTAAATGTGACAAGAAATTCTTCGGAACTCGACGAGTTCGTGCTTCTCGCACTGCAAAGCGAGTGAAAGCTGATCGCAGTTATCATACATGTCCACGGACGCTCGAAGGGCTTCGTGATCCTCCTCTTCGATGGCGAGCTCGTTGACGGCGTCGTTCACCGCCGCCAAGTTGGCGCCTTGGACGGCCAAGAGATACTCCTTCACCATCGGCAACTTGCCCTCCTTGCGCATCAAGGCCACCACGCGCGAGTGGTCGAGTCTCGACTGCAACACACCGAGAAGGTTGGTCATCTCCGTCGGGTGTTCGTCCAAGTAAAACTTGATCGCCTTGTAGTACAAGTCGCCGTTGGAGAGCTTGACGCAGACATCCTTGAAGACGACGTGTTCCCACGCGTCAGGATGTTGCATCATCACCTCGCACGCGTTGTCAAACTCGTCGTAGCAGCGGTACATGTACGCGAGTTCGGGCCACAAAGCGACTTGGTTGCACACCGCGATGACTCGCGGGATGTTGATGCGAGCGCTAAACAGGCGGAGGTGCTCCATGAGCTTGTCCGCCATGTGGTTGGCGTACAGGATGCTGAGCTCGGTAAAGATGCCCATGTGCGCGCGATCGACGCCGACGCCGGCCTCCATGAGCGCGATGAGCTCGGAGAACTTGCCGCGAACTTGGTAGTACTCGCTGACGGAATCGAGCTCGTCGGCTTGAATGATGATGTTAAGACCGGCGAGTTGGGCGAGTTTGTTCTCGTCCTCTTCGAGGCACGTAAAGCACACCTCCTTCCACGTGCGCGGGGAGTTAGCCTTCTTGGCGGTATCCAAGGCGGATTGGAACAAGCGAAGCTTGAGAAGTGTGCTGACGAGGCAGCTCCAGTTGCTGAGCGCCGTGTACAAGAGTCGAGCGGCTTCGTACAAACCTTCGTCGAAGCATCGGTCCGCCACGGATTGTTGGTTGGCGCTGTTCGGCGTCGCCAAGAAGTCTTCGAGCTTGGCGAGATCGTTGATCTTCGCGTAGGCGTACACGAGTTCCGTGTCGACGCGCGCTTCCTTCTTGTTCTTTCGAACCATGAGCAAGTACGGCACCATGTCTTCGTACATGTCGGCTTGTCGCGCAGCGTGAATGACGTCGACGAAATCGGATCCGTCTTGCGCCTTGATGTAAGATTTGATGGCCGCTTTGACGGACTCCGGAGTACCGATTCTGAGCTGTGCCTTACCGAGCTGCACCCAAACTTCTGGTTCGTCGATCTTGCGCGCGTACTCGATACCACGATCGAGATCTTCGAGCGATTCGAGAAGAATCTTCATGGCGTCGACGTGGAGGTTGAACTTCTTGAAGATGGCGAATGCTTCCTCGTACAGCTCGTTTCCAGCCGCGATTTCCCCGACTTCCGGACCGTTGAAAGAATCCAAACGGTTGACGTAGTCCATCACGCGAGACGCGTCCGCCTTGATGGCGGTGAGGATGAGCAAGTTTTGCAAGTTCGGGTTGTTGCTGAACGCGCTGTTCTGCAAGACAATCTTCTCCAACAATTCAATGAGCTCATGCGGCATCTCCGCGGTCATGAACGCCTTCACCGTCACGGAGACTTGTTCGGGGTTCTTACTTTCCGGAAGCGCCGTGGACACGACTTGATCGATGAGTTGACGGCAGTACTTGTTCTCATCGGTCAACACGCTCGCCCACAATTCGGCATCCATTCGCTCGACGACGTACCGCGCTTGCACCTTAAACATGCTGTTTCTGTTGGTGCAATCGACCAATTCCGCGTCACATTTGCCTCGCTTGTATGCGACGCACGCGAGGTACGGATCACGTCGTTCGCAGTAGCGACCGACGACCGCAGACTCGTAGTACTCGTTGGTGAGCAAGAAGTGTTCCGGATTTTGGTTGCTGTCGATGAGCATCTTACCCATGGCGTTGTGCACTTGCGGGTCGATGCTTCCTTCGTTCACGAGGTGCTCGAGGAACTGCGTGAGGAGACTCAACTTGTTGCGCTTCTCGACCTCTTCGACGAGGGGGGCGACAGGCAAAAGCGAACGCACCGACAAAAGAAGCGTCTTGATGAAGTCTTCAGGGCACTCGAGATCGAGAAGCGTTCCGACAACCTTCGGCGCTTGCTTCGGGTTAACCTTTTGGACGTAACCTTCGATATACCGCAACATGTTGCTGTTGTACAAGTACGTCGTCAAGTCAGGCACGAAGTCGAAACGATCGCAGACGTTGATGAGAGGGCGAGCGTCCGAAAGTTTCGCTTCCATGAGGAACACCTTGACGCGCTCCGGATCGAAGTGGTCGCTCTCGCGCGTGACGCGCTCAACTTCCTTGATCTGACCAGTCTTCGCGGCAGCTTCGATGAACTTGTAGACAACTTCCTTATCCTCGCTCGAGTTGACAAAGAAACCGAGGTAGAGGAACAAACCTTCGTGAGAGTCAAACTTGTCAAACATGTTCATGACGGCGTCGATTTCGAGTTGCCCGGTGTACTCTTTGGCGATGTTGACCGCGATTTGCAAGTTTTGACGCATGTTCAAGGTGAGAAGTTCCTTGAGACACTCGAGCGCCCAATCGCGACTGAGAGAACCGAAGAACTCGATGAGCGCTTGCGGTTCGATCGAGTGCGTGTTGACGACGCAACGCTTCAAGTCGGCGAGCTCCGTGTAGTGTTCCATGGCTCGGATGTACAAACCAGCCTTTTCGCACAACTGGGCGATGCGCGGTCTGTCATAGTGAGAGAACTTTCCTTGGGCCATGATCGCGTCGGCGACGTTCGGATACGTCACCAAGTTGATCTCGAGAACCTTGGTCTGGAGAGCCGCTTGGCTCTCGTCGTCATCCTTGAGAAGATCGAGTAAAATCGACGTTGCCTCGCGGATCATGTTGCGTTGCAAGAACAAATCAGCGATGTTGCTCATGTCACACGGCGGTGGCGTCATCTTACTCATCTGTTGCGCGAGCTGCATCGCGCTCGCCGGGTCACGCATCATCAAGGACTGCAACATGTACATGTAGTCGGGCTTGTAATCGACGGCGGTGCAGTATTGTGCCATCTTGTCAAACTCACCGCGTTGCGCAAACGCAGCCGTCGCCTTCGCGCTCGCGCGTGCCTTGACGTATATCTTCAACGCAGTTTCGGAATCGGTCGGCGCGAGCATATCACCGAGCTCTTCACTCGCCTCGAGCTTGTCTTCGCCGAGCCACGTGTCGAGAAGTTGCTTCTTGTTCTGCGCCAACACGAGCTTCGTGAGTTCGACAGACTCGAGCTTGTTCAGCTTACCGCGTTGCAAGCACGCACCGAAATATTGTAACAACGGAGAGCTCTGCCCAGGCTGAGTCGGCACGCTGCGGAAGCGCGCGATGGTCTGGTCGGTTCGCAACGTGCTCATGCTCGCCGCGAGTTCCGCCGCGCCCTTGTAGTCGCCTCCGTTGAAGAGCATGTCGAACTTCGGCATCACGAGCGCCTCGGCACCCGGTAAGTTACCTCTAGATGCGAGGGACAACGCGAGTTCCAAGTTTTTGAGCTGTTCGCTGATGAAGGGCACGACGGCCGCCTCGTTCAGCGTGACGAGCAAAACCTGACCAGCTCTGTTCACGACGTACAAACCGCCGGCGTTCGGCGCCGCGGCGCCGACGAAGACCGGTTCTTGCGAAATGCGGCTGCGATAGACCGGCGACGCCGTTTCCACGTCGTACACGAACAGCAAACCACTCTTTGTGACGATGTAGATGACGCCGTATTTGTCGCTCACTTGCATCACCACCGGGAAGTCGTCGGCAAACTCAGGCGGAAAGAACAACTCGCTCGTGCGCTTGGTGAACGGCGTTTGTCCCGCCGGCGCGCCGAGCTCGATCACGTGAAGCTTCGACGCCACCGAACCGTCCGCTTGCAACATCTTTTGCGCAAAAGTAACCAACTGGCTCTTTTGGGCGTTCCCGGGCACTTGGTGCGTCGTAAACGCCGCCATGTGCGCCTCAAGCGCTTGCGATCGCTGCTGCGCCACGGAATACAACTGCATGTTACCCTTCACCAACGCCGGTCTCGACGCATCGCCAGCCGCGATCCCGATCAACGTGAACCACTGCATGTCCTCGGACGCCTTGTAACTGATGATCTGCGACCCTTCGAGGTTCGCCGTTCTATCGAACATCTTCACCGGTGCGTTCTGATCATCGATCGACCAGTGAAACACCGCCGTATTCGTCACGATCCCCAACACTTTCGGCGTGATCCACTTCCAAAACACCACCGGTTCCATATCGTGTCCCTTGATCTTCGCCTTTTGATCAATGTTGAAAATCTGCAACGAATCCTGCGCCCCGTCCGCCTCCACTCTCGCCTTGAGCGCGATCACGTTCTGCGTCGGGTTCATCAGCGCACTATCCGCCGTGATCGGTTTCTTCATAGGTTGCATCGGGTTATTCACCTCGACGATCACCACGTTATTCGTCGTCCCCGTCTCTCGCACGCACACGTACTTGTCGCTCTCCATGGTGGTATTCGTGAACGAGATGCATTGCGGATTCACCCCGCACGTCTTCAACTGCTCGCGCGAAAATAACACACGCGCACGATCACACCACACGTCCCGTCAGTCTCCATCCCATCGAATCGCGCGCGTCTCGTCGACGCATCCATTCAATCGACCCATCATCAATCCAATCGAGATGCGATCTCGCGACGAATCGTTCGCCTCGGACGCTTTCATCGCTTTCGACGCCTTCATCGCGCACCTGAATCGCCTCCCTGACCGTCACGGGCGCGCCCGCCGCCTGTTGCGCCATCTCGCGCGCCCGCGTCTCCGAGTCACGTCCCGAGTCGTCGGGTCGTCGAGTCGTCGTCGATCGGCGCGCGGTCGACGCGAGGGCGACGGGCGGGCGCGACTCGGGGGGGTCACGGTGAGTCATGACTCGTGGATGGGTCCACCGCGTGCGTGCGCCGCGTGGCGCGTGTCCCCTCGGGGAGGGACTCGATCGACGAGTCGTGAACGGTGAAGAGAGGGACCGCGCCGTGGGCGCGCGCGAGCGAGGGCGCGAGAGCGCGCCGGGCGTTCGGTTCGCGAATCGGTCGGGTCCGCGTGCGGTGAAGGGTGCGTGTACAAAAAATATGTATGGATTCACGCGAGTTCGAGGTCGTTCGTCGACTCTACGCGTGGTTTCGTCGGGACGAAGGAGACGGCGGCGGCGGCGACGGCGACGGCGGCGTACACGCCGCCGAGGACTCCGGGACGCAAGAACGAGACCCCGGTGGAGTCTCTGGTGCCGTATCTGTCGTGCATGAGGTCGGCGCCGACGAAGATGGTGGCGGCGGCGACGGCGAGGACCGTCGGGGCGATGAGTCGGTGCGCCCAGAACCACGCGGGACGGAGCGCGGCGGGGATGCAACCGAGTCGAGCGCCGTCCTCTGGTTTTTTGTTCGGTCGCAACGCGCCGAGGGAGAGCTGAATGAGCCAGAGCGAGATCACGGCGATCGCTAAGCTGTAGTGTGTATCCACTTTTGAGTCTTTGGCGCGATCGTCGCGACCGATCAAGAGACAGAGCGCGATCGCGAAGAGCACCGATCCCGCGCCAACCAACGAGACGTGCACGTAAAACCACCTCTCTGGAAGCAATCTTTTCCAAGTCGTCGACGCGCTTCCGAACGGCATAAATATGACCCACGCGATCACCATGAGAACGCCGTGTGTGACGTCTCGGTTCAGCTTTGAACCGCTCACGGAAGACGAAACGCCTTCACCCGTGAGACTAAACGAGACGGTTCCTTTGCTCGAGTGCTGATTCGGCCACGGCGAGCCGTGCATGGCCCAAACGCACGACACCGTTCCGACCGGCGAGTTGGCGTCCACGAGCTTAAACTTAATCGTCGTCGCCGTCGCGTTCGACGTCACCGATTCCGCGCTAATCGGACAGTTCGTCGCGCACGCATTCGTAGGCGTCGACTCGCCCGTCAGGGTAAACTTCGTCGTCGCCGTCACGCCTCCACCGACGACGACTTTCCCATCCGACATGCTCGTTCCCGGTCCGACGCTCGCCCACCCGTTCGTTCCGGGGTTCAACGTCCCGGAAAACGTCGCCCTGATCCAATGATTCACCGTGGTCGCGCCGCTCGCGACGGGCGCGTACGCGACGTCCAACCCCGAGACGAGATTCCCGTACGCGCACCACGTCAACCCGTCCGATTCCACCGCGCACGTCGCCGCGCCGTTCCCACCCCCCTGCGCGCGCGCCGTCGTCACCGCCGCCGCCGTCGTCACCGCCACCGTCGCCGCCACCGTCGTCCACGCGCGCGTCGTCGTCCCGCATCGCCTCCGTTCTCGTCGTCGTCGCTCGCGCGCGGACGCGGACGCGCGCATCGCCTCCGTCCTCCTCCTCCTCCTCGTCGTCGTCGTCGTCGTCGTCGTCCGGCGCGCGCGCGTCGACGATCGCGGTCGCGCGCCCGAAAGTGGCGACCGACCGATGCCACGCGACCGATCGAGACGGGGACGCGACGCGAGAGACGCGCGCGCG
>MDTE01005110.1_pt1 | contig 27509 bp, 13 predicted proteins | sample 811231 | NCBI WGS metagenome assembly MDTE01 (sample SAMN05326651, study PRJNA326480) | marine metagenome | isolation source: seawater | place: Indian Ocean: Red Sea | collected 2010 | reverse complement strand
GCTTGCGAGACGCGTCTTGGTCGTCGGGAGCGTTGTTTTCGTTTTTGTCGTCGTTTTTGTCGTCGTCGTCGTCGTTTTCGTCGTCGCTGTCGCCGAGACCGGCGGCGGCGAGGGCTTCCTTTTGGCGCGCGAGCTCCTCCGCCGTGGGCGGCGGACGCTCCGTCGGCGCGGGTTCGTCGTCGTCGTCGTCGGAGAGGTCGCTCGTGGCCTCGCCGACGGGGGCGGGGCCGAGACCGTTGGTGCCTTTCTTCGTCGGTCGTTCGGCGGCTCGATCCGCCATCCATCGCGCTTGGCTCTCTTTGAAACGACGCTCGGACTCGGCGGCGATGGCTTCGAGCTCCTTGGCGTGCGTCTCCTTGGCCAACTGCTCGGCAGCCTTCTTCGCGGCGCGACCCTCCTCGGCGGCGCGACGCGCGGTGAGCTGCGCGTTCTTCGCCGCCAAGATGGAGGCCTCTTCCTTTTGCGCCGCTTCCAAGTGTGGTTTTGACTTGGCGAGCGCTTGCTTGCAAAAGGACGCGTGGACGCTCGTGCGCTTGGCGTCAAAGCCAAACTCGGCTTGGTTGCCGAGCGCTTGAAGCTGCTCGAAGAGCTTGTGTGCCAAGGTCAAGTCTTCGATCGCGCTCTCCACTTGCGCCAAGCGCCCATCCGAACTCGTGCTCTTCATCGTTCTATTCAACGTGCGCTGCGCCACCTCTTGGATGACGTATGCCAAGTTGAAGCGAATTCTGTGGTTCCACGGCGCGATCATCAACGCTTTGCGAAGAATCTTACGCGCTTCTTCCAAGTTACCGTTTTCATACTGCGCTCTCGCTTGGTACAGCATCACATTTTCATTCTGGTTGAAATAAAACTGGCTCTGAGCGCGCTCGTAGAGCTTGGCCGCTTGCACGTACTGCGCCTTGGCCAGGAGCACGTGGCCTTGGTTGATGAGAATGTCCGGGTTGATGGAACCCTTCGCCGCCATGCCCTCCTGAACTAGTTGGAAGACAGTCTTCGCTTCGTCGATTCGTCCGCGTTCGGCGAGTACGATACCCAAACCGTTGGCGGCATAGACGTTCATTCCATTCTTTTGAAGAGTCTTCTGATAGAGCGAGTACGCGCGTTCGTAGTGCTCTTCCTCGCGCTTCATAACCTTGGCATCGTTACGCTTGAGCACGCCCTCTTTGATGGCGCTGTAGTACGCTGCGTTCGCGGCGCTGATCATCGCGTACTCATCGTGCGTCAACGTCTTCTCCTTCGCATTCGGTGCAGCGTCTGGCTTGGGCAATGCGCGCAGTGCAGCGAATTGCTGCTCAGCTTCGGTCCAACGCTTCGCCTTGAGCAACACCCAACCTGCGAGAGCGATCGCGTCGGCGCTATCAGCCTTCGCCGTGATCGCCTCGTTTGTGCGTTCGAGCGCCAAGTCAAAGTCTCCGCGGTCGGCGCGAATCTTGGCTTGCCGCAAGATGGAATCGACGTAGTCTGGCTGAGCCACCAAGAGCGCGTTGTAGCGTGCCTCGGCGGCGCTCGCGTTGCCTTGTTGTTCTTCTAATAACGCCAAGTTGAACGCCACCGGCGCGACTCCCGGGGCCAAAGCCTTCTTCGCTTTCGCACCCTTCAGCTTACCGGCGAGTTGATCGGCATCGCCGCCGAGTGCATCCAAAGCTTTGTTGAACATCTCACGAGCCTCTTCAAACTTGCCTAACTGCACGTTGAGCACGCCAACGTTGTTTTGAATCGCTACGATCGGTCCTTCCTCGTCTCTTGAGGCTAAAATTTTAAGAGCCGCGGTGTAAGCTCTGAGAGCCGCCTTGGGATCTTGAGTCTCGAGGAGTTCTCCGAGTTCTAACATCGCGTCAAGGTCACTACCACCTTGCTTGACTACTTCACGGAACATTTCCGCCGCTTGTTCGCTTCTTCCAGTGGACGCACACAGGTGCGCAAACATTCTGGTCACAGTCATGGACTCTCCGAATTCGCCGTGCGCCTTGTCCATGTAGTTCCAAGCGAGCTTCACATCGCCCTTTGAGAGAGCGATTTGACCCAACCCAAAGTAAGGCGGAACGTAGTGTTCGTCGAGGTTTGTCGCCGTCAAGTACATGGCCTGCGCCTGTGCAATTTGACCCTTCGCGTGCGCGGTTCGCGCCTGGTTGAAGGCCGCCTTGGCGCGGTTTCTCGGAGTCTCGGCGTTGTTTTGAAGAGCCAATCGCGTGAGCTTTTCAACCTTTTCGTAATCTTCCGCCATGAGCAAGTTATCAGCGATGACGTTGTTCACCGCTTGATTATGTGGGTCGAGAAGGAACGCGCGCTCCAAGAGACGCATCGCCGCGGCGACGGAATCCAAGTGTTGCTGACTACGAATGTCGTGCAAACTCAACTCACAGAGCGCTAAACCGAGCATGGCCTCAACGTTCTGATCGTCCAGTTTGAGCACTCGCGTGAACGCGAGTTTCGCAGTCTTAAAGTCACCCAGCTTGTACTGGCACGCTCCGATGCCCAGACGAACCGGTGCCGGTGCCGACGGAAACGCACGCAACGCGCGCTTATACCAGGTCAAAGCGTCTCCATACTTGCCCTTCTTGTACAGTATCTTCGCCTTCCACAGCATGGGCGCGATGTTATCCCGACCGCCGTCCTTGCATCCGAGCGCCTGGTCCACGAGCTTCTCCCCCTCGCTCGTCTCTCCGCGAGCGAACGCCAAGTGCGCCCTGCCGATGACCACCGCCTGTTCGGGCGAGCGATGAATCGCCGCCGCAGAGCTCAAATACTGACCAGACTTGATGAAACACTCCTCCTTGGTCACTCTGTCCGTCTCCTGCGCCCCCTTATTCACCCAAAACGACGCGTACAGACACAGCACCGCCGCGCGTCCGTACCGCTGATCCGCGTAAATTTGTTCAATCTCTGCGTCGAGCGTCGTCGACCCCATCGTCATCCACCGTCGTCAGTCGTTCGAGTTCGCTCAGATCACCGATTCCACCCTTCCCTCCATCGCCCCTTTCCCTCCACATCACGCCTCCGAACGCTCCTCGAGCCCGTCTTCCCGGTTTCGCGAGATCTCTTCCCGCCGCCCTCGCCGGCTTTCATTCGATCCGCGGTCGCCCCCCTCGCCCTCTCTCCGCGCGCGTCTCCGTCGCCTCGCTCGCGTCGCGCGTACGCACCCGGCGCGCACACCATCTCCATGAGCGTCGTAAACCCGCCTTCATCCCCTCGCGCGAGGTACGCCTCCGCGATTTCGATCCACGACTCGAGCGGCGCGAGCTCCGCCTGCAAGACGCCGGCGCAATCCTCGGCGTCGTTCGGTAACCGATCGAGATCGATCGCCACGCACTCGGTGGGATCGTTGAGCAATCGCACGCACACCTCCCTCGTCGCCATGTCGCCGATCGAGCGAAGCGGACGACGCGCGCGCGTCTGCGGGAGACGCGAGACGACGGGGACGGGGACGCGATCGTGCGGGACGCGCGTGAGGGACTCGATGACGAGTCATGACCCCTCGTTTGAGTCAGTCCGCGGCGTCGGATCGTCGGTCGACGCGCGGGAGACGACGACTCGGCGCGATCGAGCGGTCGCGCGCGCGTCGATCGATCGAACGATGATGTCTTGGCGCGCGCGCGCGGATTCGAGCGCGCGCGGTGGACGAACGAGGACGCGGGCGGGGACGAACGCGACGGGGACGATGCGGATAAAGTGTGCGTCGATGTCGAGGCGAGGGACGCGTTCGACGGTGATTCGGGTCGACGGAGGCGCGGTGGGGGCGGTGCGCGAACGGCGGAGGGCGGTCGCGCGTCGCGCGTCGGATGGGGACTCGGGTGGGGTGGCGGTGACGGTGGAGCCGGTCGACGCGGAGGCGCGCGTCGAGACGGCGGCGGCGGAGACGGCGGCGGCGACGGAGACCGTCGAGGAGAGAAAGCGGGAGGGTGGTGGGAAGCGCGGTGGAGGTGGTAATGATGATGGATCGTCGCGTGAGACGGCGGTGTTGGCGGTGACGGCGTTGGCGATCGCGGCGGAGGTGGGCGCGTTGGGCGGACCGGAGTCGGCGCTCGAGGCGACGACGAACGCGCTCGCGGGCGCGGCGACGGGTTTGGTGGAGAATCACGCCCCGGGGTTGGGTGGGATCATCGAGGATAGCTTTCTTGGTTTGCTCACCGTGGGCACGGTGTACGCGCTGTGGAGATCGTCGGCGATTCCTCGACCGATAGGTAATCCCATCGTTCGCAAGTCGAGAACTAACGCGAGTTGGATTCACGTCGTCACCGGCGCCGGGGGGCTCGCGATGGCGCTCTACGCCGTGGGATTGGAGAGAATTTATCGCGAAAGCCCGGGTTGGACGTGGATGTGGGTGAGCAGCGCCATGTTCATGGCGAACGCGTTGTCGTACGGACCTCTCATGAACATTTTCAAGGCGAGCAAGGAGGGTAAATACGCCATGCAACTCGGTTACTCTTTCGTCGCGTCGTTCCAAGGCGTGGTTTGGATCGCGTGGAGCGCCCAACCCGACGCTCCGGATTGGATGTTTTGGGCCGTCATGCCGTATTGGTACTTTTCGTTGGCCAAACTTTGGGAATCGACAGAATTCGTGCTAGCGTTGACGCCGAAACCCGCCGACGCGGACGGACTTTGGGCAAAGGTGACGGCGGGATCTCGACGAAGACTCGGTCGAATGACGCCCGACGCCGCGACGCTGACGTACGTTGGATTGAACGCCGCCGCGGCGGTGTTCGATAACTGTTACATGGCGCTCTACACGATGCTCGGTCCGGAACAATTTTGGCACACCTCGCAGGCGTTTAATGATAGCGATTTCCACCTGCGCCTCGTCAAGGGCACGACGGGGTCGCTCACCGTGGCGTTATTGATTTTCATCTCCACGCTCGGATGGAGAAAACAAATGCCGATGAAATACGCGATCTGGCTCAACGTCGTCCTCGGTTCCGTCGGTCCGTGGATCGTCTTGTTTTGGCACAAGCTCCTCGATCCCTCGGAGGATTGGTTCCCGCAGTTTGTGTTTGATCCGGATTTCGCGTATCACGTCTACTTGAATCCGTCGGTTCAGTTGTTCGGAAATTAGAAAGTGGTACAGCTAAGCGCTATTACTCGTATTACACAAACAATGTAACATCACTGCGACGTCATTTTATTTTCTCTTGATTTTTTTATGATTCGATTTCCTCGAACGCTGTTGCCATCGCGAACATTTCATCCACGCGAGCATGATGATCGTGATGATGAACATGACGAACACTCCTGCTTCTAATCTCACCGACGATTGCATGCGCAAGTTGTTCGTCGCCGTGAGTAGGTGTTCGTGCGCCATCCCCCCCGCAAAGTGTGGATCGTGGTGCGTCACCTTTTCGAGAACGGCGACTGCGTCACGCCAATTCTCAAGCTGAACGTGCACCAAGGCTATACTGTACAGAATGGACGGGTCGTCCGGAAACATCACAGCACCTTGATTAAACGTTTTCAACGCGTCTTCAACTCGATCGGTCACCATGAGCGACGTCCCGAGCAATCGATACAAATCCGGGTGCTTGACTATTCTCAACGCCCTGGAGAAACATTGCGCCGCCTTTCTATTCTCTCCCAAGATTCGATGACACAATCCCAGATCGTTCAATAAAAATGGATTGTTCGGATCGATCTGCAGTCTTTTGTTGATCACATCCATCGCGCTCTCCACGGTGCGTCCGTATTTATTCAGCATGTGCTGCATCGAAGCGCTCGTGATGCTTCGAGTAAAATATCTACTGCTCCCCTTCTCCTCCTCCTCTTCCCCGTCTTCCGTCGAAAACGCGTCCCGCTCACCCGAGTTCTCCTCCTCCTCCGCCTCCACGAGCTCTCGACGATCGAATTCGCTCGACACCCCCGCGTCTACCCACGAGCGCATGAATTCGTCGTACTCCACCGCCGTCGGTTCTTCCTGCTTCGCGAACAGCACCCCGAGCTGCTGGGCCGAGAACGAGTGTCGCTCCGTGACGCTCAAATCTCTCTCCCACGACTTCCGCCACTCGCTTCCACCCATCTCCGCCCGTTCGATCGCTCGCACGCGCCCGTTCTCCGTCACCGCGCGCAACCACGTCGCCCCCCTCGCGCGCGCGAACGTCGCGGCGAGCGTCACCACCGCCGCCAGCGTCGTCACCGCGCGCGCGCGCCGTTCGGTCGTCGCTCGACCCATCGCGCGGTCGACGGTCGACGCGCGACGCGAAGATGTGAGGCGCGACGACGTGCAATCATCATTCATCATGCATCATTCATCGTCGTCAGATCGCAGCTCGGCGTCGAGCGCGCGCGCGCGGAGAGGCAGAGAGAGAGCGAAGAGATAGACGCGTCGATACGTCGTTCGATCGCGAGCGAACGCGCGGACGCGGACGGACGAGATGACGACGACGACGCCGTCCGCGACGTCGCAGATGGAAGCCCTCGTCGCCGCGCTTCAGGACCCGGAGACGCGCGAGAACGCGCTGTTGGAGCTGAGCAAGAAGAGAGACATGTTTGCCGATCTCGCACCGACGCTGTGGTTCTCCTTCGGTGTCGTACCGGCGCTGTTACAAGAGATCGTCGCCATTTACCCGCTGCTCAATCCTCCCAGTTTGACGAATCACGCGAGTAATCGAGTGTGTAACGCGCTGGCGTTGTTGCAGTGCGTGGCGTCGCATCCGGACACGCGAGGATTGTTTCTCGCGGCGCACATACCGCTCTTCTTGTACCCGTTTTTGAACACGGTGAGCAAGACGAGACCCTTCGAGTACCTGCGATTGACCTCGCTCGGGGTGATCGGGGCGCTGGTGAAGATGGACGACACGGAGGTGATTAACTTTTTGTTGAGCACGGAGATCATACCGCTGTGCCTGAGAACGATGGAGTTGGGAAGCGAACTGAGCAAGACCGTGGCGACGTTCATCGTGCAGAAGATTTTGAGCGATGAGGTGGGATTGTCGTACATTTGCGCCACGGCGGAGCGGTGTTACGCGGTGGGAACGGTTTTAGGGGGGATGGTCACGCAGCTCGCCGAGCAGCCGAGCGTGCGTTTGCTTAAACACATCATTCGATGCTATCTGAGATTGAGCGATAATCCACGCGCGCGGGATTGCCTGAGACAGTGCTTCCCGGATCAGTTGCGGGATCCGGCGTTTACGGCGTACCTCAAGGACGACGTCGCGACGCAAAAGTGGTTGGTGCAGCTGTTGCATCAATTGGAATTTTCGTAGATATAAGAACGAACAAACGGTCATTGCCAACGCCTATTACCCTAGTGCCCTATAGTACGAACACATGAAATTTGAAACCCATCAGTACAGTACGTTTCTCTTCTTTTACAACAACATCGAGCGAGTCCTACGGCGCTCGCGCTCACAAGTCCAAAGCCTCGTCGTCTTCCTTTGATTTTCGTGTCGCGGGAAGTCGACCGGCCCCGAGTCGTCGAAAACCGTTCACAACGACTCCGACACCCAAACCCAAGCCTAATACCGTTCCTAATCCGACGCCGATGCCCAAACGAAGCGAAGCATCAAACCAGCTCAACTTGGTCCCCTCGCAAGGATATTCGTCCTGATACTCCATCATCGATTCGTATCTCTGACGCATTCGACCAAGGATGGCGAGATTATCCATCTCCCCACCCCCAAGAATCGACGGCGCTTTCCAAGCGGCGTGTGCGTTGTGCGAATGATTCGCGCCCTTTGTCGCCTCGACAATCACCGTTGCCGCGTTCACGCCGTGCGAGTGTTCGTCAATCACGGGTAAAATCGCGCTCGTCTCTCCCACCACCGTGGGCGTCCCTCGTCGTCGCGGACGAATGATTTTCTCGATCGGAATCGACACGTGATTCACCAAACACACGCGTTCGCTCTTCGCGGCGTCGACGACGGCCAACTCCACCTCGCACGCCTTGGGCGCTTTCGGCGCCGCCCGTTCAGCCTCGAGCGACAACGTCCTCGACAAAGACGCGTGCGTCATGGTCATCGTCCATGAATCGTCCGCATCGTTCCTCCTCCCGCGTCCCGTCGCCCACATCTCGCGTTCCCACGTCAGCTCGTACTCAAAGTCTTCCGCGAACGTCACCTCGTCCATGCTCACGAAGCATCCCTCGCGCTCTCGTCGAAGCGTCACCACCGCCTCTTCCCCGTTCACCACCGCGCGTCCATTCACCGTCATCACCGCTCCACCGTCCCTCCCGTCCCATCCGCTCCCTCTCGCCCGTCGAAACCGAAGCCGCATCGTCCTCGAGTCGTCTCGCAGCGCCTCCGCCGCCGCCGCGTCATCCTTCTCCGCGCTCGCGCCGAACGGAAGATTCACGACGACGTACATCGCGCGCGTGCGCATGCTCGACGTCGACATCGACGTCGACATCACCGCGTCCCCTCGCGCGCGTTCGCGCCTCGACGCGCGCGCGCGAGCGTCGGTTCGTTCGCGCGGTGGGCTGACGCGGATGATTCCGGTCGGCGAGGATGACGTCCGCGCGCGCGCGTCGCGTTCGCGCTCGACCGCGCGCGCGCGCGCGTGCGCGAGCGCGAGACGTCGATCGACGTCCCGGTCCCGATCGCGGTCGCGTCGGCGCGGTGTGTCGTCGTCGGCGGCGTCGGCGAAGGAGGAGGGGACCGATTGGGCGCCCGGTCGGTCCGAGCGGGGTGGAGTCCCCCTTGTTTTGAGTCGTGATTCGTGAAAGGGTGGAGATATCTCGTGCGAAGGACACGATTCGGCGCGGCAGAGCGCGACGGTGGCGCGCGAGGGGAAAAACGCGCGCGAGGAAACGTCTCGAACGCGGGGTCGTGTCGATCGGGGTCGAAAGGTGGCGCGCGCGTGGACGGGGGCGTGGACGGGGGCGCGCGGAGGCGAACGAAGGAGGATGACGATGAAGGTGTTGGCGAGCGAAGGCGCGAGCGAGGCGCGATTGGACGCGATCAAGCACGCGCTCGTGGCGTTGGTGGCGATCGGACACTTCATAGAACCGTTCGTAGCGATCGGGAACGCCGGGGCGCTGGCGATGGCGCACTGGATGTATCAGTTTCACGTCCCGGCGTTTGTGTTGCTCTCGGGATATTTCACCGCGACGCCGTCGGTGACGAAATCGAGCGGGGAATCGGGGTCGCGCGCGGTCGGAGACGATGACCTCGGTGCGTTCGATGCGAAGGACGGCGATTCATCCGAGACGGAGTCGGTGAGGAGAGAGAGACGGTCTCGGAGGATGTTGGTGACGCGGATACTGTTGCCGTATTTGGCGTTGGAGTTGGCGTACAGATTGGTGTACAGTCGATTGTATTTCGATAAAGAGTTGTACGGGGGGCAAGACCTGACGAACGCGGAGGAGTTGACGGTGCGAGAGCTGTATTTTTCGACGGCAGAGTTGCGAGTCGACGGCGAGTTCACCAACAACTTTTGGCTCATGCGAAATGATCCGTGGTTCTCGCCGATGACTTGGGACGCGTCGAAACCGTTTTTTCACCTCTGGTATTTGATCACTCTGTTCTTTTGCCGACTCTGGGCGCCCATCGCGTTGGAGTTGCGTGGAACTCTCTTCCTCCACGTCGTCGCCGGCGCGTTGGCCGGGTACACGTCCATGGGGAAAAAGATGTCGTTGATGCGCACCGTCGTGTTGATGCCTTACTTTTTACTCGGTGGATTGATGCGCAGAGAAAACACCTTCTTTCCCGCAGCGAACACCTCGCTGAGAAAAACAATGGCTTTCGTCGGCATCGTCGCGATGAGCGTCGTCGCCGCCCTTCTGAGTTGGAAAGAACACAGCATTTCCATGTGGAAAGGTCACGCCGCGTACAGTCGCGTCTATGCGGAGGACACAGCTACTTACGGTGGATTGATTCAGCTGACCATGTACCTGTGGACACTAGTCTGTATCACGGTGTTCTTCTCGCTGTTTCCGAATGCCGAGAGTGCCATCATCAAAGCGAACGACGACGTCGGACGAACGTACGAGATTCGTGACGGTCATCGATCAACGCCGATGCGTATTTTCCGACAATTCGCCGCTTTCGGCGCGCAATCGTTGTACGCGTATGTGCTACACGTCGCTTTGTTGATACTGGTGGAACGATTGGGCTTCTTTGACGTGACGTGGAGAGTTCAGTTGGTCGACTTCTCCTCCAGCGAGCTGATTGATTTCAGCACAGGGCAAGAATCCTTGAGCGAAACGCAACCTCTTGGTTTGGATCCCATCGTCGCGAACGACTTGGTCGTTTACGCGCGGTTGTTCTTGGCGGTGATTATTGCCGTCGCCACGACGGCGCTTCTATCCGCGAGAAGAATTGCTCCCGCTTTATTCGGTTGGCTTCTCGTACCGGTTTGGTGTGAACGCATCATATTTTCATAAAATTTAGGATAGTACTCACTGTAGCTACATGTGTATCACAACGAATAGAACTGCTTCAACACGAATAGAACTGCTTCAAGTGCGCCAGGGCTTCCTCGTTCGTCTCGCAAACCACCCAGAACGGTTTCAACTCGTCTTGGTTGAGCGCGCCGTATTCAACCATGTCGCGCTGTAAAAACGCTAACAGCCCATCGTAGCACCCATCGTAGTTCATCACGATGAACGGTACCGGATGCGCGCTTCCGATGCGCTTCAGCTGCAACAGAGCGAGGATTTCAAAGATCTCATCCAAGGTTCCCACTCCTCCGGGAAGCGCGAAAAACGCCGTTTTTTCACTCTCGTCTCTGCGAACGCCCGCGTCCACGAGTCCGTGTTTTCGAGCGCTGAAGAAGCTCGTGTTCAAATACACGGAAGGCGGTAAATACGGGTGCACTCGAGTCTCCTGAAGAGCGCCCCCGGCTTCGAGTAATATCATGAATCCAGCCGCCGTCTTCCCGGCGTCGAGCGCGCCGCGCGTCACCGCATCCATGATGCCCGGACCTACACCCGACCAGGTCGTGCACCCCAACGTCGTCGCCACCTCGCGCGCGAGCTCACGCGATCGATCATAGTGCGGATGCGTCTCTCCGACGCGCGCCGAGCCTAAATACACCGCTCCACGACCGTGGCGCTCGACCAAATCAAAGCAACGAGACATCTCCCGGCGCACTTTTTCGGGACTCTCGCGGGCGTCAGAGCTCGACGCCGACGCGGACGGCGCGTTCGTGGCGCACCGATGCGCGCGACGCGCGTCGAACGCGCGAGTGCGCGCGGTCGGGAAGGCGCCGCGGGTGATGGAAGACGAGGCGGGGGCGCTCATCGTCGGTCTGGCTATGCGGTGCGCGTCTACACTCGTCTACTGCTCTACGCGTCTACTTTTTTCTTCGCTTGCGATCCTCCTTGAACGCGACGTCGTCCTTATCGCCGAATTTATCCTTCATCATCGAACGAATTTTGCTCAACTCGTTGCCCATTTGACGCTTCCTTCGAAGGGCTTCCTTCTTTTCCGATTCTTTGTCTCCACCCTCGGCGTCTCCTTCGTCCTTGGCGTTTCGACGCTTATCAAAGCCACCCGTATCGTCCACGTCCACGTCATATCCCGGGTAACACTCGTCATAACCCCCTGATATCCCGAAGGCGTTGACGGGACGGTCGTCCGCGTCGTCGTCTTCGACGTAATCGTCGGCGGCGATCGTTTTCGCCTTGGGAGCTGGCGCGCTCGCTTCGCCGCCGGCGAGACCGTCGCCGAAAAATGATTTGGATTTTTCACCCACTGGTTTCGTTTGAGGCTCCAACGAGGGCTCGTAATCTTTACCCACGTCTGCAAAAATATCTTCATCGCTCGATGCGTCACCCTGCGGCTGCTTCGCCGCTTGCTCCGCTTTGGCCTTGGCCTCCGCCTCGGCGCGTTGCGCCGCCTTGGCCTCCTCCGCAGCCTTTCGCTCGTCTCGCCTAAATTTCTTAATCGCCTTCGTCGACCCGAGTTTCAGGTAATGCATCAATTTCCCCAAGCGCGTGAGCAGCGACGCGTCCTTCTTCGGATCCACGTACGCACGAAGAGCTCGAACGCCCGCCATGCCGTCGTCGTCCGTCGATTTCAGCAACGTCGTCGGCACATCGCGCTTTGACTTTGCCGATAAATCGAAACTATAGCTCACCGCGCCCGAGGCGAACGATTCACGAAATTTACCACGAGTCATGGTACCTCTGGTGAGGAATTCGTGCAGCGCTCGCGCCGTTTTAGACGTAACTTTGGGTGGTCGCGTCGCTCCGGCTTCTTCCTCGCGCTCAATCTTTTCCTCCTCCTTCATCGCTCTCGCGTCTTCGATGTCCGTTCGAACCTTGTTCAACAGCGCAAAATCCAAACCTTTCACCAAATGCGTGCGCTCCACGTCCCCTCCCAAGTATTTACTCTCCTCGATGGACCTTTTCCGAGTGAACTCGGCCTCCGTCGTCGCTCCGTCCTCGCCTCCTCCTCCTCCTCCTCCGTCCCTCTCGAACACCCCGCGCGCGATTTCGACGTCGCGCGCGTCGGATCCCACCACATCATCGTCCTCTCGCTCGCGCCGCTCCTTGGCGCGATCTCTGTACGCATCCGTCCCCACCGCCGGTCGATTCTTCGGCGGTCGTCCCGACGCATTCTTCCTCCTCGTCGTCGACTTCCCGGACGCGTCCCTCCCCGCCGCGCGCGCTTTCATCTGCGTTTCGCGATCGGCGAGCATGCGACGAAAGTCATCGTTCGTCGCGAGCGGCGCGCGGTCGCCCTCCGGGCCCGGCGGCGCCGGATTCGAGTACGACATGGGGTCGGGGACTGAGGGTTGACGCGTCTTTCGCGCGCGCGCAAGACGAGACTACGGATGGATGGATAGAGTCTACGCGCGCTTTGATTTGCGAACGGCGCTGAGGGTTTTGCCGTTGATGGGTAACGCGCTGGTGAAGACGTCGGCGAGGGCGAGAAAAGGGAGGATGGTGACGACTTGCGTGCCCATCAACGCGTACCGCGAGACGCTGCTGCCGATGTCGAGCCAACTGCCCGCGGTGGTGATTTGAAAGAAGAATCTGACAGCCATCGCGTCGCTCATGATGAGAAACAAGAGGTAGGACTCGAAAGCTGGTACGCGTTGAGATTTTAACGCGGCCAAAAAGGCGACGGCGACGGTGATCATCGGTATCAACACCTTGAGCATGAGAAGCGCGCCCATGAGAAACGGGTTGAATCGCGTGGTGAACCTGTACACGCTGCTGAGGTCGAAGGATGCGATGGATGCGATGTTACCCGTGCCGAAGAAGGCTGCGTCGATGAGGAATAAGAAGACGGCGGCGTGTCGAAGGTCCCCGGGGGCGATCGCTCGCGTGTATATTTTCGAGTTGTGTGACGTCGTCGGCTGTAAGCCGCGTTCCAAGACGATCCACGCGAGGAGACATAACCCGAGGCAGGCATAGAAGAGCGACTCGTAAGACACCGAAAAGAGTCCGTACGTCGACGCGAAACCGAGGAACACGCTCACCAATCTCGGAAGAGTTCTCGGCGGAGAATATATCGGGAGAATGGGCGACGACAGCGCGATTGCCCAAGCCGCGAAATGCAGCCACAAAGGAACGGCGAGTTTGTTTCGCTGCAAATCATCCACGGCGTACACCAAAACACTCGTTAAAAACGCGATGAAGATCTGAATCGCGAAGACCCGTTGACCAGGGCGCTGATTATTGTGATCAGATGGGTCATCTTGAAACAGGTTGAGCGGACGAAGTACAAAGTGCGCTGTCGCGGCGAGGAGTGAACTCGCAAGCAAACCATAAATAATCATCGACGTGTTCGCCTCCAGTTCGACAGAAAATGTCGTGAACGGAGCCAAAATGGCCGTACTCACTGCCATCACGATTGCCTTCGTCGCGTTCAAGAAATCTCGTCTTGCGAGTAGACTCGTCGCGAGAATAACCAAAAGTACCGATGAGACAGCAAATGCATATGTGAACACGACGCGATCGTGGAAACCATTGCATATGGTTTCAGCGACGACGAAAGCGCCCAGCGCTCCCATACACGCCTTTGCGATCCCGATCGCGGTAATACTCTCCATCTTGATCACGCCTAGCGTATTCATTGTGCCAAGTAAAAAATATGCAGGAAGACCAAAATATAACATGTACGTGATCGGAGAGCGCCGTATGATGAGGACCGCAGCTAATCCGGCTAAATAAATCAAAGTGATGACTAATTTTGGCCCAGTCGGCGTTTCGTAGTCCGTCTTGTGACGAGGAATCAGATTGACAGCAAGAGAGATCATCCAAGTCGCGAAACAAGCCACGACGGCAGTTTGCAGAAGCGTCTGGTCGTACGTGTGCAGGTAATGCAGTCCCCGAAGACACGCGCGCGAGACGTCGCTCGCCGCGTACATCGCCGCTTCATGCCGACCGTTTGCAAAATGAGAGTTGTACTCATCCACCTTTGACGAAATACTCGCCATATCTGGATGAAGTTTGAAAGAGTACATGGCGCTCAACGCTTGCTTTTCCGTGCGCGCCGCCTTCAAATCATGCAGTGCCAACAACTGCTGAGCGTTCGCTATCGTCGCCGAAGATCGCAAACTCTTCGGCTCCTCGCTTAAATAAGTCCTCGGAAGTAGTCCAGAGTTATGACGCGGCGGTGGTAGACCGATGAGAGCCGCTCCCAACGGCGCCACGTCGGCTTGGTCCACATCGCATCGTGTTTCGGGATTCATTCCCCATTCCGTCGGCGTCTTCGGCGTTCCTCGGCACGCGCCCGGAATCGTCCATAACCCTTGCGCCACTCCAGCCCCCCAAACCACGAGAGGAGTTTCTGTGCATCCAGGATCGCCGTCTCCATGTGCGCCCTTGTTCGACATGCCGTGATCGGCGGTAAAAATGAATGCAGTTTTCCCGTCATTTCCAAACTTTTCGGCGAACGCCGCCTCCACCTTCCGAACGCCCTCGTCGACTATTCGCACATTTTCGTAATATTCTTTCGAGTAAGGCTTGTGCGCATGTCCGCTCGAATCCAATCCGAGCAAGTGTAACAGAAACACGTTCCCATCCTCTTCGAGCGCTTTACTCTCGCTCGCATTCGCCTCCTTCAAAAGAAAATTCGTGACCCTTTCAAATACCCACTCATCTAAAGCTCCGTGATCGTTCGCGCTCGCGAAATCCTCCAGCGCTTCATCGTAGCTAAACTGTCGCGCGTGCTCAATGCCGTTGCTAAAAAGTGGCACCACGCTCGGCGCCCCCCACGCCCACGCGTTCGCGCTCTGATTCAACAGGTGATCGAACTCGACCGGATTCGCACTCCACCCTTTCGTGATCGCGCTCGGGTCCTCGTAGAACCCTCCCAACAGCGCCACGTGTCCCGGTCGCGACTCGGTCGGCGCTCGCGCGTGGGACACTCCCCACGCACCGCGCTCCGCCCTCTCTTGCACGTGCCTCGCGCTACCTCGTCGAAAAGCGGCGTCCGCGCGGGCACCGTCCGCGACGAAAATAACCAACCGCTTCGCCGGTGCCTCGATCACGGTCCGAGATCGCTCGACGCCCTGCACGAGCGGCGATTGAAAGTGAACGTCGAACGTGCTGTAGACGAAAATCAAGTGAATGACGAACGCGTACAGTACGACGACGCGCTTCGAGGTGGACACGCCGTGCATGATGAGTGTTCGATTGAGTTCCCCACCGATTGAACGCGCCGGGCGACGTTGGCGCGTTCAAAGGTGACGTCGGGAGGGGTTCGCGGCGTCGGGACAAGATGACGGCGAAAGAGACGACGAGACGGAACGAAATGGTGATCGACGCTACCAGGCTATTGACACTACACTACGTGACCACAATGAATAGTACTATTGGTTACTATGAAAGATGACGCGAGTTCCGCCGCTCGCGACGCGCTCGGCGTTTACGGAGTGCACGCGAGGAGCAGGTCGACAAGTTTCGCCTTTTCGGGCGGAGATCCCGCGCTTCGAACGTTCGCGCGCCAGTACACCGCCACGTCGACGAGACTCTGAACGTCTAAAGATTCGAGCTCTCTCTTCAGGCTCTTCCTCTTCGTCAGATAGGACTTTTCGCCGCGTTTCAATCGACCGCACCCGCCCGGTCCGGCGATTTTCAGAACGCGCGCCAGTTGCGCGTTCATCCGCGGCGCGCGCTGCGCCAGGTGTCCGGCGCACGTGGCGTTCCCGAAATCCCGCACCGTGACGTCCGCACCGAGATCTAACAGCGCGTCGAACACCTCCGCTCGCTCGAAACACGCCGCCAAAATCAACGGCGTGCTGCCTTCGCACTCGTCAACCGCGTTCACGTCGCACCCGATCTCCGCCAACGCCCGCGCGACGTTCGCGTGTCCGTGCGCCGCCGCGTGATGCATCGCGAATCGACCGTCGTCGTCGTCCAGCGTCGTCAAGTGCGCCGCGCCGACGACGTTTGCCAGTTCCCGCACCATGGCTTCGTCTCCTCGCGCGCTCGCGCGCATCCCCAGCGTCGTCCCTCCCGACACCCACGTCCCGCCCGCGTCCACGCCTCCCAAAAGTCTCGCGTCGCACCTCGCCACCGGCATGGACGCCAACACGCGCACCGCGCGCGGGTTTTCGCACGCGAACCAATCCTTGAGCCACAGCGCGCGGTCGTTCGCCACCGTCCGCGTCACCGACTCGCGCGTCGTCGCGTCCTCCCTCGACGCGCCGTTCGCGCGCGTCATCGTCCTCCGCACGGTTCCTCGTCGTCCATCGCGCGGCGCCGTCGCGCGCGCCACCGTCGCGCGCGTCATGGTCTGACGACGCAACCGTCGAGTCGAGCGAGAGCGCGACGGCGCGTCCGCGGATATCGCCTCGAAATTGTACACCGCGCGCGTGTGGTATCAACTTTTCAATAGTGTTCGTAACAATCGAATCGAACGTGATCAACTAAGTGACGAGCTTCAGTGTCTTTTCTGAGGGCGCTTGAACTTTCTCGGAGGCTTTCGACCGCCCGGCGGCGCCGCGTCTCCGCCCCCCATCGAGAACCCACCCGAGGGCGCAGGATTCCCTCCAAACGGATTCTGAGGAACCGAGGACGCACCGCCACCGCCGAATGGATTTGATGAACCGAACGCGGGTGCCGAAGCGCTCGCGCTACCGAACGCCGGCGCCTGAGTCGTCGCGCTGCCGAACGCCGGTGTGGAACTCGCGCCTCCGAAAGGATTCGAACTCGGCGCGCTTCCACTGCCGAAGGGATTCGAAGAGCCACCGCTGAATGGGTTGGCTGCACCACCACCGAAAGGATTCGTAGACGGCGCACTAGTTGCTGGCGGTGCCGCGAAACTTGCCGCGCCGGTTCCACCGAATAACGATCCCGCAGTGGCACCGACTGCGGGCGATTTGCTCGCTTGATCGAATGGACTCATCGGCTCTGGCGTATTAGGTTGTTCATCCGGTTTAGCCTGGCCGAAAACATTCTCCGAAGGTTTCGTGTTTACGGATAATCCACCGCCAAAAGGGCTCGTTCCTGGAGTTTTCGAAGTCGCCGCGGCGCCAAACGTGAATCCACCGCCGCTTGACTGCGGAGCTGATGCCGCAGAAGAGGCTCCAAACACGAAACCACCGGTCGATGCGCTAGTCGTCGCCGGAGTGGATGACGCACCAAACGTGAACGGGCGACTGGCAGGCTTCGAGTCCTTCTCTGCATCCGTCGTCGCACCAGACGAGGCTGCTCCAAACGCTGGAGTCGTCGCCGCGGCTCCAAAGCTAAATCCACCGCTCGCTGACTTGGGCGCTTCGGCTTTGGCATCGGCCGCAGGAGCGGCACCAAAGGTGAAGGGCTTCGGCTCGCCTTGCGCAGTTTTGTCGTCTTCCTTCGAAGTGGACGCACCAAAAGTGAAAGGCTTCGGTGCGGAAGACTGTTCGCCTTTAGTCGCATCATCCGCTGTAGCAGCGCCGCCAAACGAAAAGGCGGGAGCAGATGCAGACAGAGTCGACTTCTGGTCTACTTTTGGCTCATCCGCTGGCTTACTTTCCGGCTTCTGCGCTGCAAACGTGAACGGCGTCGCACTTGCCGCTTTTCCAGAGGTTTCTGGGCCCGAAGCACCGAAAGAAAACGGTGCAGAGGAATCCGGTTTTGATTTTGATGACTCTGGTTCCTTGGAACCACCAAATGTGAAAGCCGGCTCTGGTTGCGGCGCCTTGACAGGAACATTATCCGGGGATTTGGGCGGCGCACCGAACGTAAACGTAGGAGCACTCGCCGGCCGGTCAGCCGTTTTTGCCGCGCTTGAAGAAGCACCGAGAAACGCAAGTAACCCGGAATCGCCTCCCGCGGGCTTTGAGCCTTCAGCTTGAGCTGGCTTTGCCGGCGCCGTGGAACCGAAAGAAAACGTCGGAGCGGCACCCGTCGCCGCCGGTGCGGTGGATCCGAAAGAGAAACCGGCGTTCGCAGCGCCTTGCGCTGGCTCGCTAGACTTCGCCGGTGTGCTACTGGGTATGCCAAACGAAAACGCAGGTTTGGGTCCTTCCTCAGTACTCTTAGCCGGCGCCGGTGTACCGAAAGAGAAAGGACTAGGTTTCACATCTCCAGCCGGCGCCGCCGATACAAACGGTGATGGTGCGGGAGGTTTATCCGCCGCTTTTTCTTCTTCATCAATCGCGTTTTGTACCTTCTTCTGATGTTCCTGATTCTTTGCCAAAAACTCAGCACTCCACAGGTTGACGACTGGTTTACCACTGGGAGCTGGAGCTGGCGCTTCCTCTTGCGCTTTTTCGCGCTCTAGCACCGGTGGGGGCGGTGCAATCGTCGTTTTCACTTGAGGCGGAGTGGTGGACTTCTTGGGGAAAAGAGGAGAACTCTCGCCTTGACCGAATGTGAATTTCGTCGTGACCGAGTTCACAGGTCCAGACGGAGCCTTTGGCTTCTTACCCGTGGCAAGCAAATTGCTATCCTCGCCGAACGTGAACTTCAAGTTGGGCGTTTCCATCTCTGCCTCAACCGGCCCATTCGTGCTCGTCGGGTAAGGTGTCGTCGGCGCGCGACCAGAAGCGGAAGTGCTAATGAATGGCATCGGCGACGCAGCGAAAGAAACACCGGATTTCGGAGTTTGCACGAACGTTTCAGACGTCGGAGTCAATTCAGGTCCAGTGGTTTCTTTGCCAAAAGCGCTTCCAATCGGCGATGACACTTGCGCGTTTTGCACGCGCTTCGTCGCGAATAAAGACACTTTTGATGTTGTCGCCCCCATCGGAGTCGCCTTACGCGCACCGGCCAGTTTATCCAAAGTGTGCAAAATACGCTTGGCCGTATCCGTCGTCACCGCACTCGTCACTGTTTTGCCAGTCGGAGTTTCATATGATTGATTGTCCATTTCTCTCGCCAAACCGCCCGGACCCAAACCGTGGGGGGACGGTTCGAGTCGACGCGGCGTAGTGACGCGCTCTCGTTCGCGCTCAAGATCCATAAAAGCTACCTCACGATCTCGCTTAAGGCTCGTTCGCGTCGGCGTCGGCGCCTGTTCCACCGGCGGTTCCAAGATGGTGGGTTTCGTCGCGGTTCGCCCTCGCGAGCCGAGAAGCGAGGGCGTGCCTGCTGCTCCGTAAGAACGACGCGTAGACGCGTACCCTGGCGATCCCGTCCCAGGAGCTCCACCGACACTCGCGCCGGGTCCAGGTGCCGTCGCCGCGCGTTCGCGAGTCGGAGTGGTCTGCGCGTCGTACGCCGGAGTGCGCTCAAACGTCAACGTCGGCTTGGCAGCCGAGACGTCTCTGTACGTATCAGCCAACGAGGTCGATCGCATCGTGCGCTCTCTGTCCAGCTGCCCGCGTCGCAAGAACTCTCTGATTTCCGTGAACGGCGTCGGCGAGTCGCTCGCCTCGACGTCCGCGACTTGATTCGTCGTCGTCGCTCCGCCGACGCTCGCCGCCCGCGCGGCGCCCGCGCCCGCCATCTCACCGAAACGCGTCATCCCCGGTCCATTACCGCTCCCGTTCCGCCCCCCCATCCCGCGTCCGGCACCCTCCGATCGACGCATCGATCGTCCGAGATTCTCTCGCGCCCCGCGTCCGTCATCCGCGCCCTCGCGCGCGCCCTCGCCCTCGCCGTCCGAGTCTCCCTGCCAAAAGAATCCTCCCACGAGCGCTTCCGCCAGCTTGGTCGCGCTTCTCACCGGCGTGGACACGCGCGTCCACACGCTCTCCGATCGCGCCGGCGTCGTCATCCCCGTCACCGGGTCCACCGGCCGTCCATCGCGCTCTTCATCCCCGCTCATCTTCAGATGTCCGCCGTCGCGTCGATCGTCGCGTCTCCCGTCGCCTCGCGCGTCGTCTCCCGTCGCCTCGCGCGTCGTCGACGACGCCGGTCGCGAGACGCTCGCGCTCGCGCTCGCGTTCCGCGCGTCCGTCGGTCCACTCGCACGCGCGCGGGCAGATGACGCGCGCGACGTGAATGACGAAGAAAAAACGAGTTTTGAAAAGAGGGAGAGACGCGCGCGAAGCGAATGCGACGGGAATAGAGATAGATATGCTTAGTGATTTAATGATCAAAAGACGGCGGAGATCTGATGTCGTCCATCTCGCCGATGCGAACGCCCGAGCGACGATTGTTGTCGTTCTTGGGGGACGGGGAGCCGCCGGAGAGAAAGCCGGAGGGCGGCGCCATGACGCGGTTGCTGCGCGTGCGGAGGGCGTCGCGGGCGGCTTCGGATTTTTGCTTGGCCAAAGCGTTGTGTAAGCTGGCAGCCTCTTGGTGTGCGCCCTCGAGAGAGATGCGATACTCCTCGAGTTGTTGGTTGCAGCTCGTGTACGCGTTGTACAGGTTGACCGAGTCTTGTTTCAAGGTTTCGTAGTTTTCCTCGACTTCGGCGTGCGCCGCCTTTTCTTGCGCGAGCATTTCCTTGTAATCCTTCTCCATCATCTGCGCCTTGTGCTTGATGTCCTTGAGTTCGTGTTCTCTTTGATCCAAGGCTTGTTCGGCGAGCTTGCGCTTTTCTTTTTCTTCCGCGGCGAACGCGATAGACTCTTGCATCTTGCGGCGGCACTCGGCGGTTTCGTTTTCCGCGAAACCGCGGTGCTTCTCCTCCTTCATGCGTTCCTCCTTGGCAGCCTCTGCCTCGGCTTGCGCTTGCTTCATCTCAGCCTTGGCGAGCTCGGCGTCGCGCTGCCACTGCACGCACTGCGCGCGAGTGTTATCGAGTTCAGCGATCAGAGAGGTGTTCTTCGCTTCGAGCTTCATGATTTCGTTGCGGTGCTCTTGCAACTCGGCGTCGCGTTGCTGGACAACCTTGTGTTCGGCTTCAGTCTTCGATTGCGAGTCTTGGAGTTCCAACTTGAGCGCGTTCACGCTCTCCTTGTACTCTTCAATCCTCCCCTTGTGCAACGTTTCCTGCGAACCGAGCTTTTCCTCCTTTTCCTTGTGGATCTCCTCCGCGCGCTCAACCTTTGTCTTCATGATGATGAGCTGCTGCTTCAACTCTTGCGCGTGTTGCTTGAGCATCTCCTCGTTCTTCTTCTTTTCATCCAGGGTTTGAGACAACTTGGTGGTCACATCTCTCAATTCGTTCGAGTGCGTTTGACTCGCCTGCGTCGCGGCGCGAGATGCGCGTCAGTCTTTCGTTCGAGTCGAGTCGAGTCGCCCTCCGGTCGAATGAAGATTTCGCGCTCGAATGCGCGAATTCGCGCGAATTCGCGCGGATCGCCGGGATGCGCGCGCGCATTCGAGCCCATCTTCACGCGCGTCCGCGCGCGCGTCTTCGAGAGGTCCCGCGCGAGGTGACACGCGCGCACGCATCACATCATCGTCCTCGCGACCTCGCGCGGTCGAGAATCGCGCCCTCTCGACGCGAGAATCATGAAAATCATCGCCCCGATCGCGCGCGCATCGAAAATGAATCGAATCCGAATCACGCACATCCTTTGCCTGTTCCCGCGTCTCAACGAGCGCGCCCTTGGCCTCTCGCAGAGCTTCTTCGCACTGTAAAAGCTTTTGTTCCAGTTTCTCTCTCGCCTGTTCGCTCGTCTCGATCGCCCGTCGCGCGGCGTCGCGCTCGCTCGCCCGTCCCTTGGCCTCGCTCGCGCTCTCCCTCGCCACGCCCTCGTACGCGGTGCGCATCTCCCCGAGACCGACGGACACGGCGTTTCGGAATTCATCCTGCGCCTTGGCGAGCGCGCTCAACTGCGCGTCCATGGTGCGCGGGCGTGCGTGCGCGCGCGCGTCGTGCTGACGCGTCACCATCGAATCGAATCGATCGATCGAATCGAATGGGATCGACGCCGTCCCGACCCTCGATTTCGAAAAAAAAACACTCGAGACGGGACTAAAAGTGTACTCTCTAGTGTCCCAGAAGCCGTAGAGTGCGCTCCAATAGCCCTAAACACCACGTACGATGGTCCGGGAAATAGCGCGCGCGCGTCGCCCGGACGGCGCGTAACCGTCTGTCGTCGTCGACGCGACACGAAGACGCGCTCGGTCGCGCGCGTCCGAGACCCCTCTCGCGTTCCTCCTCAGATTCCGACGCGCGTTCCGACGGCGACGAAGATCTACGGTCCGTGGGCGCGCGCATTCATTACATTAGATACGGTCGGGCCACGGTGAAGTTGCATTACAATCAATCCCGGGAGTCGTTCGTCTTGTCGTCCCGGCGCCGATCGATCGCTCGGTCGGTCGGTCGCGCGGTCTCCCGAAGAGGGGTAGCGTCGTTTCTGCGCGCCGGTGTCGAACGAATCGGCGGTGATGTCGACGCCCGGCGCGGCGCTGCCCGACGCGGTGCTCACGGCGAGCGAACCGGTGGGACCGGCGCAGGGGCCGTCGGACGCCGCGCCGGCGCCGTCGAGGGAGGCGATAGGGTCGTTTTCGCTGGAGCGGGCGAAGAGTTCGTTGAGGCGGCGGCGCGAGCGCGAGGGGCGCGGGGGGGCGAAGATGCGTTTCACGGAGGTGACGACGGTGACGGGCGCGCGGCAGGGAGAAGACGCGGGACGTTTGCGAAGAAGAGAGTCCGTCAAGGCGAGCATGCTTCGCGCGAAGACGTTCAGAGCGATGAACGGGAGCGGCGGCGCGGGCGGGCGAGGCGACAGTAAGGTGTTCGTGGACGTGGAGACTGGGGACAGTTTCGTGTCCACGGGAGAACTCAAGAATGTGGACGAGAAACGGTTCCGCGAACTCGACGCTGAGGGCGCGTTGGAGGTGGTGAAACTCATGGAGGGAGGCGAGCAGGTGCCGATACGTTCGGTGCAACCGTCGCTGTTGGAGAATTTGTCCACTCTTCCAGTACAAGTGGAAATCGGATGGGCGGGTGAATCCTGGCGCGCGGTGCTCCGAATGTTGATGATTGCGTCGTACGACGACGTCAATCGACTCAGATTTACTCGAGGCTTGGATGCCTCGATGCACTTTCTCACGGGCGCCGAATCCTTCTTACTCGGATCCGTCATCTCGGCGTACGAGTCCGGAAAAGTCGGCGACCTCAACCGATTGCTTCGTCACGCCTTTTTGAATCGCAACGTCAGTCGAGTGCTCGTGCAGCAAATGTCTCGTTACGACATTTTCTGGCACACGCACTGGTCGGTGAAGTTTAACAGAATGATGGACGCGTTCGGCACCGTTCCCGTGATCGGATTTACCGGTTTTCCTTCTTCTGAAAACTTCCAAAACACGCGAAACTTCGTCTTGGGCTCCTTCTTCCGTGTGTTTCTCGGTCAAGGCAACTGGATCACTCGCGTTCTCACCGGCCGCGAGGCGCTCATCACCGACGACCCGAATGTCGTCGCGCAAAATCTCGCCGCGGAGACGAACAGTTTCGAGGCGTCCAACCTGTCACAGCACGGCACTTTCATCGGACGCGTGAAGACGAATGAGTTCCGCGCCAATCATCGGTTGCCGACGGATGAGAGCGTCGTTCGTACCTTCGCCGTATCGCCGGCGAGCACGCTCGTGAACAACGGCGTCGTGCACGTGGTGTCGCAGTTGGCGAGACATTGGCACAACATGCTCGACCAACCGTACGGTAACTTTGCGCATCAACGCCAAGAGCAGCTGAATCCGTTGGAGACGCTTCGATTCCACATGCCCGTCGTCTTGTTTACTCTCGCAAATTTGCGAGGCTTGAACGCCTGGGACTCCACCGTGTTGGCTCCGGTGCTCAAAAAGTTGCAAAACATCCCGCCGGTGGCCAACGCGGCGACACTCATGCCCATCATTCGTACGATTTCCGTGGAGCTTGCCGCGAACGTGTGCGGCGGAAGTAAGATCATTTATGATCCCTTTAAGAGTTGGTTGAAAGCCATCAAGAGGAGTCTCACGCGGTTGGATGAGGAAGCGCAACAAGTCGCGTTGATCTGCAGCGCGGTTCAGAATGGCATCGCTATCGGACACAGCGTGATCGCGCAAACCCATTTCGTAGCGCCGACTGAAGCGCAATTGAAGCAGGCGGTGCATTCCGTGTGTCTCGGAGATCCCGTCAGCACGAAGATTGGTGTCACCGAGGTGCAAGTCAAGTCGGCTCTCAATTTGCTCGCGCCGAGAGACAAGCGCATGCTCATTGAACTCGTCAAGAACGGATACAGAAAATCGGAAGCTGTCGTGTTACTCACGTCGAGAGCGTGCACGCTATGCCGCCGCAACATCAGACGGGACGCGCTGTCTGCGACGATTGTCAAGACGTCGAAGGGTGAAGAAGTCGCCAACTTCCAGACAAAAAAGGCGTACTGGGTCATGGATCAGTACGGCGTCGGGCGCGTGTACATTTTCGAACGTGCGAATGCAGACGGAACCTGCACGTTTACGGATCGTGCCACGCGCTCAGAGCACTGCTTCGACTTGTCAAAGTCCACACTCAGCGCGTACAAGTACATTGAAGTTGGCGAGTCGATTGTTCGAGCGCAAAAGGCATTCATGACGATCGAACTAGACCACGGCACGGTTTTCTCTTACGCTGCGCTCATGGAGTTGTCCTTTTTGCGTTCACCGCTTCGACAACTGCTGGTATTGTCGCAATTCCACTGCGAAGAAATCGACGAAGCACGTCTCAATATCCTATCAGCCATCAAGCACTCTGTGGCGCGAACCGAAGTGAACGTAAAAGAGTTGAAACTCGGTCAGCAGTACTTTGTCTACGAGGAGAAATCTTACGAGCCTTTCGTCTTCGACGAAGCTCTGCAAGGTGACAAGATGCGGTTATCGGCGCTCAAGTTGAAGAAGATTGTCACCGTGCCGCCGCAGTCAATGATCGTCATCGGAGGCGGTCCGACTGGTTTGCTCACGACTCTTCACTGCCTCGAAAATGTCTTGTTGAGCGATGGCGTCATGCGCATCTACGAATCGCGCGATGCTTTCACTCAGGCTGGCGCGACTTTCGAAAGAGCGCAGATTGTTCGCCTGGACGCACGCTGGATCGCGTGTCTTCGTTTCCATCTCGGTACAATTTATGAGGATATTTTCATTCCAACCCCGGGTGATACGAGCTCGCACTACGGTAACGTCCTTCCGTCACAAGGTTTCATCGAGATCACCATCAAGGATTTGGAGAATATGATGAACGTAGGCGTTTCGCAACGTCTCTCTCGTGGATTGTTGACGCAAGATACGAATAGCGGCGCGCAGTACGACGTGAAAGGAAACAAACTGATCAAGACGGGCAAAGCGCTCAAGATTACTGACTTAATTCTGCGTAACGTCGACAACGAAGGATCTCCATCCGACGAACCCTTCTCCTGGAGGGTGGTCGACGTCGTGTACAACAAGTCTTACTTGGCGACAGATCTCAAACTCGGTGAAGTTTACTCTGTGTACATCTTGGATCAACAGCAATGCTTACCGTATCGACTCGTCGGCGTCAATATCGACAAGGAATTCTATGAATTCAAGTCTATTCATTCCGCGTATGATGACTTCGCGTGCTTCGCGAATAAACTGCCGTCCGTCTATCACATGGATACGAAGGCTCATTCTTTGGTGGAAAGTTTGGTTATCGAATCTGTCATTCGAGGAAGCGACGGAAAGTATGTGCAAGAAGTGCTGCCTTACAACGAGATAGCCTCACAGAAGTTTGAGCTAGACATCGAGCACTTCCACGTCGTCGAGGCTATCGGTAAGCCCGCTGGCAGTCCGGTGCACTTTGCAATCACGCAGACAGAGCCGTACGGCGTGGCTTGTCTCGCGGGACTGAAGGTGAGCCAAGGCATGCACAACTTTGGTAACTCAAGATGGCGCAGCAGAGTGGTCGATGACATTCGCAGTCACACGGATCAGAACACTCGTATCGTCGGTGACTTTACCAAGGTGGTGAACTGTCAGAAAATCACGAAGAAGATGCTCAAATTCATCACCAAGGATGTCGATTGGCGTCTCCACTTTGAGCGTCTCGTCAGAGATTGTGGATTTTCCGCGGAAATGCCAGAAATTTGGCAGACTATGTGCACGAAAGTCAAGCAACACATGAAACAAGCTCCTTACGTTCGAAATCATCTGCAGACGCGCTTCTTCGAGACCGGTGACAACTTCTACCTCGGTATGGAGTTGACGAGAGAATACGACGAATGGAAAACGAAGACGATTGATTCATTGCTCAAGTCTACGCTTACATGGAACTCTAAGCCCAAGAATGCTCAAGATATTAAGAAGAAAGATGACAAGTTGCGAAAGCTGAAGGGTGCCCTCACCAGATCGATCGACCGTCTCTGGTACGACGCAACTCTCGAGACGATTCGCTTCGGCGACGTGTACAACCCGGGTGGACAACAATTCATTCCTCGTCTTTATTTCATCGATTCGTTGACTCCCGTCACTCTTGGATCCTTGCCTGAATTCGAGAGCTTCAGAGTCGTCGACCAACCGAACGACCGCTACGACATCATCATGACTGGTGTTTCAGGCGCAGTCGTGCGCAATGTCGAAGGTTACGTTTCCAAGATGTCCAACTCCACCATGGTTTATCGAGGAAGTAACCTCACTCGAGCGCCGAACGGAAATACCGAATCAAAAGTTTCTATGGCGACGTTCCCCGTGGCGCACTACGTCAATCATCGCACGATGCGCGTGCGCTTGGATAGCAAAGATAAGGGATACGTCTTCGCTTTCTGCGGCGACGAACAAAGCACCCCGCACTTTATGCGTTACTCTGGTCTCACCGGTGCGTGCATCAACAGTATGCTCTTCAACAACTTCATCGGCGACGCGCTCATCGGCATAGCGTTCCAAGATCGCTTCCGCACGTACTCGAGCTCGACCAACTGGTCGAACGGTGAAGTCGTCACGCGTGGAACTGGCGCCAACTATGGCGTCGACGGTTTCCTTCGACCGTCGTTCCCTTACACGGAGGGCGTCCGCTATCTGTATTCCAAGTACATCGAGTGTCAAGAGAGTGACAATGACATTGCTCAACTGCTGACAGACGACTGGAAGGTGAAGTTCTGTTCGGCTCTCATCCCCAGAGGCCTCGAAGACAATCAATCGTACCTCTCCGCGCTGAGCGAGCAAATGTCTCACGTCATTTATGAAGTCTTCATGGAGGAGGTTGGCAAGGATCCCAGCTTCGCCGGCATGGACTTGTGCGATCGTCTCGCCGAGGCGAACGACAAGGTTGGTGCGAGCGGCGAGCCGTGGCAAGAACTCCTCGACCGCGCCAATATTTCTGCCGACGCTAAAACGAAGCTCATGGAAAAACATGCGTGGATTGCGAACAGCTTGGATTCTTTGACGCAAGAGCTCATCG
>MDTE01085631.1_pt1 | contig 27510 bp, 19 predicted proteins | sample 811231 | NCBI WGS metagenome assembly MDTE01 (sample SAMN05326651, study PRJNA326480) | marine metagenome | isolation source: seawater | place: Indian Ocean: Red Sea | collected 2010 | reverse complement strand
TGGAATTAATATTTATATATCTGAAATTATTGCTACATTTGGATTAGTCTTTTTTATCTTAATATCTAAAAAAAGCAATACTGCAATAATAGTAGCATCTTATATCACAGCAGCTTACTGGTTTACATCTTCAACATCTTTTGCAAACCCAGCAGGAACTATAGGAAGAATGTTCTCAGATACTTACGCTGGTATAAATCCTGAAAACGTTTTTGCATTCTGTATTGCTCAAATTATTGGATCTATAATCGCCGTCTTCTTATACAAGCTATTTTTCAAGAATTAAATAATTGTAGCTGGAGCGGGTGACGGGATTCGAACCCGTACCAATAGCTTGGAAGGCTATTGTGCTAGCCATTAACACCACACCCGCTTAAGCGTAAAATTATAATAAAAATGAAGATAATATGCTCTTAATTTTTTGATTAATTATGTATTTATTAATTTAATTCAAATGAATTATAGTAATTAGACTCTATGCATGAAGCATTCTCAAGAAATTCATCTTTTATTGACTTCGACTCAGATGTATTGATCCAATTATTGAGAATTTCGTTTACATAATTATCAGAATTGAATTTATTTATCCAAATAAAATATTGTAAATGATCATTTGGTTCTAAATACAAAGATTCATAGTTAATTTTTAGTGATTTAGTGTAATTTTTGAACTTATCTAAAGTCAATTTAAAAGTTCCATAATTATAATTTGAATTGTATTGGCATTTTAGTACCTCACTAATATTTTTTGAATTTTTGATATCTGTTTGTTCTAACTTTAATATAGTTAAGCCATTTAATTTATCGGTGTCAAAGGTACATTCAGCAATTCTATCAAAATTATTTTCACTTAAGCTCTTAATAAAATCTTGAAATGAATTTTGGTTTACAGACTCTTTAAGAATTAAAATAAAATCTTTTATATTTTGATTATTTGGAAGAAGTATCTCAAGATTATGATCTTTATTATTTTTAGAATAATTTAAAAGAAAGGACTCTAAGTTTATTAAAAGAGAGTCATCTTTTAGATTGCAGTAAAGCAAATAACTTGAAAATTCATACTCAGGATCTATAAGTGAACTTGCATTAAAGGTATCATTAGAAGAAGGTGAACAAGAAGAAAGAAATAATAACAAGAATCCTATTTTTTGTAATTTTTTTATTTTTAACATCTGTTATTCAACATAGAGAACATTATGAGTCTTACTATAGCAAATAAAGAATAAAAAATTATTAAAAGCTTACATAAGAAATGAAAACATTAAAAATAATATTTCCAGATCAAATTTCTAAAACAAATCTTGTGCTTTCTGAGCTTAACAATAATAGTTTAATCTTGTTTTATGAACCATTAGATACTTTTAAAGACATTCATCATCATAAACATAAATTAGTATTCCTTATTGCATCATTTAGAAAATACATAAAAACAATTAAACATAAAAATATAATTCACGAAAAAATTAGCAAAAATAGTAAATTTGATCTTTCTATTTACCTAAAAGCATTACAAGAAGACCATAATTTTCAAAAAATTGAAATCACAAACCCCTCTGATTTTGATACCAAAAAAAATCTTATGTTCTTTTGTTCAAGTTTAAATATAGAACTTGATGTAAAAAAAGACACCAAATTTATTGCTTCACCACATGATTTTAATGAATGGGCAAAGGGTAAAAAGACCAGGATTCAGGAATATTATTACAGATGGTTAAGAAAAAAATTTTCCATACTTATGGATGGTGAAAATCAGCCTATTGGAGGTAAATGGAATTTTGATAAAGAAAATAGGCTTGGCATATCAAAATTAAAAACTGAAATACCAAAGCGAATACAAATCAAACCTGATCAAATAACTTTTGAGGCAATGGTTGATATAGAAAAAATTTTTCCTAATAGCCTTGGTGATTTAGAGAATTTTAATTGGGCTACAACCCATACTGATGCTGAAAAATTGCTGGATGATTTTTTAGATAGATATCTTCATTGTTACGGTCCTTTTCAAGATGCAATAAATAAAAATAATACATTTATGTTTCATTCGCTACTTTCGCCATACCTCAATAATGGTTTATTGAGTCCTAAGTTATGCATTGATAAGGCGATAGATAAATATGCTGATTCAAAGCATAAAATTCCTATTAATTCTATTGAAGGATTTATTAGACAAATCCTAGGATGGCGGGAGTTTATTTCTGGAGTATATTGGGAAAATATGCCTGATTATAAAAACTTAAATTTTTGGTCGCATAAATTTAAATTAACTAATTCTTGGTATTCTGGAACTACAGGTATACCGATTTTAGATGACTCTATTAAAGAATCTACTCTTAATGCTTATACGCATCATATAAACAGATTAATGATTATTTCTAATCTAATGAATTTGACAGGCATTCACCCAAGCCAAATGTATAAGTGGTTTATGGAAATGTATATAGATTCTTACGATTGGGTAATGGTTCCAAATGTATATGGGATGGGGTCATACGCTGATGGAGGAATCTTCTCAACTAAGCCATATATTTGTGGTTCTAGCTATATGTTAAAAATGTCTAATTATCCTAAAGGTGAATGGTGTGAAACTGTTGATGGTTTATATTGGAAGTTTATCCATGACAATGCAAAATTTTTTGATTCTAGTCCTAGATTAAAAATAATGCTCAACACCTTAAACAAGATAAAAAAAGAAAGAAAAAATAATATATTCAAAAAAGCAGAAAGATTTATAGAACTAAATACGATTTAATAAATATACTCAAAGTCATCTAACAAAAACTCCATTGCATGATATGTCATATTATCCATATTATGACCAACATCTTTTACTAATTTGTATCTCCATCTAAAAGGCAAATTATTCTTTTTACTAATATGAATCATATTATCAAAATAATTTTTTCCTCTTTCGTATCTATTTGAACCTTGATTAATTGCACCGTTGCTAGAATTTAAAGTTGCATGATTGGGATCAGTATCTTGTTCTCCCAAAAGAAATAAAATTCTTGATCTCAAAAGCCATTCAAGTCGATCCTCGTCTATCAACATATTTTGAGTTCCATAGGGAAAGGGATCATTATTTATAAATGTATACCACCCTGCACTTCCAATAGCAGCTTTATGTAACCTTTGATCATTGCTATACATTAAATATCTATGAGTAAATTGTGATCCACCAGAAAATCCATAGATTGAATATAAATCTGTTCCTAAATTATATTTATTTTTAAAATAAGTAAAAAAAACAGACAATGAATTTGTTAGATATTTTGTTTCATCTTTTTTGACTTTTCCAGATGAGGTTGCCATTTCTAAAAGCGCATAATTTGGAAAACTGTCTTTTGAAAACTTAGGAGCAATTAGAATAACATTTTTATCTACAATGTTATTTTCCCAAATTTTTATATATCTCTCTGCGTCTCTTGATGCGCCATGAATTATAAAGAGAACTCCTGTGTCTTGATTAATTGTTTTTGGTAGATAGTAAAATAGTTCTACATCTGGCTTATCCCAAGACGCGTAAGTCACTTGCTTTAGATTTTCAGAAAAAAGGTTCGCAGATAAAATTAATAAAACCAAAATCGATAGCTGTTTTTTATTAATCATATGTATATTCTATCAATGAAATTTTAATATTAGGTTAAAATAGTCTAATTTAACTACTTTAAAATAAATTGGAAAAATACCAAGACATAGTGAATGATATTCATGCTTCCCCATATAAATTAACTTTTGTATCAAGTGGAGGCGGAACAAATGCTTTATCTACACTTTTAAAAGTTCCTGGGGCCAGCAATACTATCCTTGAGTCTTATGTGCCATATTCGAAAGAATCAATGAATAAATTTCTAAATAAAATCCCAGATCATTATTGCTCCTTAGATACATGCCTGAGCATGGGCGCTAATGCATATAAAAAATCAAAAGAAATATCTAACAATACAAAAAGTAAGTATCTTATGGGAGTTTCAGTGACAGCTAATCTAGCAACAACATACCAAAAAAAAGGTGATCATAAATTCTTTATAGTTATACAAACAAGCAGTTTTACTAAATATTTAGAATGTTTTCTAAAAAAAGGTAAACGCTCTAGACAAGATGAAGAAAAATTAATTACAGAATGTGTTATTAGTTTAATTGCAGGAACTTGTGGGTTAGATTTTCCTATACCTAAAATTCAAGAAGAAATAAATGTTGAGCAAATAAATGCTGAAAAAAAATGGGAAAAATTATTTAATAACAAAGTTGATTTTATTTCAAATAACAAAAACCTGCCTGAATTAATTTTTCCTGGTTCATTCAATCCTTTACATGAAGGCCATATTAAAATGAAGGAACTTGCAGAGAAGAAAACAGGAATGCATACAACATTTGAAATATGCGCCAACAACGCAGACAAACCCCCACTTACGTTCTATGAAATTAAAAGAACTATTGATCAATTTCAAAATGATGAAAGTTGGATGCTAACTTCAGCAGGGAGATTTAGTGAAAAAGCTAAAATGTTTCCAAATTCAGTTTTTATAATTGGTGCTGATACTTTATTAAGAGTGTTTGATGAAAAGTTCTATAAAAATCACAAAGATATGAATGAACATATACAACGCTTCAATGATTACAATATTAATTTTTTAGTATTTGGCAGAAAAGTCGGTAAAAAATTTATTTCATTACAAGATATCAATATCCCAGAAATAATTAAAGATAGATGTACAGGATTTTTAGAAGATAGCTTTAGAGATGATATATCATCTACAGAACTAAGATTAACAAGAAATTAATTATGAGGAGGTAATTTAGCTTCAACAAACCATTCATGGACTCTTTTTACAGGATTAAATTTTTTTAATCTCATTTTCTTATTTTCAAGAGTAAACTTTCTAGTTTTAATAGCTGTATAGTGATATGTGTGACTATCTCTTGTTTCACCTTCAGGAATTAAATAAACTTTTATTTGTTTTTTATCAGCCATAATAGTGAGCAATTATACAAATATATATACAAAAAGATACATATTAATTCCTTAAATTCATATTATAAAAATTTAAATTGCCATAAAGACATGTATGATGAGTATTAATTACTCCAACGGGAATCATATTAAGCATTTCACGATGTTGATCCTTTTTTTCAGCTAAAAAGTGTTCCATGAAAAGATCTTTATCCATAATTTCAAAAATAGTTCTCATTAATCCCCCTGCAAAATAGATTCCATTTCCTGCTAAATATATCAAAGCAAAATCAGATGCTATCTGTGCAATTGATATCGTAAAACCGTTAATCACTTTGTTTGCAAGTTCATCTCCTTGCTTAAACAAAGAAACTACCTCTTCAGGTGACGTTTCTTTACCAGAAAGACTTGAATAAATATTTTTAATTGCGGTACCAGAAATTACATCTTCTAGGGTTAAATATGAAGTATCGCTAAGCCCATAATTTGATAAAATTTTATTTGTCATTGAGGTTGTATTACCAATTTCGGTAGGAACAACTATTGATTTATTAATTACTAACGCAGCACCCAAACCAGTTCCAGGACCAATAAATAAAGTTCTCTCAGTAAAACCTTTACCTGTTTTAATTATATTTATCATCTCATTTTTAATTGTAATTAGGCTGTATCCTATAGACTCCCAATCATTGAGCAAGTAGCATTCTTCAAGCTGATGTTCGCTCATTAATTTAGGGGCACTAACTTGAAAATTTCTATTAGTCATAGAGATTGATCCATTAATTTTTGGTCCAGCAACTGAAAGAACAAGAGACTTTACAGATCCGCTTTTCAGTAAATCTTTCAAGAGATAATTAAATTCAGTCATTTTGGTCAAACTAATCTTATTGGTTTCATTTAAATTCATTTCACCAGGTGTAGCATATGCATACCTTACATTTGTTCCGCCTACATCTATCAGTAAAATTTCTTTCATTTTGGTTGGTTATAAAATTCACAACTATAAGTTGCCGAATTAGAAAAATTTTTATGGGCTTTAATAGTATGAATATCAATATCTAATTGGTTGTTAGATTGAATTGCGAATATGGACTCAATTGAGGACAAATTAAAACCTCTATCTTGCATACAGGAAAACGGTATTTTAAGGGATTGCCATTTATTTAAGTTAGATGAATTTAATATAAATGAAATATCATATTTAATAAAACAATCTTTTGTACCAGTTATATGAGTTTCATAATCGTCTTTAGTACATTTTGCATTATAAAAAATAGATTGGTTGGGTTTATTTGATGCCTGGTTAACTCTATAAATAATTTCAATATAACCATCTTGCATATATAAAAGATTATCTAAAAATTTATTTTCTATTCCCCATTGTTTTTTTATTTTTGAGTTAGAAAAATTTATATTTTTAGAATCGTCTTGTTTTAAATAATCAATTTTCTGAAGTTTGATATTGGATGTTGGACTTTTAAAAAAATCAGCATTAACTTTTGAGTAAATAGTTGATTCAACAATAAACTCATTATTTGGAGGGTAAGCTGATCCAACAAAAAAAGTAATTTCTTCTGGTTCAATTTTTGGAGACTCTTCTTTTAAGAGCGGTAGATTGACATTATCTTTATATGATAAGCCATATCCATAAGGAAATAGAGGGTCATATTCTTCATCACCGAAATTAATATTAGATTGGTTAGAATTCATAGGCCATGAATATGATAATTTTCCTGTAAAATCATGCATAATCTTCATATTTTTATCTCTAAATATGACATCTGTTATTCCTTCAACTGCTGATCCAGGTAACCATATTGCAACAAAAGCATTAGAAAGATTTATTTCACTATTTGCAACTAAAGGTCTTCCTGAAATAAATAGCGAAACAATATCAATATTTTCTGCTTGGATTTTTTGCATCTTTGAAAGAAACTTTTTATCTGGATTGTTAAATATTACCGTATCACGATCTCCATCTCCTTCTGCATATGGCTCTTCACCAAATACCATAATTGCTACATCGGGTTTCTTTTCATATGAGCCATCAAAAGAATACTCTATTGTTCCGCCTTGAGACTTTACTTTAGACTCTATCGCTTGATAAATGCTTTTTGTACCTGGGAATTCAGTATTTAAATTGTCTCTGCCTTGCCACGATATAGTCCATCCACCCATTTGATTTTTAATATCAATCGCAGAATTGCCTACTACTAAATAATGCTTTTTTGGATTTAAAGGGAGAATTGATTCATTATTTTTTAATAGGACTAGTGACTCTCTTACGGCTTTTCTTGCTAATTGAAAATGATCAGCATTTCCAATGAAGTTTTTGTCATAATTATGAGGTTTTTTACCATCAAATAAACCAAGATAGCTCTTTACTCTTAATATTCTATAAATTGCTTCATTTAATCTATCTTCTGAAATATCTCCATTTTTAACTTGGAGTAAAGTATTCTCATAGAGGCTTTTCCATTGATCGGGCGCCATAAAAATATCAACCCCGGCATTAAAAGATTTAGCGCAGTTATCATTTGTGCACCCTGGAACCTGTCCATGTCCATTCCAATCACCAACAACAAGTCCATGAAAATTCATTTGATCTTTTAAAACATCATTAAGAAAATATTCATATCCATGCATTTTTTTTCCATTCCATGAATTAAAACTCGCCATTATCACTTGAATACATGAATCAATTGCGCTGTAGTATGGCAACCCATGAATATTTTTAAGCTCCATTTCTTTGCTAATGGTATTTCCCTGGTCTATTCCATTATTCGTACCGCCATCTCCTAAAAAGTGTTTTGCAGTTGCTAATACATGATGATCATCAAGGTAACTTTCACCAGTTCCTTGCAAGCCTTTTATCATTGCTTCCCCTAGAATTGATACTAATTCTGGATTTTCTGAATATCCTTCATAAGTTCTTCCCCATCTATCATTTCTGGGAACTGCAATTGTTGGAGCAAACGTCCATGAAATACCTGTTGATAGAAGCTCTTTTGCAACAGCTTTCCCAATGTCTTCTACTAATTCTGGATTCATTGTTGCACCTAAACCTATGTTATGAGGAAAAATTGTTGCTCCTATAACATTATTATGACCATGAACTGCATCAGTGCCCCATAATATTGGTATTGAATAACCGTCAACAATAGTAGATGCATTGTAAAAATCCCTACTAACATTTTTCCAATCGTTAACTGTGCTATTTTTATTTTTATTTGGGAATTTACCACCCCCATTAAGAAATGTTCCTAAATGATATCTTTTAGCTTCTTCTGGAGTCACTTCATCAAGATCAGGCATAATAATCTGACCAACTTTTTGTTCTAAGGTCATCTTATTAATTAGACGAATAATCAAATCATGATCATAATCCCCATCATTGCATGAGTTCTTATCAGCCCAATTTACGTTAGCATTCAAAAATACTGATAGGAATATACAAGAAAAATATACCAATTTTGCCATAACTGTTAGCCTAAAATTACGTATGTAATGAGCAATATAAGTGAGACTATTAAAAAATTTATGTTAAATGCTTTTGATGTTTTAAAGTTAATATTCTTTAAATTTATTGCAGTAATTTGATCTTTATTTCCTTGTAATATTGCTGTTAGATAACATGCGAATGCCGAAACAACAAAAACAATTGTCATTCTGTGAATAAACGGAAGTTCTGGAAATAAAAAGTTCATTAAAAGTGAAAGGGAAACTGAGCCTATTGCTGCAATTAGAACAGATAATGTTGTAGCCTTTTTCCAAAACAAAGCCACTAAAAAAATTACAACAATTCCTGGAGTGAATAATCCTGTAAAATTTTGTATAAACTGAAATATAGAATCAAAACTTCCCAATAAGGGCTTTGCAATTACTACAGCAATTAATAAAGAAGCAACAACAACAAATCTACCTATACCTACTAATCTAGATTGATCTGTACCCTTTTCAGAAAATTTTCTATATATATCCATAGTAAAAATAGTACTAATACTATTAGTCATAGAAGCAAGTGAAGATACAATTGCAGCAATTAATGCAGCAAATGTTAAACCAAGCAATCCTGGAGGTAATAATTGCATCATCATTGTAGGATAAGCAGTGTCAGACTCAGAAACTGGCAATTTAGGGAAAAGATAAAATGCGCATATACCTGGCAAAACAATAACAAATGGCATTAAGAGTTTTAAGTAAGCGGCAAACATAACTCCCTTCTGAGCTTCAGGTAATGATTTAGCGGCTAATGCTCTTTGAGTAATATACTGACTAAAGCCCCAATAAGAAATATGACCAATCCAAACACCTAAGCCCAATAATATCCATATTCCTGGTAAATCAAAGTAAGATTTATTTTCTATTACAATGTTTTGCATATTCCATGCTTCAGGTGTATACGTTGATACAAGTATATTTGGAGAAAGGATCATATCAAATTTTTCAGGCAAATCATTGTATAAAACTACAAATCCATCTATAAAATTTCCATCATCTCCACCAATAATATTTAATGCGATATATGAAACAGTTAAGCCCCCAAAAATTAAAAGAACTACTTGCACAATATCTGTCATAGCAACAGCTTTTAATCCGCCTGATAGAGAATATGCTAATGAAAAAGAAGCTAATAGTATTAAAGCATATATAGAGTCAAGTCCAGTAAGTGTGTTTATTGCCAGTGAACCAAGCCATAAGACACTTGTTAAATTAATAAAAATATAAACTACTAACCAAAAAAAAGATAAAACGAGACTTACTCTTCCATCAAACCTTTGTTCTAAAAACTGCGGCATTGTGTAAATTTTTTTTTCAAGGTAAATAGGTAGAAAAAATTTAGCCATTATAATAAGAGCTATTGCTGCTGTGAGTTCCCATACAGCAATCGCCATTCCAACAACAAATCCTTGTCCAGACATTCCAATAATCTGCTCAGCTGAAATATTAGCAGCAATCAATGAAGCGCCAATTGCCCACCAGGGAAGAGATCTTCCAGCTAAAAAGTAATCTTCAGCATTTCTATTTGCGCCTTGAGGCTTTCTTGAAACATATATAGCAAGAGAGACTAACCCCATTGCATAAATACCAACAATAATTCCATCAATAAAACTTAGCATCTGTATTACCCTAAAAAAATAGTTATTGTATCAAGGATTTAATACTATTAATTTTTTTATTTATATTAAAAATATTTTTAATAAATTGTGTAAAATGTATTTAATATATTCTAGATAATTCTTAATGAGCACAAATGATATAGATCCAATTGAAACTAAAGAATGGTTAGAAGCCATAGATAGTGTGATTAAGGAGGAAGGAATAGAAAGAGCATCATTCTTATTAACTGCCATTGCTAAAAGATTAAATGAAGAAGGCGCAATACCATCTTATAATTTAACTACTCCATTTAGAAATTCAATACCGGTAAAAGACGAGGCTCAAATGCCTGGAGATTTATTTATGGAGAGACGCATTAGATCATTAATTAGATGGAATGCATTAGCAATGGTTCTAAGAGCCAATAAAAATGATGATGATTTAGGCGGCCATATATCGACATTTTCTTCTGCAGCCACTTTGTATGACGTAGGATTTAACTATTTTTTTAAGGGTTCCAATGGTCAACTTGAAGATTTAATCTATTATCAAGGACATTCTTCACCTGGAATATATGCTAGAAGTTTCTTAGAGGGATACTTAAACGAAGATGATCTAGATAACTTTAGAAGAGAAGTTGATAAACCGGGTCTATCTTCATATCCACATCCGTGGCTTATGCCAGAATATTGGCAATTGCCAACAGTTTCGATGGGTCTTGGACCAATAATGGGTATATATCAAGCTCATATAATGCGATATTTGTCTGCAAGAGGCTTAGTTAAAAGAAATGAAAGAAAGGTTTGGGTTTTTTGTGGAGACGGAGAAATGGACGAACCTGAATCCATGGGAGCAATTAATCTTGCTGGTAGAGAGCAACTTGAAAATTTGATATTTGTTGTAAATTGCAATCTGCAGAGACTTGATGGACCTGTAAGGGGTAATGGAAAGATAATTCAGGAACTAGAGGGCTCATTTCGTGGAGCCGGATGGAATGTTATTAAAGTTGTTTGGGGAAGACTATGGGATCCAATCATTGCTAAAGATACTCAGGGTAAATTACAAGAAATCATGGATTCAGTTGTTGATGGCGAGCTTCAAAATTATAAAGCCAAAGGAGGAAAATATACACGCGAAAACTTCTTTGCAAAAAACCCCGATGCTTTGAAATTAGTCGATGACTTATCGGATGAAGATATTTATAAACTTAATCGAGGTGGACATGATCCATATAAAGTATATGCAGCATATCACAAAGCAGTAAATTCCAAAGGAGCACCTACAGTCATTCTTGCTCTAACAACTAAAGGATATGGGACCGGATCAAGAGAAGCAGATAATACAACACATCAAGTTAAAAAATTATCTCTTGAAAATATCAAATCTTTTAGAGATAGATTTAATATCCCGGTCACTGATAAAGAGATTGAGGATTTGCCTTACGTAAGACCACCTAAAAACTCACCTGAAATTCAGTATCTACATAAAACAAGGAAAGCACTCGGAGGTCCAATTCCTAGAAGAAGAGTAAAAGTCAAAAAACTTAAGGAGCCTAATCTAGAAATTTTTAAAAAAATTAAAGAAGGTACTGGAAATAGAGAGATTTCGACAACTATGGCAACAGTAAGAATTATCACTGATCTTTTAAAAGACAAAAATATCGGAGAAAGAGTTGTACCAATCGTCCCAGACGAGGCCCGAACTTTCGGAATGGAGTCATTATTTAGACAAGTTGGAATATATTCTTCTGCAGGTCAAAAATATGAACCTGAAGATGCAGATAAAGTGATGTGGTACAAAGAATCTAAAGAAGGTGTAATGCTTGAAGAAGGTATAACTGAGGCTGGTGCGTTTTCTGCTTGGACTGCACTAGCAACCGCTTATTCAAACTATGATTTTCCTATGCTCCCTTTTTATTTATTCTATTCAATGTTTGGATTTCAAAGAGTTCACGATTTAGCTTGGGCTGCTGGAGACTCACAAGCAAAAGGTTTCCTAATTGGAGCAACATCAGGAAGAACAACTCTTAATGGTGAAGGTTTGCAGCATCAAGACGGACATAGTCATATGCTTTCTGCAACAATACCCAACTGCCTATCATATGATCCAGCATTCGGATATGAAATTGCTACGATTATTGAAGATGGAATCAAAAAGATGTACGTAGATCAAAAGAATTACTTTTATTATATTACGACTACAAATGAAAATTATCTTCATCCAAAAATGCCCAAGGGTAGCAAAGACGGAATTATCCAAGGTATGCATAAAATAATCTCCTCAAAAAACCCCCAAGTTAGATTATTAGGGTCTGGATCAATATTAAGAGAGTGTATGAAAGCTAATGAAGAGCTAAAAAAGATTAATATTGAATCTGAGGTATGGAGCGTTACTAGTTTTAATATGTTAAGAAAAGACGGCATGGAAACTGATCGTTATAATCAGCACAATCCAACTAAAAAACAAAAAACTTCTTACGTTAAAAAATGTTTTAAAGGTAAAAATATTCCAGTTATTGCTTCAACAGACTATGTCAGATCATATGCTGACCAAATACGACCTTATATTGAAGATGATTATTTCGTACTAGGTACTGATGGTTATGGAAGAAGTGATACAAGAGAAAAATTAAGAGATTTTTTTGAGATAGACTATAAAAATATTATTAGGATAACAATATTTGCGCTATATAAGAATGAAAAAATCACTCAAAAGACTGTATTGAAAATATTTAAAGACCTAAAAATTCAAAATTCAAAACCTCATCCTTGGGAAATATAATGTCTAAGCTTATAACAGTAAATATTCCTGACCTTGGTGAGGTTGACGAGGTTGAAGTCATAGAAATTTGTGTTAAAGCAGGTGACAAGGTTCAATCTGAAGACTCAATAATTATTTTAGAAACTGACAAAGCGGCTATGGAGATACCATCAACAGAAGATGGAGTGGTTAAAAAAATTCTATTGTCTGAGGGAGATATAGCAAAGCAAGGAATACCATTTTTAGAAATAGAAGTTGATAACAAAATTAAAAATGAAAAAAATATACCTAAAGCGGAGCCTGCCAAAGAAGAAAATGTAGTTAAAAAAAATACTACAACAGAAGTAAATTATAAAAACATAGATTCAAGTAAAAAGAAAAAGTTAGATAATATTCCTAACAATTCTCATTCTGGTCCAGCAGTAAGAAAATTAGCAAGAGAATTTGGTATTGATTTAAATTTAGTTATTGGCTCAGGTCCTCATAATAGAATTTTAAAAGAAGACCTTCATGCATTTGTATCAAATAAATTAAATAATGACCGAAGAAATGATTTTATATTTTCTCAACCAGAAGAAGACTACTCAAAATGGGGTGTTACAAAAGAAGAAAAATTTACAAAATTTCAGAAAACTGCACTTAAAAATCTACATACGTCATGGATAAATATTCCGCACGTTACACAACATGATGATGCAGATATATCAGATCTTCTTGATTTGAGAAATGGATTTAATAAAAAACACAAACTTAAGATTTCCCCATTAGCTTTTATTGTAAAAGGTGTAGTTAACTGTTTGAAAGAATATCCAATCATCAATACTTCTATATCTTCTGGTATTGATAATATTATTTATAAAGATTATTTTAATATTGGTATTGCTATTGACACTCCGAATGGATTAATTGTCCCAAATATAAAAAATGCAGATAAAAAAAGCATATGCCAAATTGCTGATGCAATAAAAGAATTTTCTGAAAAAGCAAAAAATAGACAGTTAAAAGTAGATGATCTAAAAGGAGCAACTTTTACTATATCTTCACTAAGTGGTATTGGGGGAAAATACTTTACACCCATTATTAATCCTCCTGAGGTTGCAATTTTAGGTTTATCTAAACCCTTTGATTCATTGAAACTAAAAGATAAAAAAGTAGTATCCCAAAAATTGCTACCACTTTCTCTTTCATATGATCATAGAGTTGTAAATGGAGCTTATGCTGCACAGTTCATTACTTCAATTTCTAAACAGCTTATTGATATGAATTATTTCAAAAAAAACTTTAATGCTAATTAATATAAATTAGATATTAATTATTTGTATTGCATCTGAATGTTTTTCTGAGAAAATTCCAGAAACCATAACAAATTTTAAATCCTTCTTTTTATTAAAATAACTTTTTAGAATTTTTTTACAACTTTTAATAGTTTTATCGTGATCTTTTAGATCATCTATATATAAAGAAATGACAGATCCTGCTAGCGATAGTTGTCTTTGAGTTTGCCTGCTATTTGTAAATGAGAAAATTGGAATATTTTTTGGTTTTGAATTAGATATTAAGGATGTGGTTGAACCAGTTCTAGTAATTGAGATAATTCCATCAGCATTAGTTGACTGAGCTAAATTTTTTGCTGCAATACTAATGTGTTCCCAGTCAGTTTCAGCAACTAAATATTTCTCATATTGAAGAGTATTAAATTTTTCAGTTTCCAAAGCAATAGATTTTAAAAATTTAACGCATTCGATAGGATATTTCCCAACGCCAGTCTCGCCTGATAACATCAATGCATCTGCACCTTCGTAAATTGCATTTGCTATATCACTTACTTCTGCCCTAGTTGGCGTTGGATTTAAAATCATAGACTCAAGCAAATGAGTTGCAACAATTGAGTGATTACCCCATTTAGCGCAAGAAAGCATGATTTTTCTTTGAATATTGGGTAAATCAGTTAAACTTGTTTCAATACCTAAGTCTCCTCTTGCAACCATAACACCCCAACATGATTGGCAAATCTTATCTATATTATCGAAACCTTCTTGGTCTTCAATTTTAGCAATAATTTTTGCAGAAGATTTTTTTTCTTTTAGTTGCTTATTTAATGCATCTAAATCATCATTATTTCGAATAAATGATAATGCTATAAAATCTACTTTATTTCTTATGCCAAAATCAATATCTTCTTCATCTTTTTGAGTTATCGAAGGAAGATTAATCCTAACGCCAGGAAGATTAACATGTCTTTTAGATCCAATTTTGCCACCATCAAGAACTTTGCATCTAAGTGTTTCATCGTCTTTAGAAAGTACTTCAAAATTTACCAATCCATTATCAACGGAAATTTTTGATCCCTTTTTAACGCTTCCGATTAAGCCTTTATAATTAATTTTAATTGATGAGGTTTCTACATCAACTTCATCCCTGACTGTTAATGTAACTTCATCGCCATAATTTAAATTTATTGGTAATTCAGTATCACCGGTTCTTATTTCTGGGCCTTGAGTATCTAACAAAATAGCAATCTTATTTAAATTATTTTCGTTGTCATTTATTTCTTTAATATGTGAAATAATTTTTTTTGCAGATTTATGATCAGAATGGGACATATTTATTCTGGCGACATTCATACCAGCTTTAGCTAATTTTTTAATGGAAATAAGATCCTTTGTTGCAGGGCCAATTGTGCAAATTATTTTTGTTTTAACATACATATGCCAGTGAATGATAACGAAAAAGGCAATTTATTCAAGACAAAAAAAAACAGAGGCTAGCTCTGTTTCTTTAATTCGAGGTCCTTAGGGGTCTAAAGTGAGATTTTCTTTAGCTCCTTGAGTTCTTTCTCTTGAACTCTTGGTGGATCTACAAGCTATTTTTTATCATCGACTCTTGTAAATGCTTTCACCCTTCGGTCTCTTCCTCTAATTTTTCCCTTGGTCTTCCGTCTGCAGTTGGTCACAAGTCGAAAATTATTGGTAACATCTATATTACTACCTTGAGTGATTTTGTCAACAACTTATATAAAAAAAATATCATCTTTTTTTAAATTAGAAAAATGATGGTAATTTTTGTATTTTATATGTTTAATAAACACTATTATGAAAACTTTTTTACCTAAAACTCCTCCGCTGAGATTTTATAAAACAAAATCAAAATCTTTAAATAATATTCAATTTTTTGCTGATCAATTACCAAAACTTTTGTTAACTAATAAAGTTCAATATGAAATAAACAAACTTCCTAAATCAGCTTTTTCAGTAGATGGAATTATCAAGTATAAAAGTAAAAAAGAAATAAATCTTGCTATGTCACATATAAGTTTCATTGCACACGCTTATATTTGGGGAAGCGCTAAGCCACAACCAATATTGCCAGAAGTTATTGCAGGACCGTGGGTAAAATTATCTAAATTCTTAGGAAGGCCACCAATACTTAGTTATGCAAGTTACTGCCTTGATAACTGGTATAAAATTAACAAAGACCTACCCATATCATTAGATAATGTTGCATTAATAAATAATTTCTTGGGGGGCGTTGATGAGGACTGGTTTGTAACAATACATGTTTGTATTGAGGATGCTGCAAGTGATGCTATAGATGCTGCATATGAAATTTCAAAACTAAATGAAAAAAATAAAATTTATGATTACTCATATCAATTATCAAGAATTTTAAAATCATTAAAAAAAGTAAATTATATTTTTTCAAAAATGCCAGAAAAATGCGATCCATACATTTATTATCACAGAGTTAGGCCTTATATATTCGGCACAAAAGATAACCCGGATCTTAAAAAAGGCCTAATCTATGAAAATCAATACAATAATGAGCCACAGTTTTTTAGAGGAGAGACTGGCGCTCAAAGTAGCATCATACCACTACTAGATGGAGCTTTAGGAGTTAAGCATACGAATGATAATTTAAGGCATTACTTAAATGAAATGAGAGATTATATGCCACCTAAACATAGAAAATTAATTGAAAATGTTGAAAAAAAGTCTATTGTTAAAACAATTATTGGTTCCTCTAAAAAACTTTCAAAACAATATAATAGTTGTTTAGAAGAGATAAGAAAGTTTAGAGCACAACATCTAGAGTATGCGGCTAGTTATATTCATAAACAAGCTCAAACAAGCAATTCTTTTGGAACTGGTGGATCTACTATAAGAGGAACTGGTGGGACACCTTTTATGAAATATTTAAAGAAACATCGCGATGAAACAAATAGTCAGAAGGTATAATATAAATTTAAATTAGCAGTAATTTTATTTCTTTTGCAATCTCATGTTATGAAGGATGGGCTCAGTATAACCACTTGGTTGAATTCTTCCTTGAAGAGCAAGGTCACAAGCAGCCTTGAAGGCAATACCATCGTATTCTGGTGACATGTCCGTATAATTAGGATCTCCTTCATTTTGATCATCAACTACTTTAGCCATTTTCTTCATTATTTCAATAACTTCTTCTTTAGTGCACAATCCATGATGCAACCAATTAGCAATATGCTGACTTGATATTCTGCATGTAGCCCTGTCTTCCATCAAACCAATATTGTTTATATCTGGGACCTTAGAGCATCCTATACCTTGATCAATCCATCTCACAACATATCCCAAAATACCTTGTGCATTATTTTCTAGCTCAGACATGATTTGATCTTTTGAGGGAAAATTCTCTTTCTCAAGCAAAGGTATTTTTAGAATATCATCTAGGTTTGCTTTTTCTCTTTTCGCAATCGTGTCTTGCTCATTTTGAACTAAAATTTGGTGGTAGTGAATAGCATGAAGTGTAGCAGCTGTAGGTGAAGGAACCCATGCGCAATTTGCTCCTGACTTGAGGTGCATGGTCTTTGTTTCATACATGCCAAGCATTTCGTCAGGCATAGGCCACATACCTTTACCTATTTGTGCAACTCCTTTAAAGCCAGTCTCAAGACCTATATCAACATTCCAATTTTCATATGAATTAATCCATTCTTTTGTTTTCATTTCGGCTTTAGTAACCATTGGACCAGCTTCCATACTTGTATGAATTTCATCTCCCGTACGATCAAGAAAGCCTGTATTTATAAATATAACTCTATTTTTTGCTACCTCAATACATTCCTTTAAATTAACAGTTGTTCTCCTCTCTTCATCCATAATTCCTATTTTTAAAGTATATGGAGAAAGATTAAATAAAGTTTCGATCTTAGAAAATAAATCACAGGTAAATTTAACTTCTTCTGGGCCATGCATTTTTGGTTTTACTATATAAACACTATTGGTTTTCGAGTTTTTATATTTGCTATTACCCACTAAATCATGTTTAGCAATACAAGCTGTAAAAACTGCATCCATAATTCCTTCGTATATTTCAACACCATCCTCTAAAATGATAGCTGGGTTTGTCATAAGATGGCCTACGTTTCTAACAAGCATTAAACTCCTGCCTGATAAAACCAATGTATCTCCCTTTTTGGTTATATATTCACGATCTTTATTTAATTTTCTCGTAATAAAATTACCATTTTTATTAAATGAGTCTTCTAAATTTCCCTGCATCAAACCAAGCCAGTTTCTATACACTTGAACTTTATCGTTTGCATCAACAGCTGCAACTGAATCCTCACAATCTTGAATTGTTGTAATTGCAGACTCCATTAAAACATCCTTTATTCCAGCCGGGTCAGCTTGACCAATTGAGTGAGTTCTATCAATTTGAATTTCAAAATATAAATTATTATTCTTGAATAAAAGACCAAAGGCATCATCTGAATATTTAATATAGCCAACATATTTATTTTTATCTTTTAATGATGTTAACGTATCGTCATTAAGCAAAGCAGACAATTCGCCATCAACAAACTTGAACTCAACAACTTGATCATATCTTCCAGACTCTAATGGAACAGTTTTATCAAGAAATTGCTTAGAAAATGCAATTACTTTTTCTCCCCTTATTTCGTTATAACCACCTACTCTTTCAGCCCCATCATCTTCATTTATAACGTCAGTACCATACAATGCATCATATAAGCTTCCCCACCTTGCATTTGCAGCGTTCAGAGCAAATCTAGCATTCATAACTGGAACAACAAGTTGCGGTCCAGCAATAGTACTTATTTCAGGATCAACATTTTTTGTCTCAATTTTGAAATCTTTGCATCTAGGTTCAATATAACCAATTTCGTATAAGAATTTTTTATAGTCTTCAAAACTAAAACTTAAGCCTTTATTTTTTAGATGCCATTCATCTATTTGCTTCTGAATAAATTCTCTTTTTTCAAGTAATGCTCTGTTTCTATCAGAAAATTGATGAATAATGTCTTCGAAAGAATCCCAAAAATAATCTTCAGTAATATCGAGTCCAGGCAATAACTCTGAATTAACAAAATCTTTTAATGTTGCAGAAATCTTTAATTTTTTATGATTTATCATTTAAAAATTATAACAATTTCAAATAATTAACCAACCTTTAAAAAAGAAGCCTTTTAATTTCTTTTCTGATGTCATATTCCCAAATATTTCTAGTTCTGATTGAAATTATATTTGTATATTTCATTAGTAGATTTCTAATAAAAACCAAAACAGGATTCTGAAAATGATTTAATTTTGCCTGCATTAAAGATGACTTATTTATATTTTGAACTCTTTTGTTTCTAATATTTTTATATTGGATTTGTGCTTCATTAAACGAATTTTTATGATGTGCAAATAATTTACCTAAAGCATATCCATCTTCTAAAGCAAGGCAACCTCCTTGACCTAAAAATGGAACAATTGGATGAGCGGCATCTCCAATAACAGTGATGTTATCTTTATAAAAAATATCATTTATTGGTCTGTAGTAAACTCCCCATTTATATAAATCTTTAGTTTCCTTAAGTCCTTTATATTTATCAAATATAAACTTTGGAATATCGTTTTCGAAATCAATTAACTGTCCCTTCTCTTTCCAAGACTCTCTTGTATTCCTCTTTAGTTTTATTGCGCCAACAAAATTAATATAATTATTATTAATTGGGTAGGTCACAACATGGCAATCTTTACCTAAATAAAAATTAACTTCAGATTGCACATAAGGAATTATAGTTCTCCAAACAGAGTAACCACTATATATAGGCTCGCTGTAGTCTTTGTAAATTTTATCTCTGGATATAGATTTAATCCCATCACAGGAAACAATGTGTAGCAATTGATATTCAAGATTATTTTTAAAAGAAAGTTTTTTTGACTTAATGTCTATGTCACATAACTCGTGTTCATAAAAAATTAACCCTTCTAAGGATAAATATTTCTCAAGCAAAACCGCATGCAAAGATTTCCGTGAAGTCGTAATATGCTCGATATCAATTGATTTAATAAAATTTGAGTTTGAAAAAAAATTGGCAATCTTAGGATTTGCAGACATATTTCTTAAATCACTTTCTAAATCAAGATATTTAAGAACATTTATGCCATTTTTTGATAAAGAAATACCAGCACCATAACTATTAATAGATGATGTTTTTTCAAAAATAACACAATTAATATTATTCTGTTTCAATACGATACCAAGAGTTAATCCTGCTATCCCAGCTCCTACAATACCAATATGATCAGTAAATTTTTTCATACAAAATCATTATGCCTTTTTATACATAAAAAAAAAGGAAGCCTAAACTTCCTCTTTTTTTATTTTTTGTAATTAATTTCTAACTGGAATAATTGAATAAGTCCTTTCATTATCACAAGATCCACCAAGATCACTCAATGCCTTTAGCTCAGGCATAGTATCATTGTTGGCTTGACTCCAAAAATCTGACCAATTTTTTCCATAATCAGCAATTGTTGATGTTGTTACTGCTTGGACAAAATCATAATCCCAAGTAGAAGGCACTCCAGATGATGGAAAAATCATTTTCCTACCAGCAATATCTCCTCTTTTCTTTGCAGCTTTAGCATAGGCATAATATGCATCATAAAATTCAGTTGCCGTAACACCTTCTCCTAGTTTACAGTCAGAATAAACAACATACGCCGCCTGTCCTGATGGTGTTTCAGAAACAGTTCTTTGCCATGTATATGTAGCTTGATTGCCAGTTTCTAGTATTGTGTTTAATTGTTCTAAAAGTTTCTGTCCATTATTAAACCAATGGTCATTTCCTTTAAAATGAGCTTCTGGATTAGGGCTTATTCCCAGCCATACGAAATCATGTTTTTGTTCACCAGAATGATAATATGGAACTAATAAAGCGGCTCTATAATCTTTAAGTGCATCAGATTTATCTGCCCACTCATTCCACTTTTCAGCCCACCTCATCATGTCATCCATATCTTTGCCTTCTTTAAAAACACTAACGTAGTATTCAGCAACGTTTGGTTGAAATTCAGGTTCAGTAGATTCTTGAGCAACGGTAATTGCACTAAAGCTAAAAATAAAAGTTAAAGTTAATAAAAATTTCATTATTTCTCTCCCAAATAATTTAATCCATAACTATATCATTATAAATATAAGAAGAAAAAACCCATGAACAATAAATATGTATATTTTTTATAACTATTCTATAGATCCATAGATATCGAATTGAGATACAAAATTCCATACTTCTTGAGATCCACTAAAACCATGATAATTTACACTCGGCCAATTATGTCCCATTGTGCTATGAAGGATTAATTTTACTGAAACATTATTTAAACAGTTTTCATATACATCTGTTGTAATTGCATAACTATTTTGGGAATTATAGATAATTTCTCTTTGTGGATTAGCTGAACATCCATTGTATGCAGCCCAATATTCCATGACATCGTCAATACTCTTTGATCCCAGTGTTCCAAAATAAGGGACTACAGTGTCTTGCATACCATGTATTTGCATAATTGCAGTTGGATGCGAGGGAGAACAGCTGTTAAGAGTATCTGTTGTCATTGAACCTGTAACAGATACTATTGCTGCGAACTTATTTTCTAAATTGCATGCTAAGTGATAACTCATATATCCACCATTCGACATGCCCGATGAATATATTCTAGTCTCATCTATATTAATCTTTTCTTTTATAAGGTTGATTATAGTATCTATAAACTCCAAATCTTTTGCTGTACTCTTTGATGTCCAACCTCCATTATTCCAATGAGTATTTAATCCAGAACTTGTTGAGCCTTGTGGATAAATAACAACTAAATTATTTTCATCTGCAATTGACCGATAATTAGTATAGTTATAATGAGTTATCGCAGAAGAACCATATCCATGTAGAGCAAATAAAATAGGAATGCTTGAACTAATATCTAGATTGGCTGATTTATAAATATAATAATATCTATTCAAGTTATCATGAATTAAATTACATTTTTGCAAATTAATAGACTCTTCAATGCATTTTTCATTTGTAGAGTCTATGTTGGGATTAAATGGAGTATTAAGGTCATCGCCATTAGAGGATCCTCCTCCACAAGATGCCAATATGATTAAAAAAAATAAAAATATATAAACTCTATTTGTGCGCATAACAAGTAATCTAATAATAATAAAAAAAAGGGGGCGAAAACCCCCTTATTTTAATAAAAATTTAAAATAAATTAGTAATTTGTAACATTAACTAATATTGAAATATTCATTATACGTCTATTGTCGCTAACTCTCCTTGCAAATTTAGCAAATGAATCACTGCCATAAAGTGTTTCTGCTGAAGCCATTGCTTCACCAACACTTCCAGCGCTTGTAAATGCATAATGTGTATAATAACGTGTATCACCTGCAACTAATTGTCTTAAGCCATAGCTACCATCAATATTACCCGCATCAACTTGAGCTTCAGTAAGTTTTAGATACTCATCAGCATATTTGCTTGGATCTTTTACTTGCATTCTATAAATTGTATAAGCTTGATTTTTTTCAGGGTCATCATTTGATACGCTAATCAACTTCATATTTAATGCTTGTTCTACTGGCTCAGCAATTGATGAGGTTTTTGCAAAAAATGATTGAAAAACAGGGTCTGTAAAAGAATCTGTTCCAGTGCCTAAATCTTCTGGATTTTCATAGTTTAATACAACAACATGTGTTGCATCATCATAACCATTAAAAGCATATTGATGTAGTGAAACTCCTGCTGGAAATGACTTCCCCCATTCAGTATCCATTAATTCGTCAAGAGCTTCTACATAAGCTGCAGGATCTGAAACCTTAATAGAATAAGTCGCTATGTAACCGGCAGCAAGAATAGATTGAGACGAAATAAATGTTAATACAAATAAACTAAATAAAAATTTTTTCATAACTCTCTCCTAGTAAATATATGTTTAATAATACTACATATCTAATTCTAATTTAGAAGAAAAAGAAAAAAAAATGTAAAATTTCTGTATATAAATTGGTGCGGTACGCCGGTCTCGAACCGGCGGCCTTCTGCTTGGCAAGCAGACGCTCTACCAACTGAGCTAGTACCGCAAATTGGTGTTGTAATATAACCTTTAAGCTAGGTGCTTTCAAGCACGAATTATAGTGAATCGTATAAAAAATTATTTTATATATATTCTTTCTATTTCTTTAAAGCCAATCTCATCTTTTTTAACGAGAACAAAATAAGCTGGCTCAATATCAATTGGCAGAGCTATATCTAAATCTGCTTCAATATAACCTCCAAATTTATCTCTATCTTCATAATCAATATGCTGAGCATGAATGTAGAATGGATCTCCTAGACCTAAAAATAAAATTTCTTTTCCTTCTGGGTCCATAACCTTTAATGCAAACTTGTCTCTTTTAGAGACACGCTTATATCTTTGTAATGATTGAATACTTGGATTCCCGATAATAATTTTATTTAATGAAATATCTTTATTACTACCAGTAAATTTATAAATTTTTGCTTGACCGTCTACTGATAACTTTTCATAAATTTTAAATTTATCAGGATTTTCAATTTCTTTTGAATTCAAATCCATAAAAAATATAGATACTACAATTAATAAGATTTTCTTTACCATTTTGCCCAATTTATTCCCCATGTAAGACCTAAAGGACCATCCATATAACCATAATCAAAACTACTGTATTGAGATGGATCAGGATCATATCTCCAATCATTACAACTTCCATCATTTCTATCATAATCTGCGCACCAAAAAAAATAAGACTGAAAAAGTCCTTTATAAAAATCATTATTATCTAAAACATCATCTATAGCTGTTATTGTGCCAGTTAAATCAACAGCTTTTGCAGTATAAATTGCAACCCCATTATCAGCCGGTCTATTGAATATAACACTAGTTTGATTTTGTAAACTGGGATCTTCTACACCATTTATGTACCATTTAAGAGTAATTTTAGATGTATCATAATTAGCATTTACTAATGTCATCTGCCAAGCGGCATTATTTTCTGTAAAAGCGAAATCCACGTCATCCCAAGAGTCATAAAACCCTTGATTTTGTATAGACCCTATTGCAAATGCCTCAACGTTCACCTTTCCATATCCGCCACTATTACACCGGTTCATTATTGAACAAAATGTTGGTCGAAAATTATCAAAATCGCCATAATAATTCCCTTCAAAATGACCAACCCCACTACATGCAGGATTTTTTTGAATGAAATTGCCTTGATCATCCCACTCATTTACAAAACAGTCACATTCAGCAATTGTAATTCCAGTATCATACCAATCGGCAATGGTGCCATCAGAGTAGTTGTAACAAACTTTAATGTCTTTACCTAAAACATTAAATTGATCTGCTATATGGTGGTTCCATTTTAATAAAGTCACATCGCTTTGGGTTGATGTATTTGGATTATCATCAGCATATGCACTTACATCTCTATCATCATCAGTTGAGTATTCATCTCCCATGTATCCATGAGCATGCCCCAATTCATGCATTAACGTATTTGAAGTCCTTTCAGGATCTGTGTCTCTTATTCTTTGAATATTTTTGTAACCTAAGTTTACGCCTCTGCCTTGAACCCTTGTTAAGGTCGATACTAGCGTGTAATCATCTAACAATACCCCAAAAATAGAATCGTCAATTTCTCCAATGCAATAAACATCCTCATCCCAATCATAACAACCAGTTCTTACGCCTATAGGAGATGTGCCATCAGGATCAATCGGTTCTGCAGATATAATACTAAAGTAATCTTGTGAGAAAAAATCCGATGCATCAGAATCATTAAGTTTGTTTACCGATGCAATTAAAGCTAGTCTGTATAAATCAACATCACTTTGTCCGCTTAAAGAGTCTCCAACAAATAAATATTTTGTTGCTCCTTTAGAGGTTGGGCTACCAGATAAATAATATACCAAATATTGCTTAGGCGTTTTATCATTGCCATCAAATCCATCCTCTGGATCGTTATCCTGTTGTATTGTTACTGTTGTTTTATTAGATACAAACCAGCCTTCGAACGGCAAAATACCTCTATTACTTCCATCAAATGCCCTTAATTGAGCTGGGTAAAAACCAGCTGTTTGTATTTCATTTAAATTAATCAGGATCTCTCCAGACCCATTGGAATTATTATCTGAATTAAAACTAGCTGATATTAACTGATCTCCAATCAAAGCATCAAAAGTTAATGAGTCAATATCTGTATCAACGTCTTGCACTGATACTCGAAAACTTAAGCTTTCTTCAAAAAAAAGTGAGTCTTTTGAAAAACTATTTGAATTTTCAAAACTTATAGTTGGAACATCATCCACCGCATTAACAGTGATGTTTACAGTTGCATTTTTTGTTACGCTTTTTTCAACAGCTGTTACTGAATATTGAAAAGAATCTGATCCATTATAGTTACTATTTGGTTGGTATGTAATCGATCCACCTGATCCTAATGTTAAAGTTCCATTAGTTGTATTAGATGTTATTGCATATTCAAGTGTAACAGTTTCATTTGCAGTGGCTGATAAGGATCCAGTATAGGTTTCATCTTCATTGATAGAAAAAGATTGAAGACCTATATTTAAAGAAAATGGTACTAAAGGAACATCAGGGGCACTGCTTCCTCCTCCTCCGCCGCCGCCACAGGATGAAATAATAATTAAACTAATTATTAAATATAAATTTTTCAAAATTTAACTGTCCAAAAAATAATTCAAAGTAAAAAAAGAGGGCTAAATTGCCCTCTTTTTATTATACAAAAACAATATTAAAACTTCACTCTGAATCCAACTTTATATATTGGGCCATGATCTTGATACAAGAAAGTCATTTCCTCATATCTAGAGTAAAGTAATACATCTTCATCAGTTACGTTGATACCTTCAACAAAAACCGCTGTAGAATCATTTACATTGTATGTAGCATTGAAATCTACTTGTTCTCTTTCTGTAACCCATAACGGATTATATTGATCGTATCCAGTGAAATATTCTCCAGTCAGATTATATGCAACTCTTGCTGAAATTTTTTCATTTTCATAGAAAACTGCAAAATTGGCTGCATCTCCAAAACCAGGTAATGCAAATTGTTCAGGCGCTTCAATCGGATAAGGGTCTGCATTAGTATCACCGCCAACTAAAGTAACGTTTGCTACTACGCCCCAATCATTATCAAATAAGTGCTGAACCGCAAATTCCCAGCCGTCTAATGTACCATCGTATTGATTAATTGGTTGTGCTAAATTGAATATATATAAAGGATCGCCTGAATTACTTTGGAATACAGCATTACCGTTTCCTGGATCAGCAAAACAGTCTGATTGACCATTACATCCAAAAGTATATCCAGTATTTACTAACCAAGCCCAATCATATGCATTAGACCAACCACATGCCCAGTATCCTTGACTAGCAGTCCACTGACATAATGCATCATCATTCGCAGGAACAGCTAAAGCAGCTCTTGGACCTTGAGTAATATCAGTTACACCATTAAATGGGCCTTGAACAAATCCTGCACCATGATATCCATCAATCTCTTTTCTGAAGTAATTAATAGCAGCGTAGCTTCCTTCTTTATAGTAATACTCATAAGCCAAGTCTATGTTTGTTGATTCATATGGCTCTAAATCTGGATTGCCTGTACTTAAAGTAGTTGGGTATAGATAACTAAAAACACTACTAGTAACAGCTGTATCCATCTGCTCTAAAGCAGGTCTTGAAATAGTCTTACTTAAAGCAACTTTAACAACTTTATTTTCAGCATATTCAAAGGACATATTAAAGCTTGGAAGCAAATAATCACTTGATCCATAACCTGTATATGAGGTTGGCGCTGTTATTAGCCCTACTTTATCACCATAAGCAAAGGCACCCAGACTCCATACTGTATTGGTAGGAGCTAAAGTGTCTGATGTAGAAGCTCTATCTTCCTCTTCATACCTTAAACCAAGTTGAGCTCGAACTAATTGACCTTTTTCAGTTACAGTTTCAAAGTTAAAGTTTACAAAAAGAGTTTCAATAGTTTCTTTGATAAATGAGTTTGAGTCTCTATCCCCATAACAGCCATCTAATTCTCCCCAATTTGAAGTAGGTGCATCATAAATACTTGTTGCAACTAATCCATTTGGATAATTACTAGCAAATTCATTATAAGCATCATTTCTATAACATGCAGCTGGCCAATCAGAACCTGGACCATATGCATTCCACCAAGTTCCATCACCAGTATTTAAATCGCCAATAAAACCAGCTCTTCCAAACCAATAAAACATATCTTCTTGAGTCATTGTGAAATAATAAAATGGGTTTCCAGAACCTAAGAAATTGTTTTTTGTTACTTTATTTAAAACTTCAT
>MDTE01075180.1_pt1 | contig 27522 bp, 27 predicted proteins | sample 811231 | NCBI WGS metagenome assembly MDTE01 (sample SAMN05326651, study PRJNA326480) | marine metagenome | isolation source: seawater | place: Indian Ocean: Red Sea | collected 2010 | reverse complement strand
TGGCGGGAATGTGTGGGAATCGAACCCACCCAGCGTGGTTTTAGCACGCGACAACGGCTTTGAAGGCCGCGGGGGACACCAGTTCCCCGTCCATTCCCAATAGACCTGTGCCCGATCTACCCATCATTTCGAAAAACCATCCGGTAGCTGGCGATCCGAACGTCGCTACGATTAAGACGGAGCGTGCCAAGGTCGTACGGCGCCAAACAGTACGATCCTCGTCCCTAGAAATCAGGGATAATGCAAATCGGTATAGCACCAATACCATGCTCACCTGGACCAGAAGGACCCCGGCACCCGCCAGAGCCGTCCCCTGTGGATACGCGGACAGAAACAGTTGTATGTTTCGCATAGCGAGTCTCGTCGCCAGGTTCTGAGCCGCCGCGAAACCGGTGATGCCGTTTGTCATAGACCAGTACCGGCTCTCCCAGTCGAGCGGCCTGTCCCCTGCCTCCGTTATTTTTCGATCAATTCCTGTTCGCGTTCAAGCTGAGCCTTCTGCCAGCTGTAATCAACGTCATCAGCGTAGAAGGCGTCTGGTGTCTGGATCGCCCACAGCTGCTTTCGAATCAGCCAGTTCTGGGGATCTAACAACATCGCCGCCTGAAACTCGGCAATGGCCTGCTCCTTCTTCCCCCTTTTCAGCAGCACCACGGCCAGTTGGAACCGTGCATCAGCTTCTTCCTCTTCCGGCGTTCGGTCCACGCGTTTCGCAGGTTTATCGGCGGACCAGCCGTCCGGCATGCCCTCCGTTGCCCACCGTTCAAGATCTTGTCGGAAGGCGTAATCCCCGATGTTGACAGATGCGACATCCTTCACGAGCCGACCATCCTCATCAATCAGGATCCCGACGGGCACATACTTCACGCCAAACGTGTTGCCGATCGTGTTGTCCTGGTCGAGCAGCGCTCGGTAGGTCCCCCCTGCCTTCTCGACCCAGGGCTTCGCGACCTCTGCGCCCTGAACGTCTGTGGCAATGACCACAACCTCGACCGAATCACCGTGCGCTTCGTAGAACGACTGCCACCCGGGCAGTTGGCCCCGGCATCCTCACCACGACGCCCAAATATAGAACACCACTTTTCGGCCAGCATAGTCGGTAGACGAGACCGGTTCACCTGTATTGAGATCGGGAAGCGTGAAGGCCGGTGCACGGTTCCCTGCGGCGACACCAACAACACCGTTCGCTCTTGTCACGATATACAAGCCTCCAGACTGGGTGAGTTCCAGGGAAAGAGCCGTGGTCAGATGAACGGCTTGACGTGGGCGACACCCTCGACCGTCTCAATCGCCGAGGAGCCACCAATCGAAAGCGGAATGCACCGGTCCCCATGGCAGACCGCCAGACCGACCCCCTCGACATCCTTCACCTCCGCTCCCACCGCTTCCGAAAACGACTGGAGGGGCACCAACAGACGCCCATCGTTGACGTAGACCGTGCTGAGCGTCGTCCCCTGAACGACCGCTATGACCGTCTCGAATATCGTTAATCTCCTCTCAGGACGCGAACATCGCCCTGACGCTCGGTGATCCCCGCAGCGTCGAAGTGGTTCAGGAGTGGAACCGCATATTTCCTCGTCGTGCCCACCAGGTCGCGGAAGTCGGCGACGCCCATTTCGCCCCGATCCCTCAGAAAGGATACCATCTTGGTTTCGATGTCCGCAAGTATCTGGGGCGAGAACAGCAGCCCGTCATCGAGCCGGACCAGGTCCCCGACGGATCGCATGGCCTCGACAATGTCGTTCACAGGGCTGCCGGCGTGTTTGCTCGTGATATCGGACAGATCAGGCGGCGTAGCACCCCCGTCCACGAGATCCTTGAGTATCCCGTCTCGAATCGCGGCCTGATCTCCCGACCATTCGATCTCGTGGTCCGATAGCCTCAGAAGAGGCCCGTCAGACACGAGCCGCCCTTCTCCCACCAGCGTGTCCACGGCCGTCTCGTAGACCGCCTCCTCGACGTGACGTCTGATCTGATCTCTCAGCTCTCGTCGTCGCAGCCCAGCCGCCAGGGGGTTCTTTTCGTGATGCGCTGCCGTCACCGTCTGAATCTCTTCTTTCAGTTCGTTGATACTCTCGGCGTGGACATAACGGTTCTGGCCCCCGGAGGCAAAGGTGACTACCACGCCGTCAGTCTGCAGCTGATCGAGGAGACTATGTGCTTCTGCCTCAGAAATCGCCAAATCGGACGCCACGTCTCCCAACGTCGCGGAAGCCCATTCCAAAGCCTGAAGCCGTGCCTTTAGCACGGCCAGCGGGTCTTCTGCTTCAAGCAGCCGGATACCCTTGTTGACGCCCTCTCGAAGCCGGGCGTGCTTGGTTGGACGCGCATCAAGCACGATGCCACCACCCAGCGTCACGACTGGCGAGTATCGGCGAATCACGAATCGGTCACCTTTGGCGGCCACCCCCGGTTCTTCCAACCGGAGCTGTGCGAGTTCAGACCCACCCGGCGCAAGCTCGTCGGATTCCAACAGAACGACCCGGGCCAGGACCTCCCTTGGCCCCAGATGCAGATGAACGCGAGACCGATTCTTGATCGGCGCGGGCGCGTCGGCCAGCGCGTGCAGCCTCACGTCGATCATATACGTCGTGTCGAAGTAGCCCGGTTCGCAAAGCAAGTCGCCCCGTTCGACATCTTCGATCTCGACGCCCGTGATGTTGACTGCTGCTCTGGCTCCCACGTGAGCGGACTCGACATCCTGACCGTGCGTCTGAATCCCCCGAACCCTAATCTCGTCTCCCGATGGCAATAGGACGGCTTCATCCTTGGAAGACAGGGATCCGGAGATTACGGTCCCCGTGACCACCGTGCCGAAACCGCGAACCGAAAAGGCCCGGTCGATCGGAAGCCTGAATACACCTCGATCAGGCCTTGCTTCCGCCGCCTCGATCTCCGATTCCAGCACCGCTCTCAGTTCGTCGATCCCGTCTCCTGTCTCACTCGAAACGGGCAGGAATGGCGCGTCGGCCAAAAAGGTATCCGACACCAGCTCCCGAATCTCTTCGGTCACCAGCTCAACCCAGTCCGGCTCGACAAGATCAGTCTTCGTCAGGGCGATCACGCCACGCTTCACATCCAGCAGGTTGAGAATCCCCAGATGTTCGCGCGTCTGCGGCATAGGGCCATCGTCCGCCGCGATCACGAACACGGCGATGTCTACCGAACACACGCCGGTCACCATGTTCTTAACAAACCGCTCGTGTCCAGGTACATCGATAATGGTGACGTTGTTCCGCCAATACGCGAACCCGATGTCGATCGTGACACCGCGCGACTGCTCCTCAGGCAGCGTGTCGGTCTCGATACCGGTCAACGCCCGGACCAGCGTCGTCTTCCCGTGGTCGATATGCCCTGCCGTCCCTACAATCACGTGCGACAACGATCAGCCCTCCACTCCGAGTGCCGTTCGCACCGCAAGAGCGACCGCAGCCACGTCGTCATCCAAGATGGTCCGAGCATCTAGATGGACGGTGTCCTCCCGGGTGTATCCGATAACAGGTGACTCACCCTTCCGGAGACGTCGCGAGAACGCGTCGGCCGAAACCTGTTCGGGGACAATCCGCACTGCGGCACTGGCCACCTTCTCGACCGGAAAAGCCCCACTGCCCACCTGCCCGGAACTATCCACGACCTCAACCTTCGCGGGCACCTGCCCCACAGCCTCGAGCACTTTGCTTGCCCGTTCCCTCACCTGATCCACCGGCTCCGTCAGCATCCTAATAACGGGGTGACGTTCGGAGAGCCGATCGGGCTCGAGATACAGCATCAGGGTCGCCTCGAGCGCGGCGTACGTCAGCTTGTCGCAGCGAAGAGCGCGCATCAACGGGTTCTTCCGAATGGCCGCAATGTGATCCCCTGTTCCGACGAGGATTCCGCACTGAGGCCCACCCAGAATTTTGTCCCCGCTGAACGTCACCAGATCCGCCCCTGCCTCCACGCTATCCGACACGAGCGGCTCATAGCCCAACCCCAGCGTTCGTGTATCGATCAGGCATCCTGCTCCCAGGTCGTGGAGCACCGCCACCCCACGTGCGTGTGCAATCTCCACCAGATCAGCCAGACCGACCTCTGCCGTAAAGCCGACCACCTCGTAATTACTCGGATGCACGGATAGGAGGAGCCCGGTCTGATCGGTGACGGCGTCCTCGAAGTCGGCGCGATGAGTGCGATTGGTCGTACCCACTTCGACCATCCGTGCACCGCTCCGCTCCATGATGTCGGGGATCCGGAACGATCCACCGATCTCCACCAGTTGGCCCCGAGACACGACGGCTTCTTTCCCCATCGCCAACGTGTTGAGGGCCAGCAGCACAGCCGCAGCATTGTTGTTCACGACCGCCGCAGCCTCAGCGTCCGTCAGCCTGCATACAAGCTCTTCGACCAGATCGGTCCTGGAACCACGGTCGCCGGTCGCCAGATCGATCTCCAGGTTCGTGTATCCACCCGCTGTCTCCTGGATACGTTTCAGGGCTGCCTCTGCGAGCGGGGCGCGCCCCATGTTCGTGTGCAACACTACCCCGGTCGCGTTGATCACGCGCTTCAGTCGCGGGTCGAGGAATGCTTCCGATCTCGCGAGCAAGGTATTGAGGACCTGTTCCACCAGGTCTTCGGCCCCTCCCTTCCCGGCGAGGACCCGTTCCCGAACCGTGTCGACGGCCGATCGCGCGAAAGCGGTCAAATGCTCCACCGGAAGCCGTTCTTTCAACGGGGCGAGTCGGTCATCGGCCAGTACTCGGTCGATCCCGGGGAGCTGTGAAAGTCTTGATCGATCAGCCACGTCAGAAGCTGTCCACGGTGAACCGGATAGACTTCTCAGTCGATTGTTCTGTCAGGAGATCGGTCACCTTGACTTTGACCATCTGTTCCCCGGGCTTTGCCTGGCGGATATCGAGCTCGACATACGCAACGTCTTGCTCTTCCTCACCCGTCTGTTCGAAAGAAATCTGCACTTCCTGCTCACCTTCCACCATTCGGAGCACCCGTCCAAGTCCACGGAGAATCCGAGCGGGGACAGAGCGTTCGGTTTGAGAGCGCATGGTATACTCGACCTGATACCGGGTCTGACCGAACGCGTCTCGGGAAAGATCGTAGATCTCGAAATAGACGAACGCGTTCTGATCTCGCCGGAAGGACCTGGATGACATCGGGATGACCCTCAGGTCACCCTTGGTGAACTCGTCCCCTTCAGACGACCCTACAAAGAAGGCCAACTCGATATCACTGATCTGCAGCAGCTCCTTCGATGCGTAATCGTCCACTCGGATGCGTTGCTTGTAGACCTGGGACTTGCCGGACAACCGATCCCTGATCTGCAGCGACATCCAGTAGTCACCCGCCGATAGATTAACCGGCATCACGCCGGGAATGAAGGCGCTCGCCTCGACCTGCTGATCCGTTGGTGCGCGAAAAACCATCTTGTCAGTCGATCGGTGCACCTCGTTCCACAAGCTGTCGTGCAGCGCGATCGCCCGATCGAACACGACAAGGTCCTCACCTCCACGACGAGAACGCGCAATGTCTCCCGCGGGAAGACCGTAGTAGACCTCCAGTCTTGTACTTCCCTCATCCCCTCTGAAGGATGCCGGGTAGTAGTAGAAATCGATTGGAAGGTCTGCGAAATCGGGACGGTAGCGGGAGGCGGAACCGATGGATGCCTCGGCCACCACGTTGTCACCGTGAAGGAACAGCATCTCGTTGATCGATGCCAGCGACCCCTCGGTCGGTATCTCGGCGTAGCGATATTTCCCATCCGAAAACCGACTCGTAAACGTCAACTCGATCCCCTTATCGATGTCCGAGTAGACCCAGTACTCCCACCTGACATCCCCCGACATCGGGTAAGTCGGCAGACCGAGCCGGATCTCTGTACCCAGCCGCATCCGCGAAACAAAGTTCTCCCTCGCGTGGATCACGGATCGACGCGTTTCTGCCTGGATATCGTCAGAACTGCTGACGTGGTCCGGCCTGCCCAGCCGCACATACGCCCGTCCGCGTTCGTCAAACGGCTCCTCTCCTTCTGAATACCGGCTACGCGCAACGGCTACCCGACGATAGTGTTCGACCAGCCGTTCGTTCGCCGTGGAAAGCGGAGCCGGATCCAGTCGCGCCCAGAAGCGGCGGCGCATCTCGTCGTGCTGATCGTTCGGGGCGTCGGCCAAGACGGCCAAGTCCTCTCTGGAGGCGACGTGCGTGATGTCTGTAAACGGCTTTCGGTCTGAGGCGTCGAGGCGGTCGATGTGTTCCTCATACAGGCGCTGCGCGCTGTCGTAATCCCTGGCCTCGTGGCTCATCATCGCCATCTCCAGGTATGACTCCGTTTCGACCTCTCCTCCCTCCTCCATCAGGTTCGAGAAGATACGCGCCGCCGTTCGCTTCTTCCCTTCAGTGAAGAGCTGCCTGCCCAGACTCAGGCTCGCGAATCCGTGCTTCGGGTTCGCCTCAATCTGAGCCTGATAGGACGCCTTCGCCTCCGCGTGTCGGCCGTCGACCTCCAGGAGCTGTCCCAGCTTGTAGTGGGCATCCCGATGGTCGGCCTTCATCGAAATTGCCGATCGGTAGGCGGCCTCCGCTTCGAGCGGACGCAACGTTGTATATACTTCAGCGATCTGGTATTGCGCCTCCGCGAACCCCGGGTCCGACCCGAGGGCCTTCCGGAAGTTCACGAGCGCCATGTGGCCGTGGGCGCCCATCTCCTTATAGACGAGGCCGATGCCGTGAAAACCGGCGGCTTTCGCTCCCAGCTTGACGGCCTTCTGATAGGCACCCTTGGCCTTCCCTCGATCGTCGGCCGCAAGGTAGGCTTCGCCCATCAGCAGATAATCCACGTCCCGCGCAACCTTCGCCTTTTCGAGCTTCCGGATCGTCTCTGCGGCGAGCTTGGGCCGGTCGGATTGGATATACGCCTGGGCCTCTGACCGTATAGAATCCTGCCACACGGGAGCCTCGGCACCCCATGCCCGCGCTAAACAACAAAAAAACAATAGAATAGATCTATACAACCTGAATCCTGTCGACAGAAGTTCGCACCGGCTGTCGTGAGATGAATTTATGGGATGGTGAACGGAAACGCAACGCATCCGGACACTTCGGATCTGCCGCAAGTCCAATATTTGACAGTTGTTACGTCGACCAGTATCTTTTTTTGGCTTCCCCAGCACTTAACCACATCCAGAAGGATCCCAGCCTTGGCCATACAAAAGGTCGTTATACCCATCGCGGGCCTGGGTACCCGCCTCCTGCCGACTACCAAAGCGCTACCAAAAGAGATGCTGCCCGTTGGCCGGATTCCAGTCATCCAACACGTGGTCGAGGAGTTGGTCAATGCCGGGCTGACGCGCCTCCTGTTCGTCACGTCCCGGACAAAGACGATCATCGAGAACCAGTTCGACAACAGCACCTCCTTGATACGTCACCTGGACGCCTCGGGTAAGCTCGACGAACTCGGCGACTTCGACTACAAGAAGCGCGGTATCGAATTCTTCTACTCCCGCCAGCAGGCTGATCCCGGCGCAACAGCGCCAGGTGGAACGGGAGAAGCCATCCTCGCCGGAGAGAGCTTCGTAGGGCACGAGCCGTTTGTCGTCGCCTACGGGGACACGATCATCAGGTCGCCAGAGAGCCCCAGTTTCATCGAGAGGCTCATCTCCGCGCACGATGAGGCCAAAGCCGCGGTTACCATTGGCGTTCGGCCAGTACCGGAACAGCAGATCCCGCTCTACGGAATCGTCAGGCCGGCACCAGGCGAACGGTCGGAGGGAACCTTCCAGATCGACGCCATCATCGAGAAACCCACAATCGCTGAGGCACCTTCGAACATGGCCGTCAGCGCGCGATATGTCTTTGCGCCAGGCGTCTTCGATCGGATCCGGGAAAGCGCGACGGATGACGCCGAGCAGGGCATTACGGGAGCCATCCAACTCACGCTCGAACGTGGTGAGCGCGTGCAGGCCGTTGCCCTCAACCCGGGTGAGGAGCGGCACGATATCGGCAACCACGAGAGCTACTACAAGTCGTTCATCGACTTTGCTCTGGACGACCCCGAGTGCGGGGACATCATTCGCAAGTATATCCAAGAGAAAGGGAGCGCGTGAGCCTGGGAGCCCAAAACGCATCGACGTGGATCGAACGCCTCCAGTCTGATGACCCTGAGATCAGGGCACGCTTTGCGGATCTATATGGGGAGGAGGCAGAGACCATCGAGGGCCGCAAGATGCTCGTCCTCAGGGCGCTCGAGACCTTCGTGTCACAGTATGGCGGCCATCGAGAGGTCGTGATCTCCCGGGCCCCCGGGAGGATCAACCTGCTCGGGAACCACGTCGACCACCGGGGCGGATACCTCAACTACGCCGGAATCAGCCGGGACACGATCCTGGTTGCCTCTGTAAACGAAGACGACACGGTCCGACTCATCAACGCGCACGACCGGTTTACCTCGGCTGGATTCTCGATCGGCCAGCTGCTCCCGACAGATCAACGGGGAGACTGGCATCGATACATCAACAGCGTGGAGATCACCCCTCGCAGTTGGGAGAACTACATCCGGGCTCCCCTTCTCTACCTTCAGGATCAGAATCCGGACCTGGTTATCCGAGGGATGGATATCGCTGTCGCCGGAGACGTCCCGATCGCAGCAGGGCTCAGCTCATCGTCCACCCTCGTCGTCAGCACTTTCGTCGCCGCCCTCCACTTCAACGGGATCGATATACCCCACGAGCAACAGGCGGAGTTTTGCGGAGCAGCCGAATGGTATGCAGGCACCCGGGGTGGCTCCGGAGACCACGCCGCAATGCTGTATTCCAAGCGACAGGCCTTGCTCCATCTTCGGTTCTTTCCTCTTCAGACAGAAGAGCTGCCGTTCCCTCCCGGCTACCGTGTGGTCGCGTGTAACTCGCTCGTTGAGCACGCCCCGCCTGGCATCTTCAACGAACGGGTCGCCACCTACGAGATCGGCTTGATGATGATCAAGCAGGCCAACCCAGATATTGCAGGACGGCTAGAGCACCTGCGGGACATCAACCCGGAGACAACAGGGCAATCGGTCTCGGAGATCTATGGGATGCTCAAGGACCTTCCAATCCGGGCCTCCCGCGACGAGATCCGGTCTGCGCTCCCCAACGATCAAGACCATCTGGAAACGCTCTTCACGCCCCATCCGGAACCAGCCGAGGGCTACCGGATCCGTCAGGTGGTGATGTATGGTATCGGCGAGTGCGCACGGAGCGACCGGGGCGGGGACCTCCTGAAGCAGGGAGACCTCAAGGGGTTCGGTGAGCTGAAGAAGCTGTCCCACAACGGCGACCGACAGTTCAGGACCCTGGAGGACGGATTCGAGCCGGTCGACAACAGGATCACGGACGAAGACCTCGATCGGCTGATCTCCGAAGCCCCTCCTCTGTCCGAACAGGCCGGCGGCTATGACTGCAGCTGTGAAGAGCTCGACCACCTGACGGACATCGCAAACACGGTTCCGGGGTGTGTAGGCGCAGGCCTCACCGGTGGAGGTCTGGGCGGTTGTGTCCTCGCCGTGGTCGAAGAGGACGGGGTCGACACACTCGTTCAGGCGGTCAACGAACAATACTACGGTCCACGCAACCTGCCGAATGGCACGCTCGTCTGCTCCAGCGCTGAAGGAGCCTGCCTGATTTGAGCCGGAAGCGCGTCGCGATCGGTGGGCTCTACCAGGAGTCACACAGCTTCTCGCCTGCGCCGGCAACATTGCGCGAATTCGAAGCCTGCATCCTCGTATACGGCGACGAGACCTTCGAACGACTCGCCGGATCAAACCACGAAGTCGCCGGCGCACTCGACGTCCTGTCAGACTGCGAATGTATTCCCCTCCTCTACGGAGCCACCTCGGCCTCCGGCATGCCCGTCCGCAGGGACGACTACGAGACCCTCAAAGCCACCTACCTCGACCACCTGGACAAGGCCCTACCGCTGGATGGCGTGGTCATGACCATGCACGGGTCCACGGTCGCCGAACACATACAGGATGCCACGGGAGACCTGATCGAGGCCGTCCGCAATCGTGTCGGTCCGGATATTCCGATCACAGTCTCCCTCGACCTTCATGCTAATGTCACCCGCCGCATGGCTCGTAATGCCGATGCGCTGGTAGGCTACCATACCGCCCCTCACGTCGACCAGCGCGACACCGGTCAGAGAGTGGCCCGGGTCATGCAGCATCTCCTATCGGGCTGCCTGATCGCCCAGGCCTACTGCCCGATTCCGATGATCGTCCCCGCAGAGAACGGTCAGACGACGGTCGGACCTTACGCGGAGGTCATGGATATGGGGCTCGAGCTCGAGACGCGGTCGGACGTCCTCTCCGCTTCAGTCTTCTCCGTGCAACCATGGATGGACCTCACCGAGGTGGGCTCCTCAGTTGTCGTGATCACAGATGGGGACAGTGAGGTCGCTACCACCGAGGCGAAACGACTGGCTGTCGACCTGTGGGATCGACGCGAAGCCTTCGAGCCTGACCTGACGCCCTACGAGGAGGCAATCGACTCGGCTCTCACCGACGATGCCCGACCGCACGTCTTCTCAGATTCGGCTGACGCACCAAGCTCCGGCGCGCCGGGAGACTCACCGGCCCTTCTGTCCAGCCTCCTTGACCGTGGCATCAACGATCCGGTCTACTTGAACATAGTGGATGGTAATGCGGTCGAGCGAGCCGAGACCGTTGGTATCGGCAACCGTGGGACGGTCACGGTCGGTGCTTCTTTCACCGACGCGTTCTACTCGCCCGTCACGTTCGAGGGAACGGTACGCACCCTCTTCGACGGGAGATTCACGTTCAAGGGACCGGGCTTCAACGGTGTCCCGTTCGACATGGGCAAGACTGCGGTTTGGGTCACCGGAGGCATCCATCTTGTAACGATGGAGCGAGGCGTCCTTCAATGGGACCCCGAGCTATATCGCTGTGTCGGTCTGGAGCCGACAGATGCGCGAATCGTCGTGGCGAAGTCTCCTGCCGCGTTCCGCGCCGCATACAGTGGCTTCGCCCACAAGATCGTGAACATCGACGCACCTGGTGTGTGCAGCCCGAACCTGCGAGAATTCCCGTGGAAGCACGTTCCCAGGCCCGTCTACCCGCTGGATGAATTCGAAACCCCGCCCGACTTCGTGTGCTATACAGAGCGCTCGGGCAGAGCGTAGCAGAGAGGAGAGTGGAATGGCAGCATCGATCGATACGATAAGAGAATACCTGGGTGCTCAGGCGGATGGGCTTCTCAACCACAAGGCGACCATAAACGCTGACGGACTGAGTCTGCCAGGACCCGATTTCGTAGATCGTATCTTTGTCAACTCGGATCGCCCCGTCCAGGTCCTCAACAACCTCAGCTGACTTTATAACAGTTGTCGCCTGAGCGGGACGAGCTACGTGTCGATTCTCCCGATCGACCAGGGAATCGAACACTCCGGAGGCGCCTCGTTCGCCCCAACCCGATCTACTTCGATCCCGATAGCATCGTCAAGCTCGCAATCGAGGGAGGGTATAACGCAGTTGCCACCACACTCGGTGTCCTCGGCCTGGTCGCCCGACCTTACTCGCACAAGATCCCGTTCATCCTCAAGTTCAACCACAATCAGCTTCTGATGATTGCGGCCCAGGCCGATCAGGTGTTATTCGGACAGATCGAGCAAGCCTGGAATCTCGGGGCGGCCGGTGTCGGCGCGACAACTTACTTCAAATCTGAAGAATCGAATCGACAAATCGTCGAGGTCAGCGAAGCGTTAGAGCACGCACACGAACTCGGGATGTTCACGGTCCTCTGGTGCTACCTCCGGAACTCCGCATTCAAAACCGACAATGTCGACTGCCACGAAACGGCCGATCTCACCGGTCAGGCGAATCACCTGGGCGTGACCATCGGCGCCGATATCATCAAGCAGAAACTTCTCACCTGTAATGGCGGCTATACGGCCCTGAACTTCTGACGCACACACGACAAGGTGTATTCGGAGCTCTCGAGCGATCACCAGATCGATCTCTGCCGGCACCAGGTCATCAATTGTTACGCGGGGAAGGCCGGTGTGATCAACTCCGACGGTGCGTCCTCAGGCGCTAGCGACTTCGCCGAAGCCGTCACGACGGCGGTAGTCAACAAGCGAGCGGGCGGAACGGGCCTGATCTCGGGAAGCAAGGCATTCCAGCGGCCGATGGGCGAGGGCGTCAAGCTGCTCAACGAGATCCAGAACGTCTATCGGTGCGACGACTTCACGATCGCGTAGTCGATTTCACCGTATAAGCGAAAAGGCCCCGGTATCCTTCACCGAGGCCCTTTTTCCTTTGCAATATTCTGACGCGTCAGGAAGACCGTCTGCTCCGCCGCGATCGTTTCCTTGGCTTGGCCATGAATTTCTCCACGCGCTCGGAAATGATCTCGGCCGCTTCATCACTCAGTTATGGGAAGTCCGTCGCCTGACTGATCAGTTGGACGGCTTCCGCGTCTGTCATCGCCATGGGGGTGGGTGTCCTTACCCGGTGACCAGCTTCTCGCCGTCGAAGATGAGCTTCTCACCCTCGTAAATGCAGCCTGTCTCCTCGTCGAGCACGTATTTCATCAACTGACCGATCGACAGATGCTGGAAAACCTCTTTCGGATCCTTGTATTTTTCGATGAGCTTCTCGATCGGCCCCTCGAAGGAGATCTGCCGCCGCTGAGGCCGATTCTTCTTCATCGCCTCGATCTCGTCCTTGGTCCGGATCGGAAGCCGCTCAGAGGCAGGGCCCAGACGGCTGGCGAACTCCTGCTTCCTACGGTAGTGATCGTGACGCTGCTCCGTTGGGGTCTGGTCCGGATCGTCCGTAGCATAGGAATCAGCCAGATCCTGCTTCCGCTCCCACTTGTCCTTAGTCTGATTCTGATGGTCGTCCGGCCCCGTCTTACGAAGTATATCCTTCAGCGAATCGCTCACAGATTGTATCCTCCTCCAGCGTTCAGGAAATAAAACGCCCCACCGTCCATTGGGCGGACCAGGCAGGGCTCAACGGTCCATCCATCTAACCGTGGAAATTAAGACATTGGGTTGTGGACAGCCACCGCAAAATGGCGTTCAGGTCTCCATTTTGGGCACAAGATCAAGCAAACAGGGCCGTGAGTCGCCTGACACGCCCATCCAGCGTGGGAGCCTCTATCTCCAGACACACCTCGTCAGCCTGGTATTGGCGGCAAACAAGCGGGCGATCTTCGTAGATGGCGCACTTGTTGTCAGCCAGCAGATGGTCACACGGCACACCGGCCGGCTTGTTGAGCGCTGAGATATCAGGCGCCACGCAGCAGGCACCACAAACCGTGCACTTGATTTCGCACCCATCGGAATTGACGCCTTCCGACGCAGCCGATATGTTTTGCCTCTCCTTCACGCCAGAATATAGCCAAAATCAACGAGATTCTCACAAAGGTCGACATGACCCAATTCGAGAGACTGGTCGACATCATGCGGAAACTTCGGGCCCCTGACGGGTGCCCCTGGGACCGGGAGCAGACGCACCAAACGCTGAAGCCTTACCTGATCGAGGAAGCCTACGAGGTCCTGGACGCCATCGATGCAAACGACGACCGGGCCCTCGCCGAGGAGCTTGGGGACGTCCTTCTGCAGGTCGTGTTCCACGCCCAGGTCGCGAGCGAAGACGATCGGTTCACCGTCGAAGATGTAGCTCGGGCCATATCGGAGAAGCTAGAACGACGACACCCTCACGTGTTCGGAGACGTCAAGGCAGACACACCGGAAGCCGTCCTGAAAAACTGGGACGACATAAAGAAAGAAGAGAAGGCCGATAAAGGCGAGGACCAGGTTGGATTGCTCGATGACGTTCCTCGCCATCTGCCCGCCCTGATGCGAGCGGAGGTCCTCCAGAAAAAGGCCGCTCGGGTCGGGTTCGACTGGAAAGAGGTCAAGGAGGTCGCCGACAAGACCCGCGAGGAGGTCACCGAATTCATCGAAACCGTCGAGCAGCAGGATTCCGAAGAGCGCGTCACGGAAGAATTGGGGGACCTGCTCTTCTCCATCGTGAACGTCGCTCGATTCGTCGGCCTCAGCCCTGAAGAAGCGCTGTCTCGTACCAACCGCAAGTTCATCGAGCGGTTCAGGTATATCGAAAAGAAACTGGCCTCCTCCGGATCATCACCGGCAGAGGCCACGCTCGAAGAGATGGATGCGTTGTGGGACGAGGCAAAGAATGGTGGTACCGACTAGCCGAACGGTTATCGGTCATTGGATCAGCAGCATTCGCTTCGTGGTCGAGAACGTTCCAGCCTCCAGGCTGTAGAAGTAGACACCGCTTCCCACGTCGCGCCCGAAGTCGTCCTTTCCGTCCCAACGAACCTCGTATCGGCCAGCGGTTTTGAACTCGTCCACCAGCCCCCTTACCCGCTGCCCGACCAGATTGAAGATCGCGAGCTGTACCTGCACTGCTTCGGGAAGCTCATATGCGATCGTTGTCTCCGGGTTGAACGGATTTGGGACATTCTGAAGCAGATAGAACGTCTCAGGGGGAAGCAACAGCCTGATCGGATCAGGCTGCGCGGGTGCCGCCATCCTGTTCTCGGGTAGCAGGACCGTCAGAGCCTCGGTTCGGAGTCGGACACCGGTTTTGCCATCCTTCGGCCGGAACACGAGAGAGACCAGTTCACCACTCCCTGATCGGGTATCCCCGTCCAACACACCGCTCAGAACGAGCAGAACACCCGGGCCGATTTCCTCCACCCGGGTCCTGCCGTCCTTATACAGACTCTCCCCCGACGCGGCCCCCACAAACGACGCTTCTTCCGTGTCGTAGTGTACCTTCGCCACATAGCCCGACGAGGGCACCAGTTGATCCGCCCTGAGCGCGGCACGGATCGTTCCCCGCTCCGCGTCGGCACTCTTCCACGACAGGATGGTGGGCGGATCGATTACCCGACCGGAGGCACGGGACAGATCGACCGTGTAATCGAAGTCGTCGTAGGTCACCAACCCGTCCCCGTTTGGATCGAAAACAACACTCGATGACGTCCCGCCTGCCATCAACCGGTCGGCGAATCGCTCCAGGTCGGCCACGTCGACTTCGCCGTCTTCGTTGAAATCCGCACGCGCCCGGCGGGGCAGCAGGACGGACAGGTTTCCCTCATCGCGCACCCCATCGACCTCTAGGGCAGTCGCTGCCTCGGGTCGCGTCACACCGGGGAAGAACTGAGTGATGAATCCTTCGCGACGGACCTTCACCAGGTAACGCCCCGCTCCCACACCAGAAAGACTGAAACGACCGTCATCCTCCGTCACGGCGGTCAGCGTTTCCCGACGATCGAGCGACGAAACCTCGACGATCGCGTCTGATACCGGCTGATCGTCTTCCTGACTGACCATCTGTCCCGTCAGCGTCGAGCCTCGCATCGGCTCGAATGGATCCGCCTCAGTAGTCTCCCCGTCCAGAACCGTGATGGCCGCCGCGCGGCCGGGATCGGCCGTTCCTGGGAAGAAAGTTCTCAGGAAGCCATCAGCGACGAAGACAAGGTGGTAAGCGCCCTCAGGCAATCCCACGATCTCGAATCGATCGCCGGACAAGACCTCACCGGCAACCCATCGCGTGCCATCCACATCTTCCAGGTCCTGATCGTCAAGGACGGCGAAGACGGTTCCCTGCTTGGCGCCTTCGATTTGCCCAACGATCCTGCCCAGCGGCGACAACAGTACCTCCAAGTCGTCCCGAGAATCCTCAAGTCGCACGGACACGACGTGCCTCGAGTGTTCCCTCGAGTTCACAGTCAGGTCATACGTACCGGGAAGAAGCCCGGACACGGTAAACCGACCGAGTTTATCAGATTGTACCGACTGGCGGTTCTGCTCATCGACAACGGTGATCTCGGCGTTGCCAACCGCCCCACGATCATCATCCACAGTGCCACCGATCGACAGACCGGTATCGAGCGTCACCTCAAGTGATTCGAGCCGCTCTCCATCCTCCAGAGTCACCCTAAGATCCGTGACAGGCACGAGCCCGGGCGCCCGCAATTCGACTCGGTAGTCTCCGGGTTCCAGGCCGACAACAGAGAATCGGCCCGCCTCGATTCGCCCCTCTTTGGGGCCCAGATCCCCATCCAAGTCTGGATGTGCGATCACAACACCGTGCGTCACGGGTTCGTCGGCCTGTATGACCCCGCCCAGGGACGCGGTGGGCACAAGCTGTATCCGAACGGCCGGTGAGGCCCCGACATCCGCAACAACCGGTTCGCCGTTCGCGTAGGATTGGAAGCCGGACTCGTAGGCGCGAATGTCGTATTGACCGGCTGAAACTTCAGCTTTGAACGACCCGTCGGGAGCCGACTGGACGCGAACCATCTGGGCCCCACCGAGGGTTGCGATCACGTCAGCATCGCTCAACCCGTCCGCAGTCCGTCGGATCAGCGACACCCAGACACCACCGACAGGCAGGTTTCCGTCCGTTTGGACCCGTCCTTCGACCATGACGGTGGATCGTTGAGACACGACCTCCAGTCGGCTGGAGAACAGGGTCGCAAGCCCTGCCACACAGCAGACCAGCAACGCGAAAATTGGGATCCTAGGCACACCGCTGACCTTGATAGCGCAATTCACGTACCCACCGCAACCTTCTGAACTGCGGTATAGGCCGCATGAAGATCTTGAATAGCCATACCGGTAAAGTAGGTCACGCACCCACCTCCCTGGTAGGTCAATAGACGGCCTTTCGCCGCGTCGCCAATCGTTGCCGGCTCACGGTCCACTTTCAGAATGCGGAACTCGTCGATGCGGTCGGCCGAACGAACGAAATCGCCTGAAGCGGTTGCCTGATCCCAGGCGTCTACCACGACATCTCTCGAGGTCAGCAGGTCGATATCTACCTGCGCCGTACGTGGATCCCCTGCCACGACAGAGACGTGCGCTTTCGGCTTGATCATCTCGGACGACAGAATCGGTTCGGGTGTCGGAACAGCCGCGATGATCACATCAGCGTCCAGCACCGCACGCGGAATCGAATCCACGGCGATAACGTCAGTCTCAACCTGCTCTCCCATCTTAGCCACGAACGCCTCTCGACGTTCGCCAGAGCGACTGGTCACGTAAATGACCGAGGGCTTCAGCTTTGCGTCGGCGGCCAGAACGACGCTCTCGGCGATCCTCCCTGTTCCCAATACGCCAACAACCTCAGGACATGAGGGCCCCAGATAGTGCGCGCCCAAGACGGCTGCGGCACCGGTACGCCGATTTGTGATCAACTCTGCCCCGAGCTCGAATGGTTGATCTGTCCCCTCGAGCACCAGTTCGATCGTGGCCATCCGTTCACCCAATCGGCCAGTCGAAACGTCCGAGTGCTCGACAATCAGCTTCCGTCCTCTAAGCCGTCCCTCCCAGAGTCCGGCCAACTCGAGCCGGAAGACCTCTTTGTCTCCGTCACGAGTGACCGACTCGTCTCTCTGCAGATTCCGCAATGCGCCCTCACCATACAGCTTGAAGGCCTGATCACAGCTGTAGACGAAGTCTTCCGTCGAGAGGAGTTCCGCGATCTGATCGTCTGACAGGAGAAAAGGCATCTCTAAGACATTAGATTGCAGTGAATTGTTTCGGTTTCCTAATCTGCGAACCTGAAACTGGTGGACGCAAAACTAGGCTGAAACGGGCATAAGAATGCCGCCCTCTCCACCCAGCATCATCCCGTTACCCTCCAGAAACTCCTTCCCCACGAGGGCACAAGAGATCGCATCCAGCTCGTGATCATTCGCGTCCTCACGAACGCCCGACACGCCGCGGTCACGAAGTCCCTGCCGAAGCCCCTTCAGGTCGTGCTGCTTCCGCGGAATCCCCCAGACGTCCTGCGCCCCACCCGGGTAGGACTCGACTGAGTCGATCCCCAGCTCGCTCAGCCAATCCTTGAGCGCCAGACCACGCTGCGTCAACATACGCATCGGTCCGATCGTGATCGGGAAGAAGCGCACGCCCATCTTCTGGAGCTCCCGGTCGCAAGGCCGCAGATGCTCTCCATTCCGATCCTCAAGGGATTTCCGTCCTGGAGGCAAACTCAGTGGTGCGTCGATCGGGCACAACACGGGGCCAGTTTCGCACGCAATTTCCAGGAGTTCGTCATCCGACAGAACGGTCACCGTCTCCGCATCCAGACCGCGCAAAATGCACACACCAGTGGGACGCTTGGGTGATCCGGCAAGGTCGATCCCCAGGATGGTCTGTGAGGTCTTTCGTCGAGCCAAACCTGCTCCTCAAGTGAGGGGAAACATTAGCCACCGGGTGCTTAAGGGACAACCGAAAACCTCACGCCCGTGGCACATTCCGGCAGCTCCGTTACCCAGATACAGCTTGACGGAAGCCGACCCTCCGATAACTTACCCGCCGATCGACGCAACTATACATGGAGGCAGAAATGAAGATCACGAAAGTCGAGACGTTCATCGCCGGGAACCCCTGGAAAAACTGGCTGTTTACCAAGGTCCACACGGACGAAGGTATCACTGGAATCGGTGAGGGGACGATCAACGCCTTTGGTAAGACGGTCGAAGCGGCCGTTCACGAACTCCAGAACCAGTATCTGGGCATGGACCCATTCCAGATTGAGCGGATCCTTCAGAAAATGTATCGTGACGTCTACAGCGACGGCGGGCAGGTTCACAAACACGCCGTATCCGCAATCGAGGTCGCGTGCTGGGACATCATCGGAAAGAGCCTGAACGTCCCCGTCTGGAAGCTGATGGGCGGCCAAGTCCGGCAGAAGGTAAAAGCCTACGCAAACGGCTGGTATAGAGGTCCTCGGACACCTGAGAATTTCCACGAGAAGGCCAAAGACGTGGTCGGTCGCGGCTACAAGGCTCTTAAGTTCGATCCGTTCGGATCCGCATACCAGATCGTGGACAACGATGACGAATCACTCGCGATCGACATTATCGCGGCTGTTCGTGATGCTGTCGGGCCCAGCGCAGATATCCTGATCGAAGGCCACTGTCGATTCAGCACGTCGACAGCCCTCAAGTTCGCACGAAAGATGGAGCAGTACAACCCGACGTGGTTCGAAGAGCCGACGCCGCACCATAAGATTGACGCCCTGGTTGAGGTCGCCAAGGCCTCCCCCGTCCCCATCGCGACGGGTGAGAGCCTCCACACCAAGTACGAGTTCGCCGAACTCCTCAAACACGATGTCGTCCACATCCTTCAGCCTGAGCCGCTCGCCTGCGGAGGCATCTGGTCGTGCCGGAACATCTGTGACATGGTGGACGCCCATTACGGTGTCGTCGCCCCGCACAACGCGCAGGGCCCAATCTGCACGGCGATCTGCATGCAGATCGCCTCGTGCACACCGAATCACTTCATCCAGGAGATTTTCGACGAATTCAATGTCGACTGGGAGAAGGACCTGCTGACCGGCCATCACTATGAAGTCGTCGATGGCTACATCGACGTCTGTCACGAGCCGGGGCTCGGCATCGACCTGAACATCGAAGAGATCGAGAAGCACCCCTATGAACTCGGTAACTATCTGCCGCTCTTCAAAGACGGCTGGGAACTCCGCGAAGGAGAATAGGGATACTGGGGCCGGGACCTAAGAGCCCCTGAAAGGGCGTGGCGCAAGTAGTCCAGGGTGTAGGCTGAGCAGAGCCAAGCCGGAACCCCGGGTCCATTCGCTAAGAGAATGCCGCAGCCATCCTGTCAGTCGAAGGCATGGACATCGGTTTCATGGGACCGAACGACCTTGCACTGTCTTTGGGCGTCGAACCCGCCCACCCCGATCGCGAAACCTCCATACAGAAAATCCTCCAGGCGGGTATCAAGACAGGCAAACCGGTGGGACTGCCGGTCCGGGACGTGGAAGGTATCAAGAAGCGGCTAACTGAGGGATTCCGTTTTCTGGACTGTGCCAGTAACCTCCGGCTCTTGCAGGTCAGCGCGATCGATGTCCTCAACAAACCGGGCTGAATCCAACAGCGCTTGGCAGGTATCCAACGGGTTGGGATGGGAACCGGCGATCTCTTGATCTCCGGGCAAACAACAAAGAGGAGAACACGCTGATCATTGCGACACCGAACATAGAGAACGGCCAGATCAGCCAGTATCTGGGAATCATGACCAGAGAGGCGATCCTCGGCGCCAACATCTTCGCGGGGATTCGTGACCTCGTTGGTGGACGATCTGCCGCATACGAAGAAGAGCTGCGAAAGGCCAAGGACATCACGATCGGGGAGATGGTCGAGCAGGCATAATCGCTCGGAGCGAACGGCGGAATGCCTGATGGTGAGCGCCAGCGGTACCGCCGTAACTCACGAATAACTCGACGGGCGTGAAACGGGAGAGAGGGGTAGCAGAGCTGCTGCCCCTCTTTGTTTATGGAAGAGCAAATCCAATTGATCAGGGCCCTCTGTCGTCAGGAGAATCACCTCGTCACGGCGGCAGCTCTCAAGGCGATCCAGAGTCTCGGAACGCTTGCCGAGGATGACCTGAGCACACCGGAATACGGCACACCAGAGTATCTCGTCAACTGTGATACGCAGGGGAGACCGGTCCGGTCATCGATCAAGAGTCAGGATCCACACGATCCCCAATGGTATAAGGTCGTTGACGGTCAGATCCTCGTCCTCCGCTGGCTTGCTCACTTTTTGGGCCTCCGTCACCGAGCCATTCACCTGTTCCTGGACCACCCAGATCATCCGGATTGCACCTTTGTCCAGATCCGCAGTCTGGCCAAGTACAATCAGCCCGGCCTGTTCGACATCCCCGTGGCTGGACACGTCGACGGTCTGGATTCTCCTGAAGAAACAGTAAGGAAAGAGCTCAATGAGGAACTGGGGCTGGATATAGATCAGGACCTCGTCGACCTCCGCGTCCTCGCAATTTTCAACGTCGCCATACCCGACTTTCAACCGAACTATGCCGAAATCGAGCACACGACGCTCTATCGGGCTACGATTGAGCCCGCTTCATACAGCCGAATTAGGCTTCAGGAGGATGAACTCGGAGGGCTCATCCTGTTTAGGAAAGACGAGTTGGCGGGTTGGATCGCCTCTCGTGGCGAACAGGTAGGCGGCGGGTTAGCGGACTCCTGGTACTACTACGTAGAAGACGCCTGAGTCTCGATACACTCCTTCAACAGCTTGAGCGCGGCATCCGTGAAGGCGAGCATGTTCTCGGCGCGATCTCCTGAGCCAGTCTCGATCGTAACTACGCACTCCAGCAAGCCGGCGACGCCGATACAGCAATGACCCGGCCCATCCCCATATCGATTCCCAGTCGGCCCCGCGGCACCCGTTTCACCGATTCCCCATGTCGCCCCAAGTCGGTTCACGGCCGACTTCGCCAACACGATCGCATGGGTTTCCGTCGACGCACGCTCTTTTGCCATATCCTCAAGGGAGATCCCCATCAGGATCTGCTTCGAGTCGCCCGTGTAGCACGCCCCCCCACCCTTGAAATAGGCGGACGCACCCGGAACAGCCAGAAGGGCCGCCGAGATCAGCCCACCTGCCGAGGACTCCGCAACCGCGACCGTCTGTCCCTTCTCCTTTAGTATCGCCCCGACTTCAGCCGCCAGGTCCTGCCAGTCTGCCATCGTATACCTCGTTCCGCCCTAAAGAAGATTACCTTCAGCCCGTGAATGCGGCCCGACCAGGACGACGCCTTCAGCCATCCCCGTACAGAGGTTGTTGCTGATCAAGTTGTAGTCCGTCTCGCCACTCTCAAAGATGCCCTGGGTCTGCGTCGGCTTATCCTGGTCATCGGCGAGGCGGTTCCCTGTAACCACATTCCGCTCCATGTCGTGCAGCCTAATCCCCGGATACGCCCCCGCCTTCTCCTGCGAGTTGCTCAGGATCAGGTTTCCCGTGATGACCTGCTCGTCACCACGCGTCGCTTCGATCCCCCACTTCTGGTTATACGAGCAGACGTTGTCACTGATGATGTTGTGATGATCGCCACCGCGCGCGACGCCGCCAATCCCTGACAGGCCATTCTCACTGAACACACTGTCGCTGCACGTCGAGTGATGGACACGTGCACAGAAGAAGAACCCGTCTCCACCATTCCCAACACCGATGTTGTGTGACCAGACGCTTCGGGCGAGTCCTGTCCCGGGGTGGAATCCGTGGCCTGCACAGCTGTGCGCCTGACACTGCGAAACCTGGACGTCCGCCCCTCGCTGTGCGCCGATTCCATCGCTAGGCCAGTCGAACACGGTCACGTTCGTCACCCGAGCGCGACGGCAGAGTACCAGATGAATCGCGCTGTATGTGAAATCCCACCACTTGCCTTTGTAGCGACGCGGCCCCTGAATCGTGAAATCGGACAGCGACAGATCGGTCTCATCTTCAGCCGTTATCGCCGGAAACAGACTGATCGCCGTCGCTTTATCCTTCGCATAGAGAGCCCTGTTGAACTTCGCGCTCAGCGTAATCTGTCGGCCGTCTATCTGTTCGACGATCCCGTGCGTCCCCCACCAACCGCCTCGCTGATCGTCTCTGATTCCGATCTCCTGACCAGCGACAAACGGCACCTTCCCTTTGAGCGTGAGGACTCGCCCCCCCTTCCTGACATCCTTCGCCAGCACGGCAACCTTCACCGGTGAGATATACAGCACCGTCGCCGGTCCATCCCCCACAAGGCTGACGTTGGATGGCACCCATACCGATCGGGTGAGACGCCATCTCCCAGCCGGGATGCGCACACGTCCTCCTTTACCGCTCAGAGAATCGATCGCTTCCTGAATCCCAGATGTAGGAGTCTTCTGTTTGCTCACGGTTGTTGTCATAGATGACCTTTTCCCAACGCTCAGACCTGTCCTGACAGCCCTCCACTCTCTGCGCTCAGCCCCCAGACAGACTCGCTCAGGAATCACCTGTCGGCTTCGTCACACCTTAGGCGACTCCAAAAGCACCTGCACCCCCCGATCCCAGTATTCCTGTCTCAGCTTGTAGTCGTATGTGCGATGGCACACGGCCACGCCCGTACCCTCCAGCGACTTCACTGCATAGTCTATGCAGTCGTCCACAGTTTTCAACGCGTGGTTGGGATGCGAGTCCAGGCTGAACCCAAGATCCGTCGGCCCAAACGAGACCGCGTCTACACCGGGACGCACGAGCTTATGGCAGTTCTGCACCGCGTCGACCGACTCGATCTGCAGCCAGAGCACGCCGAACGAGTTCCAGAACTTCGCATACTCGCGGAAGTCAGGATAATCGCTTGCCGATCTTCGATGTCGTCCCCCGTTTGAGCGGTATCCATCCTGAGGATAGTAGAAGTACTTTACCGCCTCATCGGCAGTCGCTTCTTCTTCCACTTGGGGCACTTCGATCCCGCAAGGCCCCAAATCCAGTACATTCCCGACCAGATACGTGTGAAACGTGTGCTTGATCCGGAACTGCACAAACACATCTGCTTCCGCCGCCATATCGCAGAATGCGGCGAGCGTCTCCTCGTTGAACGGGGCGTGCTGACTGTCGGTGGAGACGTAATCGTAGTCGTCCGCCGCCAGGATCTCATCAAAGCGATCCTTGTCAGCATTCAGAGGCATCGACACCCCGACAATCTGATCCCCGTCGCGATACCGCTTCTTCAGTCCAATAGCACACTCGAACATGGATTCTCCTTGTTTGGTGATTCCCACGGAAGGGAACGCTCCCAGCGCCCTTGAGGCAATCGCCATTGTACGCACAAAAAACCGCGACTCAAGCACAAAGTCCTGAGCCGCAGAAGTACGATTCTTTTGTCATTTGTCACTTGTCACTTTGCACTGATTTTCCCACTTCTCCAAGCGTCAACCAACTCTCCTCTGTACTCCCACATCTTCTCAAACACATCGCACGTCGCCTTCATCTCCGACTCACTCACGAGCAAGCTCGTGTGTTTCAGGCTGATCCGCTCTATACAGTATTGCTCCACCTTCGGCAAGTTCAGCGACCGATAATCCTGCACCCAATCTTCCGCTGCCCACGCAAACGGCCGGATAACCTCACTGTTCGCCCAATCCTGCTGGAACACGGTGTCCTTGTAAACTGGCTCTGGATATCCGGTGGTCAACGATACCCCTTCTGCCGCCATCGCCTTCACAAAGATCTCGCGAGGCAACCCGTCCCATTCATCCTCGAAGTAACGGCCACCATATACGTGCCAACTTACGACAGTCGCTCCCGGATCCCGCTTGCAGGGCTCGAGTCCAGATATGTTGGTCAGCAATCGCGTCAGCATCCCCGCATTCTGCTCCCGAATCTCAACGTGTTCAGGCAGCCGGCTCATCTGGGCGAGCAGGATGGCGGCACTGAACTCGGTCATCCGATGGTTCCCACCCCACTGCAGCCGCGGATCCGCCTTCCCGTATCGCGACCGCCCCTGGTTGATCGCGCACCCGATCGCATCAGCGACAGCTTCGTCATCGGTCAGCGCGATCCCCCCATCCCCACACGTCATATTCTTCGACTGTTGAAAGCTGAATCCACCCGCCAATCCCCACGCCCCCAGTCCCTTATCCTTGTACTTCGCCCCCCACCCGTGACACGAATCCTCGAGCAACACGAGGTCGCGTCGCTCGCATATCTCCACCAGCCGATCGATGTCGCACGCCAGTCCGCCAAAGTGCACGGGCATCACCGCTCGCGTATGCGGCGTAATGGCCTCCTCGATCTGGTCGATGTCCAGATTGTTCGTCTCCGGATCGACGTCGACAAAGCGGATGGCCGCTCCCGCCTTCAGAATCGCTGAGCAGGTGCCAATAAAGGTATATGGTGAAGTGATGATCTCGTCGTTCGGGCCTATGCCGGCCCCCCGCACGATCATCTCGAGTGCTACTGTTCCACCTGTACACGCGATCCCGTACTTCGCATTCTGCATCTCGGCAAAGGACGCTTCGAACTCCCGTACCCGGTCACCATTGTACCAGGAATGTGAGTCGAGCACCTCGCGGAGGGCATGACGTTCAAGGTCGTCGGATTGCGGCCAGTGCGGAGATAGATCAGTGGCTGCGGTGGACGTATCGCACAGAAGAGCAAGATTCGACATGCGTTTTGCCAGGTTCAGGTTGCGAGTAATTCAGGGATCAAAGCTATTCGCGCTAATCCCCGTATGTCAAGGATGACAGATCACTGGCCACCCCCCAGCCAAGTCAGGAGAAGCGGGCCGCAGCTCTCGCACTATTGTGAATACGCAAACAACGCCGGGGTTCCACCCGTATGAACAAACACCACCGAATCCCCTTCCTTCCACATCCCTTTGCCGATATGATCAACTAACCCCGAGAATGCCTTCCCGGAGTAAACTGGATCCAGTAGCAAGCCCTCTGACCTCGCGCACAGTTGGACGGCTTCGAGACCGGCGTCGGTTGTGATACCGTATCCTCCTCCGGCGTATTCGCCGTAGGTCTCAATGTCGTCGGATGTGAACGCAAGATCCAACTCCATCATTCTGCAGACTTCATTCGCGACGTCCGCCAGTTCGGCGTTCTTCTCAGCGTTGTCCCGTGGACTCGGGCTCACCCCCAGGATGCGAACATCCACCCCAAGTGCCTTCGCCCCCACCACCAGACCGACGTGCGTATGCACGCCCGAACAGACATAGATCGCGTCAGGCTCGATCTGTCGTTCTTGAAGCTGCTGATACAGCTCGATGAACCCGTCTACGTAGGACACGCTGCGTAGGTAGTATCCATCGAAGCTCGTGTTGTAGACTTTCCGCCCCTCAGACGTCAGTGACTCGACGATGCGTTCCTTCTCCACCGGGCTGTCGATCAGCCTGACATCCGCCCCAAACAGATGCGTGAGCAGAAGGTTCCCCTGCACGGGGTCCGCGTGATCGTCACGCCGCCCAAGCATCACGCAGCGCTTCCCCAGCTTCGCTGCGACAGCCGCAGTCAACCGCGACTGATTGGACTGCGAAGCCGCCCCGTGAAGCAGCGTGTCGTAGTCCTCGTCGACAGCCGGCGCCACGGAGTATTCGAACTCGCGGACCTTGTTCCCGCCGAAGGCCAGTCCAGTCTGATCCTCACGTTTAACGTAGATTCTCGGTCCCCCGAGCGCCTCCGTCAGACGAGGGCACGTATCAAGGGGCGTCGGCAGATCAGCGAGATCGAGTCGAGAAAACCGGGCAAGCCGGTCCTTCAAATCATCGATTGAATAAGGCATCGGTGTTATCTCCTCATCGATTGGCGAACGCAAAAGGGGACACTTACCGTGCTTACAGATAGGCGTGCTAAGTGCGTGCCCCCTAGTGATTGCGCAATCGACTTTCCGGAACGCCACGGTAGCCGAACGCAAAAAGCCATGCGCAGAGATCCTCAATACCGGTACACCACTCGTCAGGATCCTCGGTGCAAAATGTCGAGATTCGAACGCCATCGAGAGCCCCCGTCTAGACCCTGTTGACGGCCCTAGCCTTCGCCCGATCTGCTACCAGTTCAACACAAGCCGACTCGATCCATCCAGACACAAGTTCTCCAAATGAATCCTCTTACCTAACGTGCTATTTAGACGCATTGAAATACCCAGCTCAACTAGTTTACAGGATATCGCAGAACCGTTTCCACCAAGCCCAACCTAGAACTGATTATCGAAAAGGCACACCTTAACGGCCGTCCACTCCTGTTCAAACTCCAGACTGCCTACCTCGACGGAAACATGAACGTCTAGAACTGTTTTTCCAACGGCTACAATGGGAAGCCACAGCTGGTCCAAATTCAGGAGTTGCCAGAGCCATTAGGTCCACCTAGGTTGGCTTAGAATCGTCACAAAACCGTTGTTTCTGAAGCGATCCCGCCCAAGAGTCACTACCTTTAATGGCAAGGGATTCAACGGTCAGAACAAATTACACATTGGCCAAGAATGACAAGTGCCGCAGTAGTATACACCATCTTCGGTGTCCTGCATTTTGTGGTGGTATTCCTACTCCCTCAGGCCGGAGTCGACCCTTGGGTCCGAACTTGGGGGTTCCACCATCTAAGCTATCTTTCCCTTCCAACCGTCCTGATCGCATACATCCTGTTCACGGTCTCGCTCACGCAGTCATTCCAGAACCGTATCGTCAGCGGAATCACCAAACCGGTCGTAGTGAAAGACGGTACCTTCTGCCTCGTCGTAACGCTTCTCCTCGTAGTTGTTCTCGGATTACTTCGTCAAAAATATCCGTTTCTCGGTGATGGCCACGTTAGAGCGAGCGAGCTAGATAACGGGCATGTGCATTCCAACGGGAAGGCCTACATCTGGCTAATTGCGTTCGTGTCACGCTCATTCGAGCTTACAAGCGCCGAGTCATTCGCGATCGTCAGTCTTTTTTCCGGGCTACCTTTCATCTATCTTTCATTAATCATTGGGAGAGACATCTCGACAGACCGGATATCGAGAGTCGCGGTGTCCACCCTCCTCGTGTCTTCGGGCATCCTGCAACTCTACGCTGGTTATGTAGAGGTATACCCTCCCCTTCCAGTGTTGATCCTTCTCTTCGTTTGGCTCGGTCTGAAAGCAAAGAACAGCCCTTTGCACAGGCACGCCGCAACCCTAGTGGGCTTGGGCAGCTTAATGATCCACCCGCTTGGAAGCATCA
>MDTE01205326.1_pt1 | contig 27538 bp, 27 predicted proteins | sample 811231 | NCBI WGS metagenome assembly MDTE01 (sample SAMN05326651, study PRJNA326480) | marine metagenome | isolation source: seawater | place: Indian Ocean: Red Sea | collected 2010 | reverse complement strand
GTTGTTTTTTTATCTAATAAAAGTGCACCAAGTGGAAACCCGCCTCCAATTCCCTTTGCTATTGAAATCAAATTAGGCTTTAATTCTTTAACCCATTCAACAGCTAAAAATTTTCCTGACCTTCCTACACCACATTGAACCTCATCAAAAAATAGAAGTATTTTTTTTTCTTTTGCTATTTTGTTTATATCTCGTAAATAATCTTTTTTTGCTGGAGTTATACCGCCCTCACCTTGAATAGTTTCGATTAATATACCTGCGGTATTTTCATCTACTTGATCAATGATTTGATTTGTATTGTTAAAGTCAACTTGCACAAATCCATCTAGAATTGGGTCAAACCCTTCAGTTAACCCACTTTTACCACTTGCAGAAATTGCACCAAATGTTCTGCCGTGAAATGAGTTTTTGGCACAAATAATTTTATATTTTTTCTTTTTTTTTACATTAAAGTATTTTCTTATTACTTTAATTCCAGCTTCAACAGATTCAGCACCAGAATTGCAAAAAAATACACTGGAAGCAAAAGAGTTTTCAACAATTCGTTTTGCAACACTTTTTTGTAGTTTAATTTGAAAAAGATTTGAACAATGCCACAATTTTTCTGATTGTTCTTTTAATGCAGATAATAGTCCCGGATGACTATAGCCCAAACTTGTAACTCCAATACCACTTGTAAAATCTAAATATCTGGTGCCATCATCCGTATAAAGATAAACGCCATCTCCATGATCAAATTCTAAATCTAGAGGATTGTAAACTCCTAATACACCCATCTTAATTTCTTAAACCATAACCCTTTTTAAAAACAAAAATAGTCAACCATAAAACTATTACATTTGTAACTGCTAATAAAATTATACCAAAGATTAAGTTACTGTCACTATGTCCTATAAAACCATATCTAAAACCATCTATCATATAAAAAAATGGGTTCCAGTTTGCCAAAAAATGCCAAAACTCTGGCAATCTATCTATAGAATAAAATGTTCCTGAAAGAAAAGTTAAGGGAAGAATTATAAAATTTGTTATTGCAGCCATATGATCAAATTTTTTTGACCAAATACCACATAGAATTCCAAGTAATGAGAGAAGTAAAGCAGATGAAAAACCAAAATAAATAATAAAAAAAATATTTGCTAATTTAATATCAATTGCAATAAATAACATTAATAAAATTGAAATCCCAACCAAAATTCCTCTGGTCACACCGCCTAGTGCATAAGAAAATGTTAATTCTAATTCTGACAATGGTGGCATAAGTACATCAACTATATTTCCCTGAACTTTAGAAATTAAGATTGATGATGATGTATTTGCGAAAGAATTTTGCATAATAGCCATACATATTAAACCCGGGCCAAGAAATTCAGAAAAAGTATAAGAATCAGTATTTAAATAACCTCTATCTATCGAAAGAGTAAAGATTACATAAAAAAGTAAAGTTGTAATCCCAGGGGCTATTATAGTTTGAGCAAAAACGTTAAAGAATCTTTTTACTTCTTTCAAATATAGGGTGCGGAACCCAATCCAATTGAAACCTTTAAAACTTTTAATTTTTTTCATAATCTATTATATATTAATTTTTTTTTTGGATTAAATTTAAAATGATTTCTGAATACTTTAAAAAGTATTGTTCTTATTATCTATCCAGATATTCAGTTTCTAAAAAGAAATTTGAAGATATATTAAAAAAAAAAATTAGAAAAGATTTTTTTAGTAAGAAATTTGACAAAACACAATATCATCAATATTTAAATGAAGTAGATAATATCGTGTCTCACTACGGTAAGCTCGGTTATTTAGATGATAAAAGATTGATTGATATAAAAGTTGACAACTTAATAGAAAAAGGTTTTTCTAGAAAAAAAATTTATTTTTATCTCAAAAAAAATTTATTTGCAGATGAATTAATAAAAGAAAAAATTTTAGATTTAGAAGAAATTGAAAACTTAGATTTTAAATTAATAAAAAATTATCTAAAAAAGAAATCATTTTTCAATAATAATTTATATGATATTTCAAAAAAAGATTACTTTGACAAAATTCTTATGAAATTGATAAAAGAAGGTTTTGATATTGAAGTAGTTAAGAAATTTTTAAGAGAAACTAAATAATGGATTTTTTAAACCTTATATTATTTGATTTAAAATCATATTTTGAATCATTTATCAAAACCCTTAATTTAATTAATATTTTAGTTTCCTTTTCTCTTTTTATCACGATTTTGCTTTTTAAGGGGGTTTTTGCAATAATAATAAGAAAGCAGTTACAATTTTTTATTTCTTTTAAAAATTTAAAGAATTCCAAAAAAATTTCAGAATCTTTCAACGGAATTATTAATTTTTTTATTTTTTTTTTAGCTTTTTTTGTTTTTTCCTTAATTTTAGATTCATCAGAAAAAGTAGATATTGTTCTTGGAAAAATTAACCTTTCACTCTTTACAATTTTTATTTTTTGGCTTGCGCAACAAATTATACAACCCTTAATTTATGGTATATCTAATATACATAAAATCTTTACTGCAGATTTACTTGAATGGATCATTAAAGCTTTAAAGGTAATAATTTTTATTCTTGGCTTTTCTGCCGTTTTAGAATTATGGGGTATTAAAGTCGGAGCAATAATAGCTGGTTTAGGTCTTTTTGGGGTTGCAGTTGCTTTAGGTGCGCAAGATTTATTCAAAAATTTAATTTCAGGAATTTTAGTTTTAATTGAAAAAAGATTTAAAAAAGGTGATGTTATTATTATTCAAAATATTATTGAAGGTACAGTTGAAAAGATTGGATTTAGGTCAACTGCAATTAGAAAATTTGATAAATCAATATGCTATATTCCTAATTTTCAATTTGCTGAAAACGCTGTAATTAATATATCAGAAACTACATACAGACGAATTAACTGGATAATTGGATTAGAATATAAAAGTTCAGTCTCTCAATTGAAAACTATTTGCAACGACATAGAAAAGTTTATTATAGCAAACCCCAGGGATTTTAAGGTCTCTAAATCAATTCCTGTAATCGTTAAGATTGATGAATTCGCAGATAGCTCAATTAATATTTTAATTAGATGTTTTGCTAATACTAATAATTACAATCAATTTGTTAGTATAAAAGATAGATTTGCTATTGAGCTAAAAAAGATTATTGAGAAAAGAAAAGGATCTTTTGCTTTCCCATCACAATCTTTATATATAGAAAAAGGAAGTTAAAAAAATTATCTTAAAAAACTTTTAACTTTCTTATCAAAATTATTCCAAACACCTTCTTTACCTTCCCAATTTCCTTTAGTTGCAACCTTTGAATATTCTGTTGCTCTTGTCTCAAAGAAGTTGGCGTGCTCAACACCGTTAAGAATTTCAGTTAACCATGGAAGTGGGTGTTCTTTAATACCAAAAAGAGTTTTCAAGTTAAGTTGTTTTAATCTCCAGTCAGCTATGTATCGAATATAGTTTTTTATATCAGTGGGTTGCATACCCTCAACCGGGCCCATTTCAAATGCTAGATCAATGAATCTGTCTTCTAAAGCTACAACGTATTCACAACAATCAATAATCTCTTGTTCTAGTTTAGGAGTCATACATTTAGTTTCTTTTATAAATTCGTGATAAAGTTTTATTACACCTTCACAATGCAAAGATTCATCTCTTACAGACCATGAAACAATTTGTCCCATTCCACGCATTTTGTTGTGTCTAGGAAAGTTTAAGAGCATTGCGAAACTCGCAAATAGCTGTAAACCTTCTGTAAAACCGCCAAACATAGCTAATGTTTTAGCGATTTCTTCATAAGAATCTATTGTAAAGGTTTGCATATAATCATGCTTATCTGCCATTTCTTGATAATCTAAAAATGCTGTAAATTCTGAGTCGGGCATACCAATCGTTTCTAAAAGCAAAGCATATGCTGCTATGTGCACCGTTTCAATATTTGAAAAAGCAGCTAACATCATTTTTACTTCCGTTGGCTTAAATACTTGTGAATATTTTTCTATATAATTATCATTTACTTCAACATCTGATTGAGTAAAAAAACGAAAGATTTGAGTTAGCAAATTTCTTTCACCATCATTAAGCTTTACTGCCCAATCTTTGCAGTCTTCACCCATTGGAACTTCTTCTGGCATCCAGTGAACTTGTTGTTGTCTTTTCCAAAATTCGAATGCCAATGGATATCTAAATGGCTTGTATGCATATGATGGTTGAAGAAGACCTGGTTTTAAATCAACGATATTTTTTTTTTTACTCATTTTTCCTCCTATTGACATGACAGACATTCATCATAGTCTGTTTTTTCTTCTTTGTTAATTTTTTTTGCTGGCCATTGAGAAGTATTGTCAGCTTCAACTCCGGCATAACTCGCCCTTTGAATCGATTTTGATCTGCAATAATAAAGACTTTTTATTCCTAACTCCCAAGATTTCCAATGAAGCATCATTAAATCCCATTTATCAACGTCTGCTGATAAATAAAGATTAATTGATTGTCCTTGACATATGAAAGGAGTTCTATCCGCAGCCATCTCTACGATCCATCTCTGATCAATTTCAAAGGCAGTTTTATAACAGCTCTTTTCTTCTTCAGATAAACTTTCAAGATGAGAAACTGATCCATCATTCTCAATAATGCTCTGCCAAACATCATCAGTATTGATTCCTTTTTTTTGAAGTAAGTCTTCAAGATATTTATTCCTAACGGTAAAAGACCCTGATAAAGTTTTGTGAGTATAAATATTAGCTGGTATTGGTTCTATACAAGCGCTTGTGCCTCCACAAATTATACTAATCGAAGCAGTTGGAGCTATTGCAAGTTTATGGCTAAATCTTGCCTTCACATTTTTTTCTTTAGCATCTGGACATGCTCCTTTTTCTACAGCAAGCAAAAGCGATGCCTGGTCTGCCTCTTTTTTTAAGTGTTTGAAAAATTTTATATTCCAGCTTTTTGCTAACGGACTTTCAAATGGTATATTTTTGCTTTGCAGAAAACTATGAAAACCCATTGCTCCAAGTCCAACAGATCTTTCCATCTTTGCTGAATAAACTGCATTTTTCATTGACTCTGGAGCATTTTTTATGAAGTCATCTAAAACATTGTCTAAGAATCTCATTATGTCTTGAATAAACATAGGATCTTTTGACCACTCATCCCATTTTTCAAGATTAACAGATGACAAACAACAAACTGCCGTACGATCTTTACCGTGTTGATCTAATCCTGTATGAAGCATAATTTCACTGCAAAGGTTGGATGTACTAACTTTTAGGCCACTATCTCTTTGGTGCTTTGCCAAAGTTTTATTTACTGTGTCAATAAATACTAGATATGGCTCCCCAGTTGCCATCCTGGTTTCTAGAATTTTCTGCCATAGTTCTCTGGCATTAACTGTTCGAAGAACTTCTTTTGTTTTGGGACTTTTTAATGCGAATTGTTTATTATGTTTCACACACTCCATAAACTCATCAGTAATATTTATACCGTGGTGTAAGTTCAAACTTTTCCTATTAAAATCCCCAGATGGTTTTCTAATTTCTAAAAACTCTTCTATTTCTGGGTGATGGATATCTAAATAACATGCAGCCGAACCTCTTCTAAGTGAACCTTGAGATATTGCTAGAGTCAATGAATCCATAACTCTAACAAATGGTATAATGCCAGATGTTTGACCTGATTTTTTTACTGTTTCTCCAATTGATCTTACTTCTCCCCAGTATGTTCCAATTCCGCCACCATTAGACGCCAACCATACATTTTCTCCCCACGTTGATAAAATTCCTTCAAGGCTATCCTGAACACTATTTAAGAAACAGGAAATTGGAAGTCCTCTTTTAGCACCGCCATTTGAAAGTACTGGAGTTGCAGGCATGAACCAAAGTTTAGAAATATATGTATAAATTCTTTCAGCATGATCTAAATCATCTGAATAAGTTTTTGCAACCCTTAAAAACATATCTTGGAAATTCTCTCCAGGAAGCACGTACCTATCTTCTAATGTTGCTTTGCCAAAATCAGTTAAGTTTTTGTCCCTAGAATAATCGGGGGAAATAGTTTTTTGATTTTGTTTATGTTTATGATTTTGCTTCTTTTCATCTATTGAAAGAAGATTTGCTGAAGTTTGTGGACTCATACTTAATTTCCTACCCAAAAATTGATTAAAACACAATATATAGTAATAAATGGCTTTTTAATGTCAACCTGTTGTGTAAAAGATTTTTAATTTTTTTTTTTTTTTTTCTGGCGTGCCCGGAGAGAGTCGAACTCCCAACCTTCTGATTCGTAGTCAGATGCTCTATCCAATTGAGCTACGGGCACAAAAAAAAAATTTTATATACACAGAATATTTAATAATGATAAAGTATAAAAGCTGATTAATTTTTTTTTTGTTTATTTTAAATCTTATATAGGCTATATGTAGTAAATTAATCTTATTGTTAACAATAACATATTTTTAGAATGATAAACAAAAACATAAAATACTTCCTATTTACTTTAACTTTTTTCTTATATTCTTGTTCAGGTGTTCAAGAATATGTTTTTCCAACTTTGTCGGATGAAGAAGTTTCTACTCCGCCTGCTTTGGAAGATGTACCTCAAACAATCGAAACAGCACAACAGTTTCAAGACGAAGCAGTCCCTCAGCAAATTCCTCCATCGCAATTTGCTCCGCCGCCTGCTCCTGTTCAACAAGCAGATTTTGACACCGGTCCTACTGGTACGTTTGTTGGGGGTAAAATAAATCAATTTAGAAGTGATTTATCTAGTATACAAAATGCTATTTCTTCTCATAATAATGATTACCTTCGATTCAAGGATTTAGTTGATGAACAAACCTCTGTATATCAAGGACTTTCAAGTGCTATTCGTTCTAGGCTTCAAATTGGAACAACTCCTGGAAACCCAATATTAGTTGGCCAGTGGAATGATGCTCAAAGAGCTCTTGAAGACATACAGAACAATGTTAACAATCTTCAAATTGTCAATAATAGAGTTACTGCAGATGCAGCTTTAATCGAACATCTCAAAAATGCTATTGATTCTAGTTTCTTCATTTCTGGAGCTATAGATGAAGATCATAACCAACTCAAAGTTCTTAAAGACGATGTTCAAAGAACCTCTGTTTTATATGCAAGACTTATGAATGAATTAGAGTCGAAAATTTCTAGAGAAATCCAGGTTTTAAATGATGAAAGACAGTACATGAAGAATCTTGCAGAAGACGTTGAAATTGGAAAGTTTGGGGGTAGAGTTTCTGCCCCTCCAACTAATAGCCAAAAAACAGTACAACCTGCATCCTCTTCTACACAACCATCAGAGCTCAAGGTTGCCCCATTAAATTATGATAACGCAATTCTTGTCATTAAGTTTGACGATAGTTCTTTTGATTATTCTTCAGCTCTTTTTGACTCTGTTTCCGCTGCTTTAGAACAAATGCCTTCTGCTGGTTTTGAAGTTGTCGCTGTCAGTCCAACAGGTGGTGCTAGCTATGCTGATCAAGCCAGAACTAGAGCTTCTGAAGTTTTTAATAAAATTTTGGAAATGGGAGTACCATCAGAAAGACTTACATTGACATCATCAAATAGCACAACTGCTCAAGCAGAAGAAGTTCATATCTATCTCAAGAACTAGTATATTTATTATCTACAACCCTTACTTTTCCTTTTAATTTTAAATTATCAATCAACTTTATGTTGTCTAATTGAACTGATATAAATATTCTTGCTCTACTTGACTCTGATGAAATTTCATCTAAGTCATCACTATTTAGTATTTTAAAGTAATTAACCTTATCAAAACCAAGTTTTAAAAACTTCCTTTTAAAATACAATAATCGTGATTTTTTTAGTCCCTGACTGTCAATTTCATTTGAAATATTCTTAAGTGCTTTATAAACTTCTCCTGCAATTTTTTTTTTTTTTATGGAGATTAATTTATTTCTTGATGAAAGGGCCAATCCATTAGATTCTCTAACTGTAGGAATCTCAACGACTTTGGTCTTAAATTTTAAATTTTTTATAAGACTTTTTATAACTAAAATCTGTTGATAATCTTTTTCACCAAGGTAAATAAAATCTGGTTTTAATAAATTTAAGAATTTAAAAATAACACTTGCTACTCCCTCAAAGTGCCCAGGCCTATCAATTCCACAAAGTTTAGATGAATGATTAATTTTTCCAGAAAAAAAGTTTTCTGAAATAAAGTTTTTTTCTGGAAAAAAAATTAAGTTAACTTTTAGTTTCTTCAATTTGGTTAAATCATCTTCTAGAGTTCTTGGATATCGAATGTAATCATCTTTATCGTTAAATTGCAGTGGATTTACAAAAATACTCACTATATTGAAGAATCCGCTTTCTTTTGCTTTTAAAATTAAACTTTCATGTCCTTTATGCAAATTTCCCATGGTAGGAATAAAATTAATTTTTATTTTATTTAGACCTGAAATTTCTTTTTTTAAGACTTCTGTATGATAAATAATTTTCGTCATTTATATAGGTAATTGCTTTTAGGATATCTTTTGTTTTTAACATCATTGCAGAATTTTTTTATTGAGACTTCAATAGAATTATTTATTCTGGAATACTTTTTCAGAAATTTTGATTCAAAATCAGTCATCCCAATAAGATCATCTGTCACCAATATTTGCCCATCACAATTATCAGAGGCGCCTATACCAATCGTTGGGACTTTTTTTTTTTGAAGAATTTCGTCCACTAAACTTTTTAAAGTACATTCAATTACAATTGAAAATACTCCGGCATCCTCAAGAAGTTTAAAATCTTTTTTTAATTTTTTTTTTTCTGAATCCTTTTTTCCATAAACTCTATATCTACCATTCATTTTTTGGGGAAGCATTCCTAGATGACCCATTACATTGATTTTATTAGAAGTAAGATATTTTATAGTTTTAGATATAGATTCGCCGCCTTCTAACTTTACGGCATGTGCTCCAGTTAAATCTAAAATTTTTCTTGCATTCTTTAAAGCTGTTTTTTTGCCATTTTCATAAGTTCCAAATGGCATATCAACAACAACAATAGACTTAACAGAGTTTTTTACTACTGCTTTTGCATGCTCTATCATCATTTCCATAGTTACTTCTCTAGTACTCTTAAATCCATATAAAACAGGGCCAACTGAGTCACCTACAAGAATTATATCTGCATATTTATCGACAATTTTTGCAATATTTGCTGTATAGGCTGTTAAACAACAAATAGGTGATTTTTTTTTACTAAATTTTTTGAGAAAGTCTTTTTTTTTTTTTAAATTCAATTTAAACATTCTTATAATTTATTTTTAAAATATACTCTGTTTATGCAAAAAAAAATAAAAATTTTTCTCTTTTTTATCTGTCTTCAAATCTCAAGTTATGTTCTATCAAATGAGATTGAAAATCAGATTGAACCTGAACCTTTTTCTATGATCCAAAAGAGTGAACGAAATAATTTAAGGTTTAAGAATTTTATTGTAATTTCTGCAAACGATTATGCCACAAAAGTAGGTTATGAAATTTTAAAAAAAGGTGGTAACGCTGCAGATGCAGCTGTCGGTATTCAGCTTACTCTGGGCTTAGTAGAACCTCAATCATCTGGTCTGGGTGGAGGAATTTTTCTTACTTATTATGACTCTAATACAAAAAAAATATTAAGTTATGAGGGAAGAGAAAAAGCTCCCCAAGCATTAAATGAAAAGATATTTCTAGACTCTAACAATAAGCCAAAAAAATTTTTTGATGCAGTTTTAGGTGGTAAATCTGTAGGTGTTCCTGCCTTATTAAAAACTATGTTTTTATTTCATCAAAAATATGGAACACTTAAATGGAAAGAAATTATAAAGCCAGTAATTTCGATTGCTGATGAAGGGTTTATACCTCCTAATAGATTAAAAAATGCATTAAAAAAGGAAAAGCATCTTTTTCAACTTTATCCAAATTCAATTTTTAAAAATATAAAAAAAAATCCTAATTCAATATTTAAAAATAAAGATTATGCGGAAACTCTAAGAATTATATCTAAAAACTATAATTCCTTTTATGAAGGGGAAATTGCGAAAAATATTGTAAAAACTGTAGGTTCATCTATAAATCCAGGAAATCTAGAATTACCAGATTTAAAAAACTATAATCCTGAAATCAGACAATCTTTTTGCGCTAGACTTAATAGTGGATATAAAATATGTGGTCCCAACCTTCCTTCTTCTGGAACAATTTGTGTTATTCAGGCTTTAACCTTAATTGAGGAATTATACAAAAAAAATCTTTCCACAAAAAAAAATTTAGAAGAGATTTTGGAGATTTTAGATTTTATTTATTTTTTAAGAGATAAAGATTTGGCTGATGACAAATTTATTAATGTAAATCTAGATGAACTTCTAGATTTAAATATACTAAAAAAGAAATTTAATTTTTTTAAAGAAAAAAAAAATAAAGCTTCAGAAATATATAATCTTAATGAAATTTTTAATTCAACAACTCATTATAGTATTGTAGATAGAAATAGAAATGTTATATCGGCCACGTCAAGTATTGAAAGTTCATTTGGTTCAAGGTTATTTGTTAATGGTTTTTTTTTAAACAACCAATTAACAGATTTTTCATTTAGCATTACAGATAAATTTGGTAAGAAAAATAAAAATAGGCCTCAACCAGGCAAAAGACCATTAAGTTCAATGTCTCCATTAATTATTTTTGATAAGAATGACGATTTTTTTATGACAATTGGCTCACCTGGAGGAAAAGCAATAATTTCTTATGTTGTAAGAGTTCTCAACGAAATTCTGTATTTAGATAGTGGTGTTGCAAAATCAATCTCTAATCCTAATTATATTTCAATAAATAATAGGGTTTTTCTAGAAAATCAAAATCAGGCTAAACTTATATCGAAAAATGTAAAAATTAGGAAATTAACAAGTGGACTTGGTGTAATAAAAAAAGATGAGGATCTTTATCTTGGTGTTGTTGATCACAGGAGAGACGGTACAGTAAGAGGAGATTAATTTTTATTTTACAAATAACTTTGATCTGCTATAAACCTATTTGAGGTAATTAATAATGAAAAGAACATTTCAACCCAGTAATAAAGTTAGAAAAAAAAGGCATGGATTTAGATCCAGAATGTCTACCCAAGGTGGAAAAAAAGTACTCATCAGAAGAAGGCAAAAAGGAAGAAAAAAGCTTTCTGCGTAAAAAATTCTTCCCATTAAAAAAGAGATCAGATTTTCTTTTTGTAAGAAAAAATGGTTTATCATTTTCAAGTACGTATTTAATATTCAATTATCTGGAGAAAAAGGTTAATCCATCAAGGATAGGCTTTACAGTTTCTAAAAAGCTAGGAAATGCAGTAAACAGAAATTATATTAAAAGATTGTTAAGAGCTTGTATTTCAAAAAATTTCAAATTGATTCCTGAAAAATATGATATTGAAATAATACCTAAAAAAGGGGCAGTGAACTGTAAATTTAATAATTTAGAAGAAGATATTAAAAAATTTTTAATGAAACTAAAAATTTAAACGTTGAAAAATCAAAGCCTATCCTATAAAAATAAACTTTAATTTCAAAAAATGGATAATCAAAAAAATTTAATTTTAGCTGTAGTTTTTTCTATTTTAGTTCTTTTGGTATTTGATACTTTTTTTGCACCAAAAAAACCCGTTTTAGATAAAAAAGCAGAGACAGAACAAGTTGAGTTATTAAATAAAAATTCAAATCTACCATCCATTTCTAAAGAGGATGTTCCTAAAAATACCAGTAAAATAAAAGAAAAAAGAATATCTTTTGATATGAAGAGAATTAAGGGAACAATAAATCTTTATGGCGCTACATTTGATGACATTATTCTTAAGGATTATTTTAAAACCTTAAAAAAGAAAGATGAAAATATAAAAGTTTTATTAAAAGAAAATTCACAAAATCCCTATTTTTTGAGAATTGGTTGGGCTTCATCTAACAAGAATTTAGATTTGCCTGATAAAGATTCTTTATGGTCTTCAGAAAAATTAGCTTATGAATTTGGAGAGAAAATTTTATTAAAATGGATAAATAAAAATGGGATTCTTTTTGAAAGATTAATCACTTTTGATGAAAACTTTATGATTTCTATTGAAGATTCAGTATTTAATAAATCAGATAAACCAATACAACTTACAAATTTTACATATTTACAAAGAAGAAATTACCGTCCTGAAAATAAGTTTTTTATTCTTCATGAAGGACCACTTGGGGTTTTTAATGATACACTAAAAGAAGTATCTTACGAAGATATCGAGGAAGAAGGAGAAATCATTGAAACTTCAAAGAATGGATGGATCGGTTATACTGATCACTACTGGCAAGTTGCAATTTTTCCAGATACAAACGAAAGTTTTAAAGCTAGATTTAAAAATATAAGTTCTTCTAATAATTCTGTTCAAGTCGATTATATAAATGAGCAATTAAAATCAGTAGATCCTAATCAGAAAATTACCAGTAAATCTTTTATATTTGCTGGGGCTAAAGAAGTTCCACTTATAGATAATTATATAGAAGAATTAGGTATTAATAAGTTCGACCTTTCAGTAGATTTTGGTTGGTTTTATTTTCTAACAAAACCATTGTTTTACGCACTAAACTTTTTATCAAATATTGTTGGGAATTTTGGTGTCGGAATAATCTTGCTTACAGTATGCTTAAGAATATTGATGTTTCCTCTAGCTAATAAATCCTTTAAATCAATGAATGCTATGAGAATTCTTACTCCTGAAATTCAAAGAATAAAAGAAAGGTTCAAAGATGATAGACAAAAAATGAACCAAGAAATGTTTGCAATGTATAAGGAAAAAAAAATAAATCCTGCAGCTGGATGTTTACCTATACTCATTCAAATACCTATTTTTTTTGCATTGTATAAAGTTTTATTTGTCTCAATAGAGATGAGACATGCCCCTTTTTTTGGATGGATAAAAGATCTATCTGCACCAGACCCGACTAGTATTTTTAATCTTTTTGGTTTAATTCCATGGACACCTCCTTTATTTCTAACAATCGGAATTTGGCCTATAATTATGGGGTTAACAATGTATCTCCAACAAAAAATTAATCCACCTCCACCTGATCCAATTCAAGCAAAGATTTTTATGATGCTTCCATTTGTATTTACATTTCTTTTAGCAACATTTCCATCTGGTATGGTAATTTACTGGACAATCAATAATGTATTATCCATTGGTCAACAGTATATTCTTTTAAAGAAACAAAAGAAAAATTTATCGAGCTGAATGTATAAATCATCTTCAGAGTCATGGACATTTCTTAAAGAAGTTTATCATTCTAAAGACTTACCAACTGAATCGCTAGCTGAATTTGTTTTTTGGGGAAGATCAAATGTTGGGAAATCATCATTAATAAATAGTTTAACAAATACTAATCTTGCAAAAATATCAAGATCTCCAGGAAGGACTAAGTCACTGATTTTTTATGAATTGGAAAAAAAAATAAGATTAGTTGATTTTCCTGGCTATGGTTTTTCTGCAATTTCTCAAAATGAAAAAAATAAACTAGATAAACTTATTGATTTTTACTTTCACAATCGAAATACAATAAAAAAAATTTTTTTACTTATTGATTCTAGATTAGGATTTAAACCAATTGATAAAATATTTTATAAAAATCTTGAAGATATTTTTTCCAAAGATTTGTGTATTATCTTCACAAAAATCGATAAGAAGAAAGCTATTAGTTTAGAAAATTTAATACCAGATGAAATTAGATTTAACTTTGACTATCAAAAAAATCTCTTTGCGACTAGTATAAAACACATTAATGAGATAATTTTATTAAAAAAATTTCTTTTTAAATCTTTATGATAAAACTGTGAAAATTTCTAATTCTAAAAATAAAGAGTGGGTAAATCAGGCGTTTGTACTTTCTAAAGCATTACCCTACATGCAGAAATATACTGGTTCAAATATAACCATTAAATACGGTGGTTCTGCAATGGGTAATAAAGATCTTTCTGAAAATTTTGCAAAAGATATTGTACTTCTTAAACAAGTGGGAATTAATCCTATAGTTGTTCACGGTGGTGGCCCAAGAATTAAAAAAATGTTAGATAAATTAGCTGTTAAATCTTCGTTCATCGATGGACACAGAATTACTAATAAACAAACAATGGAAATTGTTGAAATGGTTTTGTCTGGTTCAATAAATAAAGAAATTGTAATGGAGATAAATAAAATGGGAGGTAGTGCGATTGGATTATCTGGAAAAGATGCTTTACTCTCTAGAACCAAAAAATTACTGAAAAATAAAAAGGATTTTTCCTCGATTGAAAAATTTTTTGATTTAGGTCACGTTGGTGTACCCGATAAAATTAATAAAAATTTTTTGGAATGGTGTTTAAAGTCAGATTTTATTCCTGTAATTTCTCCAATTGGCTTTGATAAAAATTTTGAAACTCATAATATTAACGCAGATACTATGGCAGGAAAAGTCTCAGCAGCAATTCAATCGGAGAGACTGATTTTATTAACAGATGTCAAAGGTGTTGTTGATAAAAAAGGTAATCTTCTTACACAGATTTCAATAAGTGATATAAAAAAACTCATTAATAATGGCACTATAAAAGATGGGATGATCCCTAAAGTAGAAACATGCGTAGACGCAGTAAAAAACGGTGTTAAAGCGGCAGTTATATTAGATGGAACACTTCCGCATGCAATTCTTTTAGAAATCTTTACTGAACATGGCGTTGGTACACTAATTAGTAAATAATGTCCAAAGAAGTATTTAAATTAAAGAGTGCATGGATATTTGATTTAGATAATACTTTGTATTCACCAAAGTCTAAAATTTTTGATCAAATTGACATTAGAATGAAAAAGTTTATTTCCAAAAAGCTTAATATATCTTTAGAAGAGGCTTTTAAAGTTCAAAAACTGTACTATCATAAATATGGCACAACACTCTTTGGTCTTATGCAAAATCATAATCTAGAGCCAGATGAATTTCTAGATTTTGTTCATGATATTAATTTTAAAAACTTAAAAAAATCAAAACTTCTAAAAAAAAAATTGGATTCACTTCCTGGGATGAAATTAATTTATACCAATGGAGACGAAACGTATGCAAAAAAAATTCTTAAAACTTTAGATATCTACGAGTCTTTCGAAGAAATTTTTGATATTAGGAAAGCTAATTTTTTACCAAAACCAAAACTCAAACCATTAAAAACTTTAATTGATAAATATAATTTAAACCCAGAAAATATTGTTTATTTCGAAGATCTTAAAAAGAATCTTTTAACTGCTCACAAAATTGGAATAACAACAATTCTTATCAGTGATTCAGCAGAAAAAACAAATTATGAACCATTTATTAATTTTAGATTTAGAACTATTAATGGTGCTTTGGATATGATAAAAAAATTTATTTAAAATTGGAAGAAAATGGGAAACACAATTAAAGAAAATATTGAATCCTTTTGGGAAAATAAGGATTCACTAGACATTAATAATAAGTTACTTAAAGAAAATATAAATATTGTACTTAATGAACTTGATATTGGAAAGATAAGGGTTTGTGAAAAACAAAAAGGAGTTTGGCAAACTAATGAATGGATAAAAAAAGCAATATTACTATCTTTCAAAATTTATGATAATTCTATTTTTTCTAGTGGTATTTCAAATTCTAGAAGGGGGCAATATTCATGGTTTGATAAAGTTAATCTTAAGACTTCAGGGTGGGTTGAAGATGAATGGACAAAAAGAAATTTTAGGTCCGTACCTGGTTGTATAGTTAGACATTCCTCATACATCGCTCCAAATGTTGTTTTGATGCCTAGTTTTATAAACCTTGGAGCCTATGTTGATTCGGGAAGTATGATAGACACATGGGCAACTGTAGGATCATGTGCACAAATTGGAAAAAACGTTCATATATCAGGTGGTGCAGGTATTGGAGGTGTTTTAGAACCCCTTCAGGCAAAGCCAGTAATAATTGAGGATAACTGCTTTATTGGTGCACGTTCTGAAATTGCTGAGGGTGTTATTGTTGAAACTGGAAGTGTTATATCTATGGGGGTATATATTGGTGCTTCTACAAAAATAGTAGACAGGGAATCTGGTGAAATTATTTTTGGTCGTGTTCCACAATATTCAGTAGTAGTTCCAGGAACCTTACCGGGTAAAAAATTATCTGATGGATCTCCAGGTCCTAATCTTTATTGTGCTGTTATTGTTAAAAAAGTTGATGAAAAAACTCGTTCAAAAACATCAATAAATGAAATTCTCAGAGAATAATGGATCCAGTAGAGCTTTCAAAAAAACTAATTTCTTATAAAAGTATAACTCCAGAAAGCAAAGGCTCTTTAGAGTATATACAATCTATACTAGAAAAAAAAAAATTTAATTGTAATCTACTTGAATTTGGTGAAAAAAAAATTAAAAACCTATATGCATTTTATAATGGTGGAAAAGGACCTACAATTTGCTTTGCAGGCCATGTAGATGTAGTTCCACCTGGTAATATGCTAGATTGGAAAACAAATCCATTCAAGGCTCAAATTATTAACAAAAGGCTTTATGGAAGAGGTGCAAGCGATATGAAAACATCAATTGCTTCATTCCTATCTGCAACCTTTGATTTTATAAATAAAAATAAAAAATTTAATGGATCACTTTGCTTTTTACTTACTGCAGATGAAGAAGGTGATGCAGATTTCGGAACTAAAATGGTTGTCAATTGGCTTAAGAAAAAAAGAAAAAAAATTGACTTTTGTATTGTGGGTGAACCAACCAATCCAAAAAAACTTGGAGATATGGTTAAAATTGGAAGAAGAGGTAGCATAAATGGAGTAATCGAAGTGATTGGAAAACAGGGTCATGTTGCCTACCCAGAATTATCAATTAACCCAATTAATTTTTTAATAAAAATCTGTAATGAATTACAAAAACCATTTGATAAAGGATCTAAAAGATTTGAACCTACAAAAGCTACAATAACATCAGTTGACGTTGGGAATCAAGTTACAAACCTCATTCCTTCGCGTGCGTACATAAAATTCAATATTAGATTCAACGATAAATTTACCTCTAAAAAAATTATAAAAGAGGTAAAAAGAAGGATTGATCAAACTAATATTAAATACAACCTAAAAACAAAGGTTTCTGGTGAGTCTTTCTTGAACTATTCTAAAAAATTCACACAAATATTAATTCAATGCATAAGAAATAGGACAAAAAGAAGCACTAAATTGAGTACGTCTGGTGGAACATCAGATGCAAGATTCATATCAAAATTATGTCCAGTTTTAGAGTTTGGTATAGTTGGTAAAACAATGCATCAAGCAAATGAAAATGTATTGACTAGTGAAATAGTGATTCTCAAAGATATTTATTACGAATTTATCGAAAAAGTTTTTCAATAAAAAATTTTTTCAAGATATAAACCTTCAGCTGGGGCTGTAGGGCCAGAATTAATTCTATCTTTTGATTTAATTATTTCCTTAATTTTTCTAGTGTTCCATAATCCACTTCCTACTCTAACTAAAGTTCCAACAATAATTCTGACCTGATTATGAAGAAAAGATTTTCCACTAATTCTAATTTCCACTAAATCCTTTACTTTTGATATCTTTATAGAATCAATTGACCTTTTAGTTTTTTGTGCTTGGCATTTAGTTGATCTAAATGCACTGAAATCATGGTTTCCAACTAAAGTAAGAGATGATTCTCTCATTGCCGCAACGTTTAAAATAGAAGGGATAAACCATACTCTTTTCTCAAGTAAATGAGAATTAGTAGATCGGTTAAGAATTTTATAAAGATAGATTTTTTTTTTTGCAGAAAATCTTGCATGAAATGAATCATTGACTTTTGAACACTTTAGAACAGTTATTTTATTTTTTCTTTTCTTAAGAAAGTTATTTAAGGCCAGGTTTAACCTCTTAATATCAAATTGCTTATTAATGTCAAAATGTGCAACTTGTCCAAATGCATGAACTCCTGCATCAGTTCTACCAGCAACAAAAATTGGTACTTCTTGTCGAAATAGCTCACTTAAACAAATTTCTATTTCTTCTTGTATAGACTTTCCATTATTTTGCTTTTGCCAACCGACATAATCAGTTCCATCATACTCAATTAATAGCTTTATTCTTTTAATCATTTAAAATAATCTTCTAAAACTCTGATACCATTCAAAAAATCTTTTTTTGAGATCTTTTTTTTTCCTGGTTTTTGTAATTCTTCTATTTGAAGAAATCCTTTCTGGCACTTAACAACCAAAGTTTTAGATAAAGAACCATTTTTCAGATTTTTTATATTTGCAAATTCACTGCAATAATTTAAAACCTTACCTTTAAGTATTTTTATTCTTTCACCTGAATTACCAAAAATAGTCCAAGCTCCAGGAAACGGGTTAAAGGCCCTAATTTTTGCATTTATATTTTCAGCACTTTGGTTCCAACTTATTTTAGTTTCAAATTTATCAATTTTCTCTGCATATTTAGCTTTAGAGCTATCTTGGTGTTTAAAATCATAATTACCTGTTAATATTTTTTTAATACCTTCAATCATTAAGGGTTTTCCATCTTCTTCTATTTTCTTACTCAGAGAACCAAATGTATCCATTTCTGAAATTTCAATTTCACATTCGCAAATTGAAGGACCAAGGTCTAAACCCTTAATAACTTTCATTATCGTAACACCAGTTTTTTTATCTCCTGATAGAATTGCTCTATGAATAGGCGCTGCACCTCTCCACCTTGGTAACAAAGATGCGTGTACATTAATCATAAAATATTTAGGTAAGTTAATTATTCTCTCACTAATTATTTTTCCATATGCAACTACAACAGCAATATCAACTTTAAACTCTTTTAGTTCGTTGTAAAAATCGTCTTCATTTGTAGAAATAGGGGTGTAAATATTAATTTTTTTTTCTTTTGCCCACGCATGCACTGGAGTTAAACTCTTTTCTTTTCCTCTACCTGATCTTGATGGAGGTTGTGTTACTACAAAAAGAATATTTGTTTTATTTCTTTCAAGTTCTTCTAAAAATTTCAATGAAAAAATAGGTGAACCAAAAAATCCAATTTTTAGTCCTGCGAGATCACTCATTTCGGGTGCTTTTTTTTTTTTTAATTTTTTTTAGAGCCATTTTCTTTTTTAGACTTGATAAATAGTCAATAAATAAAATCCCATCCAGATGGTCTATTTCATGTTGCATACAGATTGATAAGAGCCCTCCCATGCCTTCTTGTGATCTATTTCCTTTTTCATCGAACCATTCTACTTCTATTCTTGAGGGTCTTTCAATTTCAGCATAAAATTCTGGTATTGATAGGCAACCCTCTTCGTTTTTGGATTTTTCATCAGAAAATTTAAGAATTTTTGGATTGATATATATTCTTGGAAACGATTCACCATTTTCTTTTAAATCCATCACCACTATTCTTTGATGAATATTTACTTGAGGTGCTGCCAAACCAATTCCATTTCCTGATGCATACAAGGTGTCAAATAAATCTTTTATTATTACGTTTAAATTTTTATCAAAAATTTTAACTTTAGAAGATTTTTGCTTCAATCTAGGGTCAGGAATTGTTAGAATTTCTAAAACAGACATAAAAATATTATAACAGTAAATATGAATTTTGAACCAACAATAATTATCCTAATAACTTTTATATTGATCATTTTAATATTTTTTATTTTCTTTAATAGTAATTCGATTTCTAAAGAAAGACTTAGAATCTTGCTAGAAAAACAAGAAGATTTAGAAAAATCTTTATCTAATATTTTAGAAAAAAACTTTGATAAAATTGATCTTAAGGTAGAAAAAACCTCCAATGAAAACACTTCAAATCTTCAAAAAATAAAAGAAAAAATATCACTTATTGACAGGGCTCAACAAAATATATCCGGTTTAACGGAAAATGTTATCGATCTAAAAAATATCCTTTCAAACACTGCACAAAGGGGTAGGTTTGGTGAAATAATTTTGGAAAATTTAATTAAAGATTACTTGCCCAAAGAAAACTATGATTTTCAGAAAACATTATCAAACAATACTCGAGTCGATTGTATTATAAAATCTTCAGGTCCCCTGAACAAAATCTGTATTGATGCAAAATTTCCTCGTGAAGGTTACGAGAAAATTGTAAAATCAACTTCAATTGATGAGAGAAAGAAAAATATCAAAATTTTTAAATCTGATATAACTAATCATATTCTTGAAGTTAAAAAAAAATATATAATTGCAGGCGAAACTTCAGATATCGCATTAATATTTATTCCCAGCGAAATGATTTATCTTGAAATATTTAAGTTTTTTCCTGAGCTATCACAAACCTTTTATGAATACAAAACTTTTTTAATTTCTCCAACAACTTTATGGATCGTTTTAAATTCAATTGAAAGTCTTACCAGAGACAAAAGAATTAAAGAAAGTGCGGTTCTTATTTATCAACAGCTCAAGGACTTAACAAATGAGTTATCAAGACTTGAAACAAGGGTTAAAAAAATGGATTCACATTTTTCTAATGCACAAAATGACCTTAACGATATTTTAATTACCACCAAAAAGATATCTAACAAAAAAGACAACCTTTTAAAATTAGAAAATGATAAATAATTATTTTAATTCCGTTCTAGAGCTGAATGCGGTAGATAAAGTATTATAATCTAAAGTTTCTAGTTCGCCACCTATTGGAATTCCTTGAGCAAGTCTAGTAATAATAATGTCTTTTTTTGGACAATTATCTGCAATATATTGCGCCGTAATCTGACCTTCTACAGTTGCATTAGTTGCTAAAATTATTTCTGATACATTGTTTTTATTTAATCTTTTAAATAATGAGGAAAGATTTAGTTCATCTGGACCAACTCCATCGATTGCTGATAACACTCCACCTAAAACGTGATAATGGCCGTCATATGCGCTACTTTTTTCAATTGCTAATAAATCCCCTATTTCTTCTACAACACAAACTTTCTCAGCTTTTCTTTCAATGTCATTACAAATTTTACAAGGGTTATATAAATCAACATTTCCACATATTTGACAAAAAGATAATTTTTCTCTTACATCTGTTAAATTTTTTATTAACAAAGGTATCAAATATTCTTTATTTTTTAAAATATGCAGAACAATTCTTCTTGCTGACCTATTTCCTAAAGTTGGTAATTTCGCAAAGACCTCAATAAGATCATTTAATGAAGAAGACGACATTAATTAAAAAGGAAGTTTCATTCCTGGAGGCAAACCCATACCACCTGAAAGTGATCCTAATTGAGCATTCATATCTTCTGTAATTTTTTTATTGGCATCATTTAAGGCTGCAACTAATAAATCCTCTAAAACCTCTACTTCTTCCTTATTTACAAGAGAAGGAGAAATTTCAACCTTCTTTACAACATGTTTACCGTTAACAGTAACTTTAACTGCTCCACCTCCAGAAATACCTTCAATTTCTGTTTCTTCAATCTTTTTTTGAACTTCAGCCATTTTTTCTTGCATTGCTTTAGCTTGTTTCATTATTTGAGATAAGTTTGACATTTTTACCTTTATCCTTTTCTTTTGTTTCTTCTTCTTTAATTTCTTTTATTGAAACTACTTCAGATGAAGGAATCATTTCAAGAAATTTTTTTATTAAATCATCGTTTTTTATTCTATCAATTTTTTTTTGGGTTTCTAAATTTTCATTTTCAGCAATTGATTTAGTACCTTGACTCTTGACTATAGATATTACCCATCTATTTCCAGTTATTTTTTGTAAAATTTTAGATGTCTTCCAAAGTATAGACTTTTCATTAATATTTTCTGAAATATTTTCCAATTCAATTATACCAATGCCCTTATTTTTAATTGGCTCTATAAGATTCACTAAACGAAAAGAGCTTTTTAAGTGAAATGATATCACCATTTCTGACAGTTCCTCTATTTTCTTAACTAGAAATGAAAATTTTTCTAAATTAATCTCATTTGGAGATGTAATTTTTGAATTCAGACTCTCTTTAAACTTGAATGTGTCACTTTCTGATTTTTTTTGGTTACTGAAGGAATCTGAAAGTTTTTGATCTTTTTTTTGATCATCAGTTTTTTCTTTTTCATAAGACTTTAATGGGTTTTTTTTATTTAACCCCTCAAAAGGTGTAGGTAATATTGAAACATAACATAATCTTATTACAAGCATCTCAAAACATTGTCTCTCATCAAAAATATTAGAGATTTCATTTACATATTTTTGCATCAATTCCCAGAATCTAATTATAAAATCCATATCATATTTTTTAGAAATTTCTTTTAACCTAACTATTGTTTTTGAATCTGTGAATTGATTATTAGAATCTACGAGTGCCTTTAATCTTGCTATATGGTAGGAATATTTCATTAAATCTTTAGCTAAAAGATCTAGCGAAACACCCTTGTCATAAATTTCATTAAATTTTTTGAGACACTCTTTTACATCCCCAATAAATAGATTCTCGAATAAATCAATAACAAGTGTATTATCTGATAAGCCTAAAACTGCTCTAACAATTTCTAGATTTATAGATTTATCTCTGACTAAGACATTATCAAGGATTGAAAGTGAATCTCTTACTGATCCTTCAGAACATTGAGCAATTAACATTGCTGATTCTTCATCAATTTTGTATCCTTCTTTTTTTGCAACATCGACCAAATGTCTTGATATTTTTTCTGCTCCGACCCTTCTTAATTGAAATCTTTGACATCTTGATAAAATAGTTACAGGTATTTTTTCAATCTCTGTTGTTGCAAAAACAAATAGAACATCTGGAGGTGGTTCTTCAAGAGTTTTTAATAAAGCATTAAAAGCAGCTTTTGATAACATGTGCACTTCATCTATAATATAAATCTTTTTTTTTGATGATAATGGTTTGTAGTTTATATTTTCAATTATCTCTCTAACATCAGATACACCTGTTCTACTTGCAGCGTCTATTTCTACAACATCCATATTTGATTCATTATCTATAGAAATACATGTATCGCATTTCTGACAAGGATCGAAGAGATTTGACTCCAATGAGGTGCAATTGACTATTTTTGCAAGAATTCTAGCTACAGAGGTCTTTCCAATTCCTCTAGTTCCAGAAAAAAGGAAAGCATGGGGGACTCTATTCAATTGAATTGAGCCTTTAATTACATTGCATATTTCTTCTTGCCCAATCAATTCTGATAGTTTTGTGGGCCTATACTTTCTAGCAAGAACTATATAATTATTTAAGGTTTCCATAAAATTTCGAAGGAGTTGAAATTTAACCCATCAGCACTCGTTACGGCTGCTACCTTTCGGTCCTGACCGGGTTGGCGAGATAGATGCCTAAACTCAACTCCCATATTCAAATTAACATTTTATAGATAAATTTTAAATAGATTATTATTTCACTCTAAATGGTGATGCCTCAAAAAATCCTAGAATTTTTACTTTTGTTGAATACTTATTTAATTCTCTCAACGCATTTTTAAATCCTTTATGATCAGGATGGGATTCAACATCAATAAGGAATGAGAATTGTTTAAAATCTTTATTAACAAAAAAACTTTCAAGTCTAGTAAGGTTAATATTATTTAAAGCAAATCCTCCTAATGCTTTGTACAAAGACGCAGGTAAATTCTTTGTATTAAAAACAATTGTAGTAATCACTCTTCTTTTTATATCAATTTTTTTACTAGATAAAGAAAAGGCCAAAAACCTAGTAATATTATTTTCTTTATCAGAAAAATTTTTTTTTAGTATTTTCAATTTATAAATTTTTGAGGATAGTTCTGAAGCTACAGCTGAAATTGAGGTATCATTTGACTCCGAAATAAACTTTGCGGCTCCAGCTGTATCAATAAAATTTACTGCATTAAGTTTAAATTTTCTAATATTATTTTTACATTGCGATAAAGCATGAATATGACTATAAACTTTTTTTATTTTTTTAAAGTTTGAACTCTTAATTCCTAAAAGATGATGCTCAATTTTATGGTAATGTTCGGCAATAATTTTTAAATTTATATTTTCTAATAAAAAGTGCATGTCTGCAACTCGACCTGCAATATTATTTTCGACTGGAATTAGTGCTAAATCTGCAACTTTATTACTGACTGCAAATAGTGTTTCTTCAAAAGTATTACATGGAAGTGTTTTGTAGTTTTTATAAAACTCTCTACATACTAAATCAGAGTATGCCCCATGAAGCCCTTGAAATGAAATAACTTTTTTTGTCATATAATAATTTTTTTTTTATCTTTAAAAAGAAATCTAATTTTTTTAAGATCTTCTTTTGTATCAACACTTGGAGGATTATATTCTAATTTAACTACTTTAATTTTTATATTATTTTCAAGTGCTCTCATTTGCTCTAACTTTCTCTCTTTTTCTTTTTTAGTTTGGGAAAACTTTACAAATTTTTTTAAAATTTCAGGTTTGTAAACATAAATTCCAATATGATGGTAAAAGTTTTTTTTTGTATCAATCTTCCTTTTAAAATCGCTAGCAAATCCAGATTTCTTATTTTTTAATAATACTTTTGCTTTTACAATATTTAAATCATTTATTTCAGTTTTATCTAAATCACATACTGCAGAACCAATTTCAGTTTCATGATCATCAAATAGCTTTATGGTTTCAGAAATCAATTCTTCTCTAAAAAGTGGGAGATCGCCTTGTAAGTTGACAATAAGTTCAAAGTTTTTAGATTTTAATGTGTATGCCTCAAATATTCTATCAGTCCCACTTTTATGTTTTACGCTTGTCATAACAGAATTTATATTAAATTTATTACATAAATTTTTTATAGTTAAACTATCTGTAGCAACTAGAACTTCTCCGATATTTGTATTCATTGCATTTCTTGCAACCCTAACAATCATAGGAATTCCATAAATACTTCTTGTAAGCTTATTATTTAATCTTGTTGATTTAAGTCTGGCTGGAATAACAATTAAGATCTTTTTATTTTTTTTAATTTTAATTATCACTGTTTAACCGTTATATATTAATATAAAAGAAATTATATTTTTATTAATTAAATGAATAAATATTTTTTATCTTTAATTTCAATTCTACTGATTTTTCAGAGTTTTAAAGTTTTTGATGAAATTTTTTTTAAAGAAAAGAAATTTGTTAAGGGTTACGAGGTTATTAAAGAAAATGAAAATCAAGAAATTATTCCTACAGAAAATAATGAGCTAGAAAATGAAGAGATTGATTTTGAAAAAATTTTCTCTAAGGTAAATACAGATAATGGAAAAAAAATTTCTAAACAGTGCATTGGATGCCATGACTTATCAAGTAATCAGAAAGTTAAAATTGGTCCGCCACTATGGCTTATTATAAATAGAAAATCAGGTTCAATTGACGACTTTAAATACTCCAAAGCCCTTAAAAGTTACGAAAAGAATTGGTCAAGAGAAGAGCTATTTTATTTTCTAGAAGATCCTAAAAATTATATCAAGGGTACAAAGATGGTTTATAAAGGATTAAAAAAAATTGAGGATAGAGTAGATATTATTTCATATTTAGAAACATTGAAATAAAATGGGAAAAGAATTAGTTGAATTATTAAATTTTGCCAACTCTTTTGCTGACTTAAGTGGAAAAATTTTAAAAAAAAATTTTCTTAAGAAAATTACGATCGATGAAAAAAAGGATGGTTCATTAGTTACAAATATCGATAAAGAAATAGAACACAAATTTAGAACTAAATTAAAAAAAAAATTTAAAAATCATGGTGTTATTGGTGAAGAGTTCGGAGAAGAAAATCTTGACAGGGAATTTGTTTGGGTAATTGATCCTTTGGATGGTACCCATAGTTTTATTTCTGGAAAACCTTTGTTTGGCACTTTGATTTGTTGTTTGAAAAAAAATCAACCAGTCCTAGGAGTAATTAATATTCCAATTTTAGATAAAAGATGGCATGGAGCCAGTGGATTCGGTGTAAAATTAAACAAAAAAAAATGTAAAAGAAAAACTTCGAGTAAGCAAATAAGTGAGTTGATAGTTTCATCAACATCTTTTTTTATGTTTAATGAAATTCAGCAAAAAAAGATTAAAGAAATTTATGATAAAACACGTTTTCCTGTTTTCGGTAATGACTGTTATTCATATGGTTTATTATTATCAAATAAAATTGATCTCATAATTGAGGCTACAATGAAACCCTGGGATTACCTTGCTCAAGTAGCACTTATTAACGAGTTTGGTGGGGTTATTACTGATTGGGATGGCAAAAAACTTGACTTGAAATCTGACGGAAAAGTCATTGCATCAATTGATTCTAATCACCATAAAAATATTCTGAAATATTTAAATTAGATAAGTGCAAGGTCTTTCGTTATGAAAATTCTTCTTTTAATTTTCTTCTTAATTAATTTCTCGTGGGTAAAATCTGAAGTTAATAATTATTCTCATGGACTAGCAATGCATGGTGATCTTAAATATAAAAAAAATTTTAAAAAATTTGACTACGCTAACGAAAATGCTTTTAAGGGTGGAAAAATAAATAGATTTTCTATAGGAACATTCGACAATCTAAATCCATATATTTTAAAGGGAGTTCCAGCTTACCAATCAGCATATCTTTTTGAAACTTTAATGAAGTCTTCATTTGATGAGCCTTTTAGTCAATATGGTTTAATTGCTGAAGGAATTAAAGTTCCATCTGACAGATCTTGGGTAGCATTCAAAATAAGAAAGGAAGCAAAGTTTTCTGACGGAACCAAAATTTCGCCAGATGATGTAAAGTTTTCTTTTGAGACTATAATTTCAAAAGGACATCCTATATATAAAACCTATTGGAGTCAGGTAGATAAAGTAGAAAAAATAAGTAAAGATGAAGTTAAATTTTTTTTTAAAGGACAGCCTAATCCTGAACTTCCACTAATAATTGGGTACCAACTCCCGATATTCTCAAAAAAAGACTGGGAAGGCAAAGATTTTAGCAAAACTACTCTTGTACCACCATTAGGAAGCGGGCCTTATCTTATATCAGAAGTTAAGGCAGGAAGAAGCATTACTTTAAAAAAAAATCAGGATTACTGGGGTAAGAATTTAAATGTAAATATTGGTCGCTATAATTTTGAAACCATTCACTATGATTACTACAGAGATGAGACTGTTGCACTAGAAGCATTTAAATCTGGGGCATATGATTTTAAACAAGAAAATTCTTCGAAGAACTGGGCAACAGCATATAAGTTTGGAGCAGTTAAAGAAGGTAAAGTAAAAGTTGAAGAAATAAAATATTACAGACCCAGTGGAATGCAGGGATTTGCTTTCAATATGCGAAAATCAATATTCGAAAATAGAAATGTTAGAAAAGCCTTAACTTACGCATTTGATTTTGAATGGTCGAACAGGAATCTATTTTATAACGCTTACACAAGAACAAAAAGCTTTTTTGATAACTCTGAGCTTGCGTCTCAGGATTTACCAAGTAAGGAAGAGTTAACTATTCTTGAAAATTATAGAGGTAAAATTCCCGATGAAGTTTTTACAACTATCTTCTCTCCTCCAAACACAAATGAAGAAAATGGTTTAAGAAAAAATCT
>MDTE01006846.1_pt1 | contig 27541 bp, 22 predicted proteins | sample 811231 | NCBI WGS metagenome assembly MDTE01 (sample SAMN05326651, study PRJNA326480) | marine metagenome | isolation source: seawater | place: Indian Ocean: Red Sea | collected 2010 | reverse complement strand
TTTTAAAATAGTTCAATGTATAAATAGTACATTTTTAAATATAGACGATGATAGTAATTATTGTCTAAGAAGAATATATGGAAATACACGATTGCATAGTGATGGAGAATATGGGAATTCGTATGATAGAATAACTCAAAAAGAAATAAGAACGGTTTCATGTATTATAGCATTAAATAGTAATTATTCAGGTGGTTATTTTGAATTCCCTGTTCAAAAAATATCCATAAAATTAAAAAGAGGAGATTTAATTATATTTCCACCTTATTGGACACATCCGCACAAAGTAAGTGAACCACTAAATGAAACTTCTAGATATACAATAAATACATGGGGAACAAAATTTCTAGAATAATCTACATATAAATGGTATGAAAAGCTAATGTAACTCTTTTAACACTGTTTGCAAATGCGTAAGCTGAAATATCTGTAGCACGGTGTTCAATGTGTGGTGGGGCTACAAGTATTCTACCTGGTTTAACGTCAACATATTTCATTTCAAGTTTTTCTTTATTTATATAATATGCAGTTGCGCCTTCCCATCTTGTATGCCATGTTGGATTGCAGTATATTAAAATAGAAGGTCCGTATTTTAAACTTGACCTACCATCTGTATGCCAATTTCCAGGTGAACCAAAGGTGTGTATATTATAATATGCACGATCAATTATAAGATTTTCTTTATTTTCTATATCTAATTTTGGAAGAATAACCTCATAAAATAATTTATGAAAATACATATTATTCATTACAATTAAATTAAAAAAACTTATTCCATCTGTCGCTGATGAACTTGTATGTATGGTAAATTTTCCAGAACAACAAAACTTAAATAATTTATTAATTAACTCTCCATGCAAAACTTCGTCAACATAATTTATATCATTTTTAGAATTAATATGATTTATTATTTTACCCGAAGTATCAAATTTAACATATGGGTTATTCCAATCATGATGTTCTAATGGGTCATCATTTAAATCTATATTTTTTATAACATGTTTAACAAATGTCAAATAAAATTCTTTTGGCGAAGAATAGCAAGGTCTGTCTATTTTTAATTGTGGTTTTACATAAGGTACAATTTCTTCATTTTTTACAACGGTATTTTCTTGGTTTTCTACGGGAGTTTCTTGGTTTTCTACGGGTTTTTCACATGGCGGAGATGAATTAGATAGACCGGTGCTAATTATTTCCAATTGTTTCATTAAATTCGTAGTAACTTTTTTCATCTCATCAAGCTGCAATTTAATTTCATCACTATTTTGTGAATTCATTTAATATAGATAAAATAATACTTTTATATTGTTATTAAAAAATATAAAGGATATATAATGACACGTATTTTGTTAATTACGATATTTTATTTTGTCTTACAATAAAAGCCTTCCAAGAATTACACGACGAATATGAAAAATTTAAAGAAGAAAAAAACAAAAAACTACTGCATTTAATGGAAAGAATAACCGCATTAGAAAATAAAAAAAAAATGAAAAATGAAATTAGTTTAAAAAATTGAATTACTTTTAATATTATAAATAGATATTAAATGTAAAAATGAGCCAAAACAAACCAATTCAACTTGGATTATGCTGTTTAAATACAAATTTGCGAGAACGCAAGCCACCGGTATTCGCTTCAAGAAAGATGATTATTCGTTCAATTCAAGAGCAGGGTATAGATGCACTAAAACAAAAGATTTTGCAAAATCTCAGGGATATATTAACTATGATGGACTGGAATGAAGAAAATGGAATAAAGGTGTTTCGATTAAGTAGCGAGATGTTTCCACATAAGTCAAATCCAAAGGTTGAAGATTATTCTTTTGAGTTTGCACAGCAGTTACTTGGAGAGATTGGTGAAAAATCAAAAAGATACAATCAACGATTGACTTTTCATCCAGGTCAGTATAATGTTATAGCTTCTCCTAATGAAACGGCATTTCAACACACCGTTATTGATTTGAAATACCATGCAGATGTGTTAGATTTAATGGGGCTTGGAGATGATTCTGTTATGGTAATTCATGGCGGAGGAATGTATGGTGATAAATTACTTACTAGAGAAAGATGGTGTGAAAATTATTTTAAACTTCCAGATAATGTTAGACGTCGATTGGTATTAGAAAATTGTGAAAAATGCTTTTCAATCGAAGATTGTTTATATATATCAAGTAAAGTAAATATTCCGGTTGTTTTTGACACACATCACTATAATTGCTATTGTGAGATGCATCCAAGCGAAACATTTAAACCCGCAAGGGAGTATATCTCTGATATCTTAGATACATGGAAACGCCGAAATATTAAACCAAAATTCCATGTTAGCGAACAAGGGTCTGGGCGAATAGGTCATCATAGCGATTTTGTGGAAACTATTCCAGATTATTTACTTGAAATTCCTAAAAAATATAAACAGCATATCGATATTATGATAGAAGCAAAAAAAAAAGAGCAGGCTATAATAAAGTTATATGAAAAATACCCGGATTTAAATTGTCGAAACGATCCAAATATGGCTATACCCGGATTTTTATGGACCAACAAGCAGTATAAAAACTGCGAATGCTGTGATCCAGAACTACCTGTAAAACAACCAAAAAAACGAAAAAGAGTGACATTAATTATTAGAAATTAAATTATCTAACGTATTTATAATGAAGTTTGAACTTTTAGTTTTTGGAATAACAGCGTTTTTAGTAGTTAATACTTATTATGAGGGAAAATATATGAAGATATTAATATCTTGGAAAAAATATTATGAGATGGCTATGTACGCCTTTTTAGGATTATCATTTTATTTATTTATCAAAAAATATCCATCACAAAGTAAAACGGCCTTTCTTCATGCAAATGACATGATAAAATATATGCCTATAGATAATGAAGCTAGAGAGATTTTTTCACCGTTGATAGATATGACAACAAATAATATTTTTACAAAATTAGCTCCGGAAGAAAATACATCAGCACCGCAATTTAAAAGAATGATGCATTCAGGAAAACAAGGTACGAAAAGATCGGTTAGTGAAACAAAAAAGAAATATGTAGCTTCAAGTCAAGGATGGAAATGTGCTACATGTGGTGTTCAGTTACCAGGTTCATTTGAGGTGGATCATATTATAAGACTAGAACACGGGGGGTCTAATGAAGTAGATAATTTAAGAGCACAATGTAGAAATTGTCATGGGGAAAAAACTGCTATGGAAAATTTATAATACTATAATATATTAATGGATTCTACTTTGCAAGAAAAAGAAAAAGAAGATGTTAAAAAACTAAATGATAAAATCTTAAATACGTTTTCCGTTTTTGCAATAGTTTTTATTTTATTATTTTTAGCCATATGTTTTATAAGACCTAGTAATGTAAAATGGGTATATGATACAATATGTAAAAAAATTAATATACTTGATAAAGAGGGAACCCCGAAAGATTTATGGCCTTTTACAAAATTAAATGTCGCTTTGGAGCAAATTAAATGGTTTTTAAAACTATTAGGAGTTTCACAAACGGATGATAAACCAATAATTTCTTTGTATACTTTTATACCAGCTATATTTTTTGTTGTTTTATATATAGGTTTTTTTGAATTACTACAGCTTATTCCGAATGATTTTCAAAAACTACTTTTTGGAGAGGTATTATTTAAAGAAGGAACCTTGTTTGGTGACACTATCAATGATATTTCTTGTAGTATAGGAGCAGGAGATAGGTCACATTTTTTAAATTATGTGTTAAATATTATTTATGTATCTAATATATTTGCAATATTAGTTTATTTTTTATTTAGCTTATCCAATAAAAAAACCGGTGAATTTTGGTCGGCATTAGTAATGTTTTATTTGTTTGTTTATACCATTCTCGGAGTTTTTACGGGCTATTTCAATAAAAAAACTACAAAGATCGCGTCGGAATTTCTTATCTCGATTACGGTTATTAGTATTGCAGCCGGGTTATTATTGTATAAAATAAAAGCAGAAGATAGAATACACTTTTTACCAGGACCAGAGTTAAATGTAATAAAACGTATATTGTTATTAATACCTTGTATTTACATTAAGATTTTAAATGTATTAAAAGAAGCAATAGATACATCAACGCCATTGTCTGTTATGATTTTGTCGATTAATACGTTGGTTATAGTATTGTATTTATCGTTAAGAAATAAAAATTTATTTAAACCAGAAATGTTATTAAATAAACCCGTATATTTAGACAGAAAAACTGTTTTAGCAGAAGATAAATCTACTTTTGAAATTATAGATAATGATTTGTATAATAAATCAATTAGTTTTTGGGTAAATATAAATAAAATTAAAGATCGAGATAAAGATTTAAATATAATAAATTTAACAGATAAATTTAAGTTTACTTATAATGAAAATTATGATGAATTACAATTGCATGTTCACAAAGAAGGTGAAAAAAATTCCGAGGTATTATTTTCATACCATAATGTTCTTTTGCAAAAATGGAATAATATAATTCTTAATTATAATAAAGGAACAATAGATATATTTATTAATAATGAATTAGTAACTTCTCAACCTAGTAAAATTATACCAGATATTTTATCAAAAATAATAGTAGGTGACGATGATGGATTAAACGGTGGTATTTGCAATGTTAGATATTTTGATAAACCCTTATCTATTTATAAAATACAAACTATCTACAATAAATCAAAAGATAAAAATCCTCCTATAATTTAGAAGTAATTATTATATATTTTATTATTTATTATATATATAATAATGAGTGATCAGGTAGAAAAATTAACCAAAAATCCAATGTTAAGTAAAGTAATAGGAGGAGTTGTTATTCTATTAGTATTATATTTAATGTACGTATTACTTAGACATTTTAAATTTTTTGAGAATCGTCATCTTACTTCTCAAAGGAGTTCAAGTAATAGTTATGAAGTAACTGCTGATGATTGGTGTCCTAGTGGTGTACCTTCCGCCAATTTTTCATTATCTATTTGGTTTTATGTTTCGTCTTGGAGTACAGAAGGAGGAAATAAATATATTTTACATAGACAAGATAATTCTCAATCTGATGAAATAGCAGCATATTTGGGTGAGAATACAAATGATTTATTTGTTAAATTTGTATCAGAAAATGATGTCGCGACAACATGTGAAGTAAAAAATATTCCATTGCAGAAATGGATTAATTTAGTATTAGTTAAATATGGAGAAGTGATGGATATTTATATTGATGGAAAATTAATTAAATCGTGTGTTAGTAGTTCTCCTAACGATCAATCAAAAACTCCTGATTTACAGCCAATTCTTTTACACGGTCAATATGATGATCAGGGAGTGGCACAGGATAAATCATTTAATGGATACACAACGCATTTAAAATATTATAATTCTACATTGAGCCCTCCACAAGTTTATAATATTTATAAAAATGGATCAGGTGGAAGCTTTTTAGATTCGCTTTTAGGAGGATATAAAATGAGAATGAGCTTGTTGAGAAATGATGAAGAAATTGCCGGTGTAGGTTTAGGATAAAAATATTAATAATATATATATAATGGCAAGTGACCCTATTTTTGGTACCGGAATAATAGCAAGATTAGCATTTATTACAATGATAATTATAGCATTTTATATAGTTCTTAGAATTGGATTAATAATATTAGGTTTGATATTTAAAGAAAACACGTCACCTCATTTATTTGATGGTATGGTAGATTCAGATAAATATAAAGTAATTCCACAAGATCCTACTAAAAAAAAATCAAAGGCAGTTTACAGATCAGATAATGAAGATAAAGGAACAGAATATTCTTGGTCTGTATGGTTATATATAGATAAAGCGCAAACTGAAACAAGTGTACCATACCATATATTTAATAAAGGTTCAAAAACATCAAATACCCAAAGTGGATTATATTGTGATACAAATGGCCCTGGATTATATTTGAATGTGGAGAGTGAAGGTACCTTATCTCAAAATAAACATTCATTTGAAGTATTAATAGATACTCATGATGGACAAGCGGAAGGAAATAAAGGAACACCTAACAATAATATAGTTATAGAAGATATACCTATTGGAAAATGGGTTCATTTACTTATAAGAGCGGAACATAAAACAATAGATGTTTTTATAAATGGAACATTAGTTCGCAGAACCATATTTTCTCATGTTATTAAACAGAATTATCAAGACGTTCATATAGGAACGGAATTAACGAATAGCTCGAATAAAACAACTGGTATTGAAGGAGGTAAAATATCTAATTTATGGTATTACGATAAAGCAATTGGAACGCGAGAAATATTAAAAATAGTAAATGATGGTCCAAATCTAAAAACATTAGACGATTCATTACTTTCTATAATGCCAAGTTATTTATCTAGTGGTTGGTATACTTCATCTATTTTACAATGAATAAACTGAATAGAAAAAAATTGAATTATAATATAAATAAATATTATATATTATAATAATGATAATACCGGTGAAATGTTTTACATGCGGAACTGTTTTAGCAGATAAATATCGCTTTTATTTAAAAGAGGTAATCAAAAAAAAAATGGCAAACGATCAAAGAACGGATCGCGTTGTTTATTTAACGCAAGAAAATTTTGATAAAACGGCTGAGGGAGAAGTATTAGATATATTGGGACTAGATAAAATATGCTGCAGAAGACATATGTTAACTCATGTAGATTTAGAATAAAATATTATTATTATATATAATGGCGTATAAATTTAAAAGTAGAAAGTATAAAAAATCCAGTAAACGTAGGCTTAGAAAAACAAAAGCACCTAGGAAGTATAAAAAATCTAGAAAAAGTAGATGCAGAGGGCGTTCGTGTAAAAAAAAAAGAAAACGTCGCACTATGAGAGGAGGAAATATTTTTTCTTTATTTAAAGATATGCAACATGCGGTAACAACGGGAAGTAGTAATTTAATTTCTACAGGTTATGGTAGCACTAGCTCAAATAACACTCCTAGTTCACATAGCCAAAGAATTTCCCATGAATCTCATTGGCAAAAGAGATAAATAGATTTAGTAATATTATTTTTTCTATGAATAGTTTATAATGTTGAAAAAAATATATAAAGAATTATGCGAACCATCCAAGTTATATTTTATGGTTTCTATGTTAATTATTGGTATAGTAGCAGTTCAAAATGTAATTAACAACAATAGTCAACAATATTGCATAGGTCCATATAGATGCCCGTCCAACAATAATTTGTATGTATTTATTAGCAAGGTTTTGTATATTTTATTTTGGACATGGGTGCTAGATACTTTGTGTAGAGCAGGTTACAAAAAAATGTCGTGGTTTTTAGTATTGTTTCCTATTGTACTTATGTTTGTTTTGATAACTATGTTTCTATTTGTAAATCTAACAATGTAATTTGTTATTATAATATTTTAAAAATAATTTAATATTATAATATAAAATGGAGCAAGAATTAATATGGAAAATAATAGATATTTATTTTACAAATGATCCTTATTTATTAATTAAACATCAATTAGAATCGTATAATTTATTTTTTGAAAAAGATATTTATAAAATTTTTAAGGAAAATAATCCATTAAGATTTGTAAAAAATACTCATAACGAAGAAATAAATCCACCTCAAAAAACAGGTGAATATGAAATGGAGATATATTTTGGTGGAAAACAAGGAGATAAATTGTATTTTGGAAAACCGGTTATTTATGATACAGATAAAGAAGGAAAATATATGTATCCAAATGAAGCGAGATTAAGAAATATGACATATGCTATGTCAATACATTTTGATATAGAAATAGATGTTAAAGTAAAAACGGGTAATTTTATCAATAATACTTATGATTTAGAGTATAACGATACAATAACATTAGAGAAAATATATCTGGGTCGATTTCCAATTATGTTGCAATCTAATTTTTGTTTATTAAATGGTTTATCTAGTTTAGTAAGATATAACATGGGAGAATGTAAAAATGATATGGGAGGATATTTTATTATTGATGGTAAAGAAAAAATAATTATTAGTCAAGAAAAATTTGCTAATAATATGATTATTATTAAAGATAAAGTAAATGAAATATATAGTCATTCTGCAGATATTACTTCCGTATCGGAAGATGCCTCTAAGCCAATTAGAAAAACATCTATTAGAATAGTTTCTCCAACTACTAAACTTAAGCACGGAAACATAGTAGTATCTGTTCCTAATGTAAGATTACCTGTTCCATTATTTATTTTAATGCGTGCTCTTGGTATTGAGTCTGATAAAGATATATTGAAATGTATATTGATTGATCTTGATTTAAATGAAAGTTATTTGGAGTATTTTGTACCAAGTATTCATGATGCAGGTACTATATTTACACAAGAATTAGCTTTGCAGTATATTAAATCTTTAACCAAAGGAAAAACTATGGCAAATGTAATGGATATTTTATCTAATTATTTCATACCACATATGGGAGATTTACAATTTAAAAATAAAGCCTTGTTTATCGGTCACATGGTTTTTAAATTACTTAAAGTGTATTTAAAAGAAGAGGCTCCTACAGATCGAGATAATTATAAATATAAGCGTATAGAAACACCCGGAATTTTGTTGACAGAACTTTTCCGGGAATATTATTCCATAATGAAAAGAACTTTTCTTTTACAAATGGATAAAAAATATTATTATAAAAAAGGCTATGAAGGGCTAAATTTTTTAAACTTAATACAGTTAGAATATAAAGAATATTTTAACAATAGAGATGTAGAAGTAGGTTTTACAAAAGCATTTAAAGGAAATTGGGGCGCTCAATCTCATACAAAGAGATTAGGAATAGTTCAAGATTTAAATATCCTTTCGTTTATTTCTGCGTTATCACATAAAAGAAAATTAAATTTACCTCTTGATTCAACTGCAAAATTGGTTGAGCCAAGATTGTTAAATGGATCTCAATGGGGTTTTATTGATCCAGTAGATTCACCAGATGGAGGAAATATAGGATTACATAAACATTTGGCCTTGTCTGGAGAGATTACAACAGGATACTCAATATATAAAATTATTAATCTTTTGAAAATGTCACAGCAGTTTAAAATAAAACTATTAGAAGAAATATCTAATAATGATATAAAAAGTTTAACAAAAATTTTCATAAATGGAACATGGTTAGGATTAGTTGAAAACGTAGTAGAATGTTATAAGTTTTTAAAGTTATATAAAATGAATGGAATTATTCCCGTACAAACTAGTATTGCATGGAATATTAGAGAAAGAATAATAGAAATATATACAGATGGAGGACGTTTAACACGACCGCTATTTTCTGTTAAAAATAAAAAACCTAGTTATGAAAATAAATTATTTCAAGAACAAATGGGTAGAGGTATCAGTTGGGATAAAATATGTTGTGGATTGCTAGATAAACCAGAAGATTTTAATAGAACAAACAACACGGTATACAATATAAATTCAATTTATGGAAAAAAATCTACCGATGATTTGATAGAATCTAAGGCAATCGTTGAATATTTGGATTCTAGTGAGTTAAATACTTCATTAGTAGCTAGTAATATAAATGATATTACTGATTATACTACGCACATTGATATACACCCGTCTTTTTTGTTTGGTATATTAGGTAACCAAGTTATGTTTCCTGAGAATAATCCTGCTGTAAGAAATGCTTACGGATGTGGTCAAGCAAAACAAGGCGTATCGCTTTATAATTCCAATTTTAGAAACAGAATAGATAAAATGGGAGTAATATTGAATTACGGACAAATCCCAATTGTAAAGTCAAGATATACAAAATATATTACTAATGAAGAACATCCCAATGGAGAAAATGTAATCGTTGCTATTATGTGTAATACTGGATACAACGTTGAAGATGCTGTTTTACTAAATAAAGGATCTGTTGATAGAGGATTGTTTAGAACAACCTATTTTAATATGTATGAAACTTATGAAAAAACAGAAGTTATTGGTGATAAAACAGTGCAAACAACATTTTCAAATATCGAAAAGGAGAAGGAATTAGATGGGTTAAAAGCAGGAATGGATTATAGTTTATTAGACGAACATGGATTAGTTAAAGAAAATACGGTAATGAATGATAAAATAGCAGTCATTGGTAGAACCACTCAGATGGTCAATGAAAGTGTTGGTAAAAATGATTCTTCCGTTTTTCCCAAAAAAGGACAACTCGGTATTGTCGATAAATCATTTATAACCGATGGTGAAGAAGGCTATAGAATTGCAAAAGTTAGAATTAGAGAAGAGCGAATACCTAGCATAGGCGATAAGTTTGCATCTAGATGTGGACAAAAAGGAACAGTTGGATTACTTGTACCTGAATGTGATATGCCGTTTACTCAAAATGGTATTAAACCTGATATTATTATTAATCCTCATGCATTTCCAAGTCGTATGACCATAGGTCAGTTGGTAGAACAAATTTTGGGTAAAATCGGTCTTATCAATGGAGTGTTTGGAGATTGTACAGCTTTTGTCAATCAAGGTCCTAAACATGATATATTTGGTAAACTATTAGTTCAAAATGGTTATCATTCTACAGGAAACGAAATAATGTATGATGGTAGACTGGGGGTCCAAATTGAATCTTCTATTTATGTAGGCCCTACATATTATATGCGAATTAAACAGATGGTAAAAGATAAAATTAACTACAGAGCTAGAGGTCCAAGAACCGCGTTAACACGACAAACCGTCCAAGGAAGAGCCAATGATGGCGGTTTAAGAATTGGAGAGATGGAAACACAGGCAGTACAAGCGCATGGTGCCGCAAATTTTATAAGTGAATCCATGTTACATCGCGGCGATGAATATTATATGGCTATTTGTAATAAAACAGGATTAATTGCTGTTTATAATGAGACTAAAAATATTTTTATTAGTCCTAATGCAGATGGACCACTTAAATATTCTGAAGCATACGATACAGATATAGAATCCTTAAAGCTAAAACATATTACAAAACACGGTAGAGATTTTAGTGTTATATGTGTTCCTTATTCTTTTAAACTATTAATGCAGGAATTACAAGCTATGAATATACAAATGAGAATTATAACAGATGATAATATAGATCAGTTATTATCGATGTCGTATTCTAATAACGTAAATAAACTTCTATCTAATGATGATGTTGATATTAAACAAATTAAACAATCCACTAAAAAGAAGTTAGAAGAAAGTAATAAAGCTCCTGCTGTTTTACTTGAAACACCTGAAGGAGAAAGGTCGGCAACACCAGAATATTCACCACCATTTGATCCCAACGCATCACCTGAAGATAAGGTTAGTCAACAAGAAGCAAGTGAGTTAATACCTAGTAGGTTGCCTGTATTAGAAGCAAAAGATTACAGCATTGGTGATAAGGTATATTATATTGAAGATCCAAATAATAAAAGAATGTGGACTATTGAAGAATTAGATGCTGAATATGATGCCATAGTAATCACATCAGACGATATTTCAGAATTAGACGATAGTATGAAGATTAATTTGTCAGGGGACAGATTAATAGCAACGGTAGAAGCAGAAGAAATTAGAAAATATACCCAATCGCAAGTAGAACCAGTTCCCGCACAACAACCTGTAGTAGCACAACAACAGCAAGGTATCCGAAGTTTTTTACCGAGTGTTTTAAATGAAACAATAGATACCGCGCAAAAAACAATAAACAACGCGCAACAAACTATACAAACTGCGCAAAAAAGAATAACAGAGAATATCTCTAGTCAGGCGTCACCGCCATTTGATCCAAACTACTCGCCGCCATTTGTTGTAAACCCGTCACCGCCATTTGATCCAAACGAATCACCAAGGTGGAGTCCTGAATCACCCGTTGGTGATACTGGTGATACTGGTGATACTGGTGATAGTAATTTAGAAGAAAAAGTAAACGTTAATACTCCTGAAAATGTAGTTATTAAAAAGGAAAATGAAGGTTCATCATCATCATCATCAAATGATACAGATAGTGAAACAAAAGATGAAACGGTTGAAAAAATGGAAGGAGGAACTATAATGAATACTGCTTTACCTACGTTAACAAAAATTTTTAGTTCGATTACTAAAAAAGATTAAAAATTTATGTAATAAAAAAAATATATTATTATATAAATGTCAAAATCTGATTATGCAGTATCCACCGTACACTACAATAACTTAGATGCGGGTCAACATACTACAAAGGGAAAATCATACAAAAGTTTTCAATTAGCTGTTTCTGATTTTAATTTATTATGGGACACTACTAATGCATATGTGGGTAATATAGATAAAATTAAAGATGTCATACGTCATTTAGTTTGTTCTTTAAAACATTATAAATACAACGAAGATGCTAAACATCTTTTAAAAAATATTTATTTATTAGCGGTAGCGCAAAGTTATGATTTAACATCAGATGGTTTAGATTGTGCTTCTACTAAATTATTGCTAAATTCTAGTGAAGATTATTATTTTTAAATATTAAATAAAAAAAATTAATTAATATTTAATGCATAATTTTATTTGCCATTAGTTTTTTATATCTTGTAAAATCAGAGCTATCTGATACGTGTTTTTTGTTACTGTGTTTATTCATAGCATGTGTAAAATTCATTCTTCCACAATTTGTTTTTTTTGCAGTACATTTTGTGTAATTAATTGCATTTTTAAGTACTTTACGTTCCGTTGATCTTTCTGTTGTAGAATTTTCTGGATAAGGAATTCCTGGTAGTGATCCGCAACCTGTCATATATACTTAATAAATATTTTTATTAATTTGTAATTAATTTGTAATTAATTTGTAATTAATCTTGGAGCTACATTCATAGTCATTAGTTCTTGAAACAATAATTTGCAGGCATATGGTATTTTAACATGAGCGAAATTTACTCTATTTTCACACATTCTACAGTAATGAATGTTAACTTTATCATTGTAAGAAGCAACAAATCCACACATTTTACATATATGAACTGCGTATTTATCAGAAGCATTATATATTCTTTCTTTGGTAAATTCAGATATTCCGTGACTAATACAGCAATCTCGTTCCATTTCTCCAAAACGAAGACCCCCATCCCTTGACCTACCTTCTGCCGGTTGCCGTGTCAAGTTTACCATTGGACCTATTGATCTACTATGCTGTTTGTCTTTTACCATATGTTTTAATCTTTGGTAAAAGCAAGGACCAAAGAATATTTTAGTTTCCATTTGTTGTCCACTTAATCCATCATACATTAATTCATTGCCGTGTGATTCATAGCCAATATCTTGTAGTTTTTTACAAATATCTATTATTTCTAAATCACCGAAACTTGTTCCGTCACCATACAATCCAAGTTCTAACAATATTTTTCCTAAAAGTGTTTCCTTTAATTGTGCTATTGTCATTCGACTAGGTATAGCATGAGGATTAATAATAATATCAGGTTTAATGCCATTTTGAGTAAACGGCATATCACATTCAGGTATTATGTTTCCAATGGTACCTTTTTGACCGTGTCTTGAAGATAATTTGTCTCCGATTACAGGTTTTCTTAAAGCCCTAGTTCTTGATTTTGCAAAGTCATATCCTTCTCCATTTTTTTCTAAATAATTCTTGTCTACATATGTTTCTTCATTTGTACGGATAATTTTGCTTTGGTCTTCATATTTAATTAACTTTGTATGATCGTTTCTATGTTCCCTAATTGGAAACATTTTTGCAATTAATATATCTTTATCATTAAGAAGTGTATCTTCATTTACAACACCTTGTGAGTTAATTTTACCATAATTTCCAAACTTCATTCCTTTTGTTTTTGATGGATCTGGTTTGCATCTTATTTCTTGATCGCCGTGAATTTTTTTATCTTCATCTTTTTCTGTATGGTATATGGTTGCCTGAAATAATCCGCGGTCTAATGAGCCTTTATTAACTAATATACTATCCTCTTGATTATACCCAGTTGTTGTAGCGATTGCTACCATAACCGGACTTCCTGACGGAATATTATTTAATTGTATCATACTCATTACTCTAGTATCAACCAATGGTCGCATTGGATAACTTAATACATATGCAGTTTTATCCATTCTATTTTTAAAGTTAGATACATAAATACCCATAGCTTGTTTTCCCATAGCACATTGATATGTATTTCTAGGAGACTGATTTGTTTCAGGAAAAGGAATACAAGATGCTAATATTCCAAATATTGTACTTGGATGAATTTCACAATGAGTATATTCTTTTAATTTATTTTTTGGATCAGATAATTCTTTAGGTCGCATCGCTATTAAACTGAAATTTTGCTCTAATGGATCAATATATTCAATAATGGATTCATCTAATTTAATATTTGTTAATAATTCATCCCATTCTAATTCTGAATTTCTTAACTGTTCTATTACCATTGGATTTAACAACAATTGACCTTTTTTTACCTTTAAAACTGGTCTTGTTAATCTACCTGCATCATTACATATATAAATCTCTTTATTACTATAATTAAATACTATTGAAGTGTATATATTTATGATCCCTGTATATTTTTTTTCTTTAAGTTTAAGATACAAATCATATGGATTTTTTGCATAACCTACAATGGTACCATTGATAAATACTTTTACTTTATTAAATAATTCTTTTGGAGTTATATTTTCTATATTAATTATATCGCCTTCTACATAATCATATAATCCCGTGCTATTTGAAGTAATGGTTAAATGTGTCATATAACTTAAATTTTTAACTACTCCTACTGATTGACCCTCTGGTGTTTCTGCCGGACATAGATAGCCAAATGTAGTATTGTGTAATTTTCTTGGATCAACCAATTTTCCGCTTTTATCAATGGGAGTAGTAACTCTTCTTAGATGGCTCAGTGAAGAAATATATGTTAAACGACTTAACACTTGGGCTACTCCTACTTTACTTGTTGTACTAATATGTTTTATTCCAAAGTCACCCGTAGCTAAAGCTCTTTTAATCCCATTTTCAATGGTAGAAGATTTTATTATTTTGTAAATATTTGTTAAATTTATTATATTTTCATAATCATTTGTGGAACGCCAAGACCCATTGTTGATTTCTCGACAAATTTGTTTCTGCATATCTTTAACTAATTTATTGAAATAATTTCTGAATAAATTATTTATTAATACACCACACGAATCTATTCTTTTATTAATATAAGAATCACGATCATCTATAGGTAACATACCTAATGATGTTTTAATTAACTTATTTGTCATGTAACCAAGAAAGAATATTTTTTGCTTTAAATTATGACAATGTGGAAATAAATCTGAGCTTAAAACATCATTTGTAAATTCTTTTTTTTTTGCTTTACCTGCCTCAAGTGACATATTGATTGGAGTATACATTACATTATTTGTAATGTATTGAACTGCTGCTTCTTTATCTAATGTATCATTTGCATCTATTATAGATCCTTTTAATGCATATAAAAGTTCCTTGTTAATTGTATCATCTTCATCTAGTAAAATATAAGAACAAATTTCTTTATCTGATATAATATCTAAAGCCCGAAATAGTATAAATAAAGGAATTGGATTTTTAACTCTTGGTATTTGTATATATATACCGTATCCAAAGCCATTGTGTTTTGTGCTTATCATCATACTTATCTGTTTTGGTGATATCTGTTTATAATCTGGAACAGATTTTATTTCCGCACTCCATTTCCATTTATTATTATTTTTAGAAACATTAAAGCAATATATCTTATTTTCGGCAGCTCTTTCTTGACCTAATACTGTTTTTTCTGATCCATTAATAATAAAATACCCACCAGGATCAAATCTGCATTCTTTGGTGATAGAACTATTAATATGTCGATATTGTCTTAATACACAAATATCAGATTTTAACATAATTGGTATTTTTCCTATATGAATTCTAGGAAGAGTTTTCAATACACGTTTTTCATTTTTCATTTCTTCACCATTTCTAATGATATAAGTGATACACAAATCTACAGTCATTGTTGACGCATATGTGAAATTTCTAAGTCTAGCTTCTTGAGGTATCATTATTTTTGTAGCACCATTATTTTCATGAATTTGTGGTCTAAATATACTGAAATTTGTAAATTCAATCTGAACTTCTAATCCATATTTTTTAAATGTTTCACTATAATCATTTTCTGATTTTATTGTAACAGGATTAAACATTTCAATAGTTGCTTGTAATTGATGTTTAGTTAATTCATTATAAGACTCTAATTGATGCCTAACTAATTTTTCCAAATATTGATTTTTAAAATAACTATTAATTATATCCCACGGTTCTTCTGTATATGATTGGTTTTCATATGATGATCTCATTGAATTAATATTATTTATCATAATATTACCATTTCAATTTATCTTTAAATTGATTTATTATTCTGTATAAGTAATATGTTTTATTATTTATTATTATTATTTATAATATGGAAAAAAAAACTATATCAATCAATCCAGATTTGTTTTCGTTATCTAAAAAAAAAGGATCTAAAAAAAAAACTAAGAAAGTTAAACCAAAACCTTTAATTAAACCTAATGTCATGCAAAAAGAGTTATTAAAAAGAATTAAACAACATCAAGATGGTTCAAAAACTAATGAAAAACCAGAAACAGATGAAGTTATTACGCAAAATGAATTTAGTAAACATTTAGATTATTTAACGAAATTAAGGAATGAAAAACGAAATAAAAAACGGAATAAAAAAAAGAAACATAGACTAACTGAAAAAAAGGCACCAATACTTTCCGTAGAAACCCCGGTGGCTGTACCTCCGGTGGTGGCTGATCCTGTGGTTGTCGCTCCTCCGGTGGCTGTACCTCCGGTGGTTGCTGATCCTGTGGTTGCTGATCCTGTGGTGGCTGATCCTGTGGTTGCTGATCCTGTGGTGGATGATCCTGTGGTGGATGATCCTGTGGTGGATGATCCTGTGGTGGATGATCCTGTTGTAAAAGATAATATATCTATAAACCCAGTAATTGATTATCAATCAGCTGATGTTATTGTATCTCCCGATAAAAATACTTTTAAATTATCTGAACCTCCACCATACAGTTGCTTAAAAGGCTCTAAAACTCCCACGTATAGACAATGGAAACAAAATACAAGAAAACAATTACCTAGTACTAATAAATCCAGTGACGACAGCAATTTACCTATTAATAATGTGGAAAATATGGAGATATCCGATATGAATGTTAAATCTTCTAAAAAAAAATACAAAAAAAAAACTTATACAAAACGTGTATATAAATTAGGAAAAAACGACGAATCAAAAAATATAGGCGTATTTATAAAAAGTAATAATGACAGAAAAATGGTTCAACAAGAAATAGACAAATTAAAGAATATACCCATCAAAGAAGTAAGAGATTATCTTAGAGAACATTGTCTTATTAAAGTGGGTAGTAATGCACCTAACGATGTTTTAAGAAAAATGTATCAAGACTCTATTTTGTCAGGTGATATTAACAATAAAACAAAAGGTACCTTGCTACATAATTATATGAATGAATGATATAAAGTCACTGCTTTAATGTAATATAATGGGAGTACCCGAAGAATATTTTAAATATACACAAGAATTATATTTAAAATATGGAAAGGACAAAACAATTGTATTAATGCATGTAGGTGATTTTTTTGAAGTTTATGGAATGAAAAATCGAAAAACCGGTGAAATTTCAGGAAGCAATATCGAAGCATTTAAAAATGAACTAGGTATGAAAATGTCAGATAAAAAAGGTGAATATAAAGGACAATCTCTGTTGATGGCAGGTTTTCCATTGGATAAAAGAGATTACTGGTGTTCTCGACTTCATAATGCAGGATATATTATAGCTATTTATGAGCAAGTTGAATTATTGCCAGATAAAAGCTATCGGCGGGCATTAACAGAAATAATCTCTCCAGGAACATATTTTTATTCTACTTCTGAGAGTATTTCAAATCATTGCACTTGTGTTTGGATCAATAAACAGTGGAGTTCTCGAAACAAAATGGATATTTTATATTTTGGAATGGCGACAATAGATGTTTACAGTGGAAAATCTTATATTTTTCAATATAATACGGAATACAGAAAAAATAGTAGTCCTTACGATGAACTAGAGAGATTTATTGTTTCACATCAACCCAACCAAGTCATATTTATACATAACCTCGAATGTCAAGACATAGATAATATTATTAAATATGTTTCTGTAGGTCAAGCTAATATCCAAAAATACAATATAAATGATGTTAACTCCACTAATATTAGATTACATCAAATAGAAAACTGCAGAAAACAAACCTATCAAAAAGAAGTGCTAAAAAAGTTTTTTAAAAGTGATTTAATGAATGAATATGATAAATATGCTTACGCAACAGAAACATATTGTTTTTTGTTAGAGTATTCTCATGAACATAACCCATCTATAGTTGATAAAATAGTTGAGCCCGTTTTTCAAAATGTAAGTGATCGTGTTATATTAGCAAATCATTCTTTAAAACAGCTTAATATTATTAGTAACAATGATTTGATTGAAACAACTAAAAATATTAGTTCAATTGAAAAATTTCTTAATAAATGTCAAACTCCTATGGGTAAAAGACTACTTCATTACGAAATACTCAATCCAATTAGTGATGTAAATACATTACGTGATAAATATAGCATTGTAGATTCAATTATTACAGTAAATACACAAGAAAATGAAATAGAAACAATTAGAAAACAATTATCATATATAATTGATATTGAGAAGTTAAATAGAAAAATTATTAAGTTAGATGCTACACCCAGTGATATTTGTAATTTACAAGATAGTATTGATAAAATATTACATATATACAAATCATACATGAGTTTTTTAGATAAAATTAGTTATGGTAAATCTATTATTCCAGAGATAAAGAAAAAGAATATTAAAAAACGTTGCAGGGAATATATGCATGATATAGGACATTTTCTAGATAAAGATAAAGCATCACTTATTAATACATTAAACTATGATGATAATTTTATTAAAAAAGGAGTAGATGAAAATCATGATAAGTTACTTTTTGAATATTATGATATTATTGGAAAACTTGATGTCATTATAAATCATTTAAATATGACATTAGAAACCGTTGCAAAACGTTCAAACGGTAAAGTGATGATTGAGATAGAAAGCAAAAAAGACGAGACTAATATTATTATAACAGCTGCAAGATTTAAAAAATTAAAGGAAGTTATTTCTTCAACTCAGAGCAAATTAGAATACGAAAATCTATATGATAATAGTAAACAATTTTATATTTTTTCTCCTGATTTAAATTCTGTACCGGCTAAAAAAGGAAGTGTTTATATTAGAACACCCGAAATAGAAACCATGTGCGATAGATTACATGATCTTAAAAAAGAAATATCAACGTCTCTATGCATTCTTTACCAAAAATTTATTATAGATTTAAAAGAACGCCATAAATATCTAGAAATGATTTCAGATTTTATTGCGGACTTGGATTTAAATTATACAAAAGCATTTTTAGCTTTAAAATATAATTATTGTATGCCAATAATAGACGATGGAAAAAGTAAATCATTTGTAGAGGCAAAGCAATTACGACATCCATTAATTGAAAATTTAAATAACGATGAAACATATATAGCAAATGATATTGAATTAAATAGCACGCAACAAGGTATTCTTTTATTTGGAACAAATGCTGTAGGTAAAAGTAGTTTAATAAAAGCCATAGGTATTAGTGTTATTATGGCACAAGCAGGATTTTTTGTTCCGGCTTCTAATTTTATGTATAATCCTTATCGCAGTATTTACACAAGAATTCTTGGAAATGATAATTTATTTAAAGGACTTTCTACGTTTGCAGTAGAAATGACAGAATTAACAACTATTTTAAATGGCGCAAATGAAAACAGTTTAATTATTGGAGATGAAGTATGTTCTGGAACGGAAGTAGAATCCGCTACTAGTATTATAACAGCATCTTTGGAAGGGTTGTATCATCAAAATAGTAGTTTTATTTTTGCAACACATTATCATGAAATATGCGAGTATGATGAAATTAAAGAATTATCTAAAATGGCCATAAAACACTTATCGGTATCTCTTAATCCTTTGACAAATGTTCTGGAATATAATCGAATTTTAAAGGACGGGCAAGGTGATACTTTTTACGGTTTAACTGTTGCTGAAGCTTACAAATTACCTACAGGAATATTAGATAGATCCCATGAAATAAGAAATAAATATTTAAACCGAAGAGGTATAAAACAAGATAATATTCTTAATTTAAAGCAATCCAGGTATAATTCAAAACAATTACAAGGAAAGTTGTGTGAAAAATGCAAAAAAAAAATAAGTACGGATATTCATCATTTACAACATCAAGCTAATGCCGATCAAAATGATTTTATAGGACACCTTCATAAAAATAGTTTAGGAAATTTAATAGCAGTTTGTCAAGAATGTCACGACGAATTTCATAAACAATCCAAACAAAATATAAAAATAAAAACAACAAATGGAAATGTTTTAGTAGATATTAATTAATTTATAAAATTGAATTAAATTATTGTAGATATATTAAGTATAGAATGGCAAGCGTATATCAACAAAGTAGTCAAATATCTAAACTTTATCAATCTAGGTTAACTATATTAGATCAACTAGAAGAACAAGGATATAATATTGAGAATTATAGTGAATTTAGTATAAATGAGATGCATATTATGCATGCAAACAAGCAAATAGACATGCTTGTTTCTAACGAACAAGGGAAAAAAGTATATATTAAATATTATCTTGGACGTTCTTTGCGACCACAAAATATTCATGATATTATAGAAGATTTATTTACGTTAGAAAGTATTTTAACTACTAATGACAGTCTTATTATAATTACGAAAGACAAGTCTAGTCGCGAAACATTAACGAGTGAAGTAAAACAATTATGGGCTGAAAATGGTACTTATATAAATATTATAGATATTATGTCACTGCAGTATAATGTATTGAAACATGAAATGGTTCCAAAACATATTAAAATGAATGCTGATGAGATCGCAGAATTTAAGAAGCGTTATAATATCGTGGATAATGCAAATATTCCGGAAATATCTAGGTTTGATCCTGTTGCTATAGCAATAGGGCTTCGTCCGGGAGAAATTTGTAGGATAGAAAGACCTAGTATTACTGCAATTACCGGCGTTTATTATCGTTATTGCATTAATAATTAGAGATAATATATATTTATATATTATATTATGTCTGAATTTAATTATACAACTAGTATTATAGAAGATAGTACAGCTACTGATTCTAGATTAAATGAGGCATGGAATTCGTTAGATGCTAGTCATAACGATTTAAAAAGTCAAGAAATCAACGGAAATGATTTTATTAATAGTCCTGAACTTAAAAATTTTTTTACGGTGTTTAATGAAAGTTTAGGTAAAGTATTGGGATCAGAACAAATAAAAAAACAACATGAAGAATTGTATGATATCGCATTAATGAGACCTGTACATTTATCTTTTGGTATTATGTTACTAAGTGTTTTAATATACGAATTATATTCTAATTAGCATTATTTTTATATCACAAAATAATATAGATGTCAAAATTATCTGATTTAAAGAATGTAAATGAACATATTAATCAAGGAACTTTATATCAAGAAAAACGTAGACAAACTTTAGGGAGTTTTTCTACTTTAGAAGATAACGAAACTGAAAATACTTATGGAATACTGGAACCTTTTTTGGCAATAGCTCAACAGACCGATGGAAATGATGCTCTAGCTGGTGATACCGCTGGTTATAGTGATTTATCATTAAATGAGTTGTATGTGATTTATAAAGAAAAATTATCTCAATTAGATGAGACATTAAATAATCTTTCTGACAGCAACAGTCTTAATAGTGGTTTTGGGGTTGAGCATATTACCTCTGACATGTGGTTTAATGATGGTAGTAATAGTCATAAAATAAATCGGTATTCCGACGCTGGCACTACCACGACCAATCACTCCGACCCGCCTGACTTTGAAACTGACAATAGTTACAGCGATGCTGTATTATTAACATGTGGTGAAATGACACTGACTAGTGTCGTCGGCACCGTCCCCGACTTCACCACCGGCTCCAACTCCGATTTATCACAAAATGATAGCGTATGTAATCCTTTTTCTACAGGCGCAGACAACTTTAAAACCGCTATTAATTTAATAACTCAATTAAATGAATTGGTTAGCGTGATGAAAACAAAAGCCGGGGAGGGAGATACAAGTTTAATGATAGATTTAGATCAAACATTATCTGAAGCACAAAATAAATATAATTCCGTAATGCAAAATAAACTAGCTTCGCATGAACCGCAGGATAAAACTAATTATAGTGATGATAGTTCAGGATATCTAGAAATAGAAGGATTAAAATATGATTCAGCCAAATTGCTATACATAATGCTATTATTGGGAACCTTGATATTAGGTGGGATAACTGTTTCAAGAATAATTAAGGCATCAAAATAATTTCATATATTTATATTTTTATATAATATATGACATCTGTTAAAGACAAAATGACTAGTGTAGAAGCTTCAGAACCAAATTTAAGTACTTTATTAGGAGCAGCTTATACAGCAACCAATCCTAATGCTAACGAAATAATATCAGCATTAAGGACTAGAGATGCAGAGTTTCAAGAGTTAGAAGATTTAGTAGAAGGTGTAAAAGGATTTAATGAAAGTACTAATACAGAAGATGCCACAAAGATACAAAATGCAAATTATTACACATCAAATGCAATAAAATACAATAGTTATAACGAAGCATTAAAAGCTGTATTTTTCGCGTTGCTTACTTGTGTAATTATATTAGTTATTTTAGCAACAGGAATTATAAATATAACTATAGCCACAATAGGAATGGTTTTAGCATTAACCATTGCTATTATATATGCTAGTACGATATTAGTTACGGGAGTAAGTCAATCATCCACATTACCCGGAATATTTACATGGGATTTTAATTTTAAAGATGACAAGGAATCATTTAAACAAAAAAAAGAAACGTTTGAGCCATATTATAAAGATGAAAATTTAGCATATGTTGGTATTAAAGCAGTATAATATGTATAGATTAATTATAAATATATATTATATAAATCAATTATAATATGGAGAACATTCATCATTATAAAACAGCACGACGTTTAGGCGATAAAAATGTGGGCCAGAATGATTTGAATGATATTAATGCAGATCATTCATATATAGGCGCTCAATACTTATATTTAAGAGATAAACTACAAAAAAACGCACAGTTTACCAATTTAAGAAACTTAAAATACAAAGAAGAGAAAATAAAAACATACGAATATACGTATAATATATTATTTATTGTTTACTGGATTTTGTTTTCTATTTATGGGATTTTCTTTATTTACAAAGGTGAATACAAGGAAGTAAGCAGCATTATCATTATTATATTAATGGGTGGATTTCCATTTTATATCCATGATCTTTCCTTACTTTTAATTAAAGGAATGAAAACTCTTTATAAAAAGATGAAACAATTTAACTTTAATATTCCAAAGTTTAAAGCAGAAGAGACCGTTAAAGATATTGAAAATTCCATCAAAGATAAATCATCTGTTATTAGAAAACCAGTTGACAGTAACCTGTCAAATAATACGAATAATATTCCAAATCGAAGGAGATTGGCCAAATTATTAGAAAGCGATGCTAATCTTAGAAATTTGCGTAAATATAAACGAAAGGTAGAGGAAGAAGCGGCAACACTATCTAAGAGTGAAACTTGGGTTAGTGATAATGGTATATGGCCAACGTCTGCTGAAAAAATATGTAAAAAAACAGATCCTTCTTGGAATCCTCAATGGGAAGATTTGTCTGATAACTGTGTTGAGTATACGAAGTATAGAGATGCGTATTGGGAGGCTTATCCAGATTATTCAGGAAATTTCTATTGGACTAATGATAGTGGGGAATGGAAAAAAAAGCCATTGAAGTAATATATATATATTATATATATATATGAAAAAATACAGTGACCTTTTTATTTCCAAGTCAAATTTAAATGGTTTATTTAAATTTATATCTACTTTTGCAGTTCCTATAGGCATAATATTGTATTTACAATTTAAGTCAATAGCTCCAACAATAATGTTTCATAATATTATTATAGCAGGAATAGGCGGAATTGATATTTATGTAAGACAATTAAAAAATAGACAACCTGCAGAACAACTGGAACTTTTAGGAATGCCTTCTGATATAACAAATGTAGTTTGTTTTTTGGTTCATGTTTTATTAATAGCTGTAATTATATATCGCCCTGTGGATCCTTTGCGCGTTCCTTTGGAAAGTCATTTGTTACTGATTTTAGTAGCAATAATAATATTTGGAATTCCCTGGTGGCCGTATGTAATCACTAGAGCAGAAATGTTTTTAGCTTATGTTAGTATGTATTTTGGATTATATGTGGGTAGTATTATTTTAGATAAAAAATTATTGAATTCTATTACTTTTTAAATAATATAATATAATTTTTATATTTTATTATTCTTCTTGTTCTTGTCCTTCTTCTTGTCCTTCTTCTTGTTCATTGTCATACTGATAAACAATACGTACTCCAGTCCACATTTTCTTTTTACATTTCCCGTGTTTTTTATTCATATAGTCATATATTTCCTTTCCTTTTGGAACACCTTTACCATAATGTTCCCTATACCATTTGCAAAATTCTTCATATAGTTCATCTTTTTTAATTACGGAATCTTGAGATTTTTCTATCATTTCTTTATGGAATTCCGCAAGATAGTCCTGACCTTCCCTGTATTCATTGCTTTTCGCCATAACGATATCACAATCTTCGACATTTCCTTTGGTTGTTGCCGCAATGTTTACAAGTTTTGACATAAAAGGAACACACCAATCATCGAACCGCTGGTCCAACTTCTTATCTACTTTAAATTGATATGGTTGATCTTCGTCATCGTGTACAGGATTTTCCGTAAATTTTGCCATAAATTCGCATACACGAATGCGGCGCCATGTACCATCATCATTACTTGCGATATCAAAAAGGGTGTTGGTACAAACAGCCAGTTTAAATTGTGGGATAAAAGTTATCATGTCTTTATACAATGCCCGACCTTGAATAGGATCCCCTCCCGTTATTTCTTTCATAATTCCTTCATTAATTTTATCTCCTTTGGTTGGTTCTTGCATAACAGCATATCTTAGACCCATTAATTGTACTACTTCAGAAGAAGTTCCTCCAATACTATTTCTTTTTTGAGTAATTAAGGTAATTGGTACCGTACCTTTATAATCTCCCAAAATTTTAGACATCAAGGCAACCAACATCGATTTTCCATTTCTACCACTTCCTGTATAAATATTAAATGTTTGATTTTCATTTGTACCAATTAACGTAGAAGCCAAATGTTGCCACATATAATTTCTTAATTCAACTACAGGAAATAGTTGTTCCATAAAAGTATCCACCTCACCAAGAACTTTTTTATTTACATTGTTTAAAGGTGTATAATCTATGTTTGTTGTTTTAGTAATGTAGTCTTCCGGTCTTCCATCTCTAAAAATATCATCTTTAAAGTCATAAACACCATTATTAAAGCAAAGTAAATATGGAAATTGGTCTTGTTTATTTAAAAAGTTTGCATCGTAAAATAATGACTTTGCTTCTTTAATAATATTATCTTTTGGAGTACTTTTTTTTAATAGTTGACAACATTGCGCCAAATTATGTGTTCTATTTCGAATGGAATTCCATCTTGGGTCGTCTTCTTCAAATGATTGAACGAAACTCATATTAGAAACTACCTTTTCTCGATATAGTGCGTACATTTCCTCTGATAAGGCTTTTCGCAAACTCCACGCTTCTTCATTTTCGACCCATCTATGATCTTGAAATTTAAACCATTTACCTTTTCCATTTACACTACAGCAAACAAACTCGTCTTTAAACATTTGATACAAAACTACTGCTAAATCATAATCTCTAGCACACTGTTGCGCCAATGCTAATTCTTTTCCTTTTTTGTTTTCGCTTCCCATTGTGAAATCACCTGCAACAGTAATATCAATATAATGATCTAACGTTTCTGACCGATACGCATCATATTTATCTTTTGGAGTATCTAGCCTAGCCCAATACATAATTGAACGTAATGTTAGCTCTTGTTTTTTATTTGCTCCAAATTTTTTCCACAGTTCGTAAAATCCAGCAATATCACTATAATCAAATTGTGATGATTGGCTACTGAATTTTATCCATGATAAAAACAAACGTGTATCTGTATAATGCAATGCCATACCAACTCTAAGCCACTTATCGTATGAACCAGGGCCATAATAGGTTTCTGGTAAAAGCATTGCATAACCATGAGCTTCTTTAATATGATAGGAATTATAATGGGATGAATAATTGCTTTCAACTATACTATTTAGTAATTGTTCAACTGCTGCATCTAATTCTTCTTGATTTGTAATATTATCTATTTGAAAATAATTATTATTTATTGTTTTAAGTTTTAGTTTGGTTTTTTTCTTATTTGGATTTAATTTGTCTTTGATATGAGATTGTACTTCAAAGGTAGGATGTTTATTATACTGTGCTGATAATTTAAAAATATCATATTTTAAATCAATAGTGCTTAAATCTATTTCGTCCATTAAAAATTCTCCATCGGATGAATCTAAGCTAGCCTTGTAATATTTGACCAGTTGATATGCTTGGTTACCAGGTTTTCTAGAGCCATATAATTGCCAATTTGTGTATCCAGCACTAATACCATGATCTAATACAGAATCCCACGTGTTTGTAAGTGGCAAAGAATCGCATACACCGCCGATATCTTTTAAAACCTCGTCTCTTAGAATTAATTGCAAATTATGTGGTAAACTTATACCTATGATCATATGTATACCATCCTTAACTACTTTTTCTTTTTCCAACCTGTTAATAGAAGGCTTTTCAAAAATATAAATTGAAAATTCTTTGTCTTCCACGATATTTAAAATATTTTTTAATTTTTGAGAATATAAATCAATGATACTTATAATAGTTTCTTCGTCATGTTGTCGTTTGGTTATAGATAAATCATATCTAAAATCAAAATCTACTAAAATAGGTCCATTTTCAATTTGTTTTTCGGTTAAATATTCCATCTCATTTTTTTCAAAAACGAAACGTTGATAAATGTTTAAAAATTTTTGCAAATCCTCATTTTCTATATTATAACTACCACCATAAATTTTCTTTTTATCTCCTATTCGAGTATGGGTTATATTATCTCCTGATTTTGCTTTATGTAACTTTAAAAACTGCTGTAATTCATTTGAGACACCGGGCATATTATATTGATTATATATTCACGAGAAATTTTTATCTCAATTTTTTTATGTTTCTTTAAAATATATAATTAAACATAAATAGAGACACTAATCTATACATTATCATATGGATAAAAAAACTTTTTTAGTAAGA
>MDTE01068477.1_pt1 | contig 27546 bp, 24 predicted proteins | sample 811231 | NCBI WGS metagenome assembly MDTE01 (sample SAMN05326651, study PRJNA326480) | marine metagenome | isolation source: seawater | place: Indian Ocean: Red Sea | collected 2010 | reverse complement strand
GGATGTCGCCAAGGTCGTCATCACCGGTGAGGTCGTTCGCGACAACGTGAACCCCACCATCGTGCCGCGTGATGTGGATGCGGCTCCGCGCGAAAAGTCTGCGTAACTCGACAAGCGGTGCGGAGCGCGGCGCTTCAATCGGCTTTCTGATCTGCCAGGGAACTAGCGGTTCAATTGATACAGCAGGTCGCTGTCCGAGGTGATCTCCGCGCTCGTGGGGCTCATGACGTAGTCGATGTGCAGGGCCGCCAGATCGCGCAGATCGACGCTTCGGTCGGCAACAGCGATCAGTTTCGTATCGCCCCCGGCGATGGCACTCACCGTCTGCTGCACCATGAGTGAGTCCACGCCCGAGGGTCCTTGAATGATGTGTTGAGGGAAAACGACTCCCCAGCGAGGCCAGCCGTAGAGATCGACAGAATCTGCCGCTGCGGCAGCGCCAGCCGTGACCGCGATCCTCACGCCTCTGTCGGCGATGCTTCGCAATGACTCACCACTGTGTGTAGGGATTGTGTCGAAAACCAACACGGTGCGGGCAACCTCGGTGAGGTCCAGAGTCGGGCTGATCAGGTTGGCGAGGGAGTTTTCGCCCGCGTCAGGGTTGATCAACACTGAGGGTGCCCACACCAGGAGGGGCACGTTGCTGTCGACAAGTGACGCGCGCCGCAGAAGTCTCTTTGCCTCGGTGAGGTAAACAGCCATAGCCGCTGCAGCTGTATCGGAGTTTCGAGACACTGTCGTGAAGAAGGTGTCCGGATCCGACACATCGACATGTCCGATGGTCCGGGGCCAAGCGGTCTTTGCGCATAGTGCATCGACGTCGTCGCTGTGAACATTGACGATGGGGGCGACAGAGGTGGAGAAGCGGGGGGAGTCCCCTTCTTTGTGACGGGTGAGGTCTTCGCGAAGAAGCGCGAGCATGTCCACGGCAGTGACGGGTGTTTCGGCTGACTCGATGATCGCCTCGGGTGTGATCTCGTGAATGCTGACGTTTTCGACCGCAAAGGGGTCCCGTGCGCCTTGATCGGACAGGAGTCGTTCTCGTGCGAGTGCGATGAGCCCATCGCACGTGAAGTCGTCTACTTGGTGCGCGGCGTAACCGAATGCGACGCTGACATGGACATCCACGTCGAGCTTGGCGCTCGGTATCGCGCCGTGGTTGTTGATGTAGGTCTGCAGTTCGCGGAGCACGTCGATGCTTGATCGAATGACGGGACCGCCGCCGAGGGCGATCCAGATACGGCCGGGATCGTCGTAGGCCAGGAACATGTCGTGTCCGGCGAAGTTCGGGTTACCCAGAGCCAGTCGCATCACTTGACCGACGGCCACGTGCTCGAACTTGCCACCCGCGAGTGCGCCGAAATCGTCGATGGAGTAGACGGCGACGACAAGAGAGCGGGATTCTGGGCTCGCATCAGCGAGGGCCTGGAGCCGGGAGGTGGCTTCCGCGAAAGCTGCCATGCTCGGCCACCGGTTGAGGTCGGTGAACATTTCGTCGAATGCCGACGCCAGGCGGCGATCGTCGGATGCGACGACCGGCACCAACAGACTCTGCGTGGCGAGGTTGGTGAACCGCTGAACGATGGTGTTGTTGCGAACCAGGAAAGAGCCGGGCCTGAGCCATCCGCCCACGGTCACACCACTGGCACTGGAGTGCCCAGGTTCTGGGTAGAGACGCATCGTCAACGTCTTGGAGCCTGTCAGAGATCGACGATCGGTGGGAGGTGCGTTCTCGTACTCATCAACGGCGATGAAATCGTCAGTGATTCGGCCATCGTGGTGGGAGACGACGGACAGTGCGCGGGTGGCGCCAAAAACGGAGATCGCCATGCGGGTGGTCGTGCGCAGTGCCGCCCGCTCTGCCAGTTCGGGGTCAAGAGAGCCGTCGGCAAGGCGCCCGACAACTTCGGTCTGATGTTGCGCCCACAACGCCAGCGTCTTCATCGCTTCTCGGCGCCACAACTCCAGGGACGCGAGCCACAGCAGCGCCCACGAGACAAGGAAGACGGCGAGACCGACGAGAACCCCTTGCGCGTCGCCACCGTCCTCAATGAATTCCTCGGCCCAGGTGCCGGACGCGGTGGTCAGCCACGCGATCAGAGCGCTGACGAGGGCGACGATGATGCGGCGGCTGTCGACGGCGTCACGCGCGAAGGACCAGGCTGACGAGTTTCCGTCGACCCAGCGAGTGATGATGTTCAGAATCAAGCCGACATACATCGCGATGAGCGCAGCGGTCAGAAAGGGCCATACGGGAGGAATAACACCGACGGGTGGCACCAGCGGTTCGGTGACCACGAAGGCTACGACTCCGATGAATCCGATCGTGAAGTTCTTGGTGAGACTGTGAAACCGGGCGTTCGGGTCCTCATCGATGTTGCGCGTTGAATCCATGATGACGCGAATGGCCAGAGCCAGGCCGAACAGTGCCAGTGCGAGGACCCCTTGGATAAAGACGCCCGCGAGCAGTGCTCCCACCAGAACCGCGTTGAACGTGATGGTGCTCGAAGCCCACGGACGTTGAGCGCTTGTCGGGTTGTCGAGAATTTTTCGAATTCGCGCCGCGGACTGCGCACGAAAAATGGCCTGGGGTGCGAACACGCTGATCGCCACGAGCAGGAGGGCCCCAGGAACGATCGCGTTGCTGAGATCGGCGTTACCGGGCACTGGCTCCACGCCGGCGACAAGGACCACGGCGAGAGCGATCAGGGTGGATATCAGCCCGATGGCGATATAGATCGTCCCGGTGACCCCGGCGCGACGTTGCACCTGCTGCTGAGCGCGGCTGCGGGGGCGGTGTTCGGTGGCCGGGTGCAGCCACGACCCGACGGCGAGCCAAAGAGCCGGAAGCCCAGTGGAGGGGAGGGAAGCCACGCCTCATGGTACCCATCCCGGACGAGAAATCGACGATCCGACCGATACCTCCACAGAGGAGGGTGTCGTGAGCGCTTATGGAATGTTCCGTGCGCGCCGGGCGCTGGTCGCGGCCTGCGTCGCGGTCGTGGCCGCCACGGGCGTGGTCGGCCTGCGGCCGTTTGACGCCCCCGCACCCCGCGCTCTCGCGGACGTCGGCGCCGCGGGATCCGCGAACTCCGGGTCCGCGAACTCCGGGTCTGCGAACTTAGAGCCCACGGACGCCGTCGACCTCACTGAAGCGGCTGACGTCACTCATGATTCGAGCGACGCCGCGAACGCCCCCGCACCTGGGGCGTCGGCTATCGACTCCACCCGTTTCGAGGATGTTCGAGACGCGGTGGTCGCCCGCTCGAAACCGGTGGATCTTTCTTCTCTGTCCTACGCCGCCGCCTACCGCGCCCTCTGGCTGCGCATCCAGGACGGCACAGACTTGCTGGAGCGCCTTCGTGGCGAACTATCCGACGCAACCGCGGCGTTCGAGCTCGCTCGCGTCGAACTGACAACGGCTGCTCGGCATCAAGACCGCGCCGACGTCGAATCTGTTCGCTCCGGTCACGACCTCGATAATGCCGCGCGCGATCTCTATATGGCCGGGTCCACCGGGGTCGATGCCGCCTTCCAGGCTCTTAGTGGAAGCCCGGAGGACGTCCTCGCCAATATCGATTCGGTCCGCTACGTCACATCCGCGGGTGACTCCGAGACGCTGGACTTCGAGCGAGCCACAGCTGAGGTAGTCCGTCTTAAGGACGCAACCGCGGTGGCCCGTGACTGGGTGGAGGCCAAACGTGATGCCGTGGAGTCTGTGCAGGAATCCCTGACCATCGTCCGCCAGCAGGTCGTATCAGACCGGGAATCATTGAACGTGTTGATTGCTACCGCGTCCGCCGACACCGAAGTCGGTCCCGATGGGTGCGCGACATCCGTGCCAGCGGGAACCGTGCCGGACGGCGTCGACATCCAGTACCTATGCCGCACGGCGGTCAACGACGCTGCGACTCCGCAAGCGCAACTGGCGGTCCAGTGGGCGTTGATCCACCTGGGTGCGCCGTACGCGTGCGAAGGCGTAGGCCGCTTGAACGATTGGGTGTTCGACTGCTCCTCGTACGTCTCGCGCGCGTACGCCGAGGGTGCGGGCCTCGACACGGCCGGTGCCGATTGGGCACCCACCACGCGCAACATGCTGCCGTGGGGTGGGGCTTCGCTGGATGCGTACTACGAGGTCATCGAACCTGACAATCTCGCACCTGGTGACCTGGTCCTGTACGACACGTGCACCGCCGAAGAGAAGGACGAGGGCGAGTGCGACTACCGCCACGTGGTCATGTATCTGGGGGAGCAAGCCCCGGGGATGGGTCCGCTGATGGCGCACACCAATGCCTGCGGCGAGGTGTCCCGCGTGGTTCCCTTCACGGGAACTGACACGGCGAACTTCCTCGGCGCCCGTCGTGTGGTCGCCTCGAAGAAGGAACTCAAGGCCGCGGGCCTATGGGAACCGATCGACCGAGATGGCCCGGAGGTCTCCGAATTCCCAGAATCCTCTGACTCTTCAGAATCTCCTGAATCCCGTGACGTCACCGGGATTGAAGAGATTGAACTGGGCAAGCCTGAGGAGCAAGTGTTCTAGGACGCCCCGCGGTCCGATACCCCAACTGAGTAGTGGTGGGGGAATTGATCTGTGAGGGAGGACCCGTGGTCCGGTCGTCGTCGGTGCCGCCGCACCCGTCGTCGCGCTTGGCTGCCGACGGCGGATTCTCCCTGGTCGAAGTGCTTGCCGCTGTCGTTCTCTTCGTAGCGATCTCTGCGTCCACGATCACTGTGCTCCTCATGGCCCTTAAGACAGTCCAGGAGAACAACGACAGAGTCCTTGTGGCGAATGTCGCGCGCTCGCAGATCGAAGAATTACGCGTGTTGGGGCCTGATCAGATCGTGCCTGGTCTGACTTATGACAAGCCGGCAGGGACACCCGACGATTTCGTCGTTGAGACCTCTGCTCAGTGGGTGGGTGCCGGCCAGACGGCCAGTGCGTGTGATGCCGCCTCACCGGGACAGGCCTACCTGCGGATTCGGGTTGCAGCTTCGAGCCCCGATCTGGGCGCACCGGCAGTAGCCGACACGATCATCGCGCCGGAAGCGAACGTGAGCGACGAGGGAACCGCTGCCATCGCAATCAACGTCGAGGATCACAACGGAGAACCCGTCTCTGGTGTCACCGTCACGGCCGTCGACTCGACCAGCCCGGAGAATTCCTTCACGTACCTGACTGGCTCAGACGGATGCCTCTACATCCCTGGTCTCACGCCGGATCGCGCGTTAGCGATCACCGTGTCGAAGGACGGTTACGTGTCCAATTCCGAGTCGGGGGACACGACAACATCGAATCTGGATGCCGGCTCACTTGCCAAGCCCTCACTTCTTCTCGCTCCAGCTTCTGGCATCGATTTCATCAGTGAACAGTCGGACTATCCACTTCCGGTGGGCACGCCCATCAGTTGGAGAGTCAACGAGACAGGTGCTCTCGTTAACTCCGGGCAGACCGGTGTAGCCGTCGTGGGTCAGTGGCCGAATCCCAGCGGGTTCGCCGCATGGGCCGGATGTGCTGACGCCGACCCCGGAGACCTGGTGCAAACGTTCGATTTCACGGCGGGCGGAAGCACCGTCGCTGGAGTTTCCGCTGGCCGGGTGGAACTTTCTGGTTTGCCCCCGGGAGTCGATGTGATCGCGAGCCCCACCGGAGTTTGCAGCGACCAGGGAACGCTCACCGTCAGGTCTGATGTTGACGGAATCGTGCGGCTGTCGCTGCCGTATGGATTGTGGAGCTTCTCGGCATCCGTGGAGCGCGAAATTATCGACGATGAAGGGGAGACCGTTACGGAGACACTCAGCGAGGACGTCACGCTGAGCGAGCCGCTGGACCCTGCGCAAGCAGATTCGACACCGGTGGAATTCACCCTTGCCGATCAACTGGAACCTCCACCCAGTGAATTTCCGGAACCGTCGTCGTCTGAGTCACCTGGCCCGTCACTCTCCCCCAAGGCGTCGCCATGATCAACCAACGACGAACCAATGCATCTCACACGCGCCGTGGCGCTATCGATGCGCAAAGGTGCAGCGCGCACGGAGAACCGGAGCGGCGCGGCGATGCTGGCTTCAGCCTCATCGAACTGATTGTCGGGCTGGGCATCTTCACGATCTTGATGATGATCGTCACGGCCATTTCTGTTTCGGCTCTCGGGGGAATCAATGAGGCGCGACAGCGCTCGGAGCTTCAAGCCGAAGCCCAGAACGCGATGGAGGCGATCTCGCGACTGTTGAAGTACGCCGATGTCCCGGCGGGCCGGAGCGCGGCCATCGAGAACGCTTCATCGAGCGAGCTCACGGTCTACACGTATTCGGGGACCGGACAGACGGCGGACGTTCCTTACCGAGCACGCATCTTCGTCGAGGCTGGCGCCGATGACTCAACGGTTGTCGTTTCGGAGGTGACCGAGCCGACCCGGGTGGGAAGCGAATGGTCATGGGCCGGCACAGGATTCACTCGACAGTTGTTGAGTCTTCCTGCGTCGCTGGGAGACGAGCCCTTGTCGATCACCTATTGGGCGTGCGACCCGAAGGCCTGCGAACCTTCCGAGGTCACGCCAACCGGCTCCGGTCCGGTCCTCAACCCCGATAGCGACCGTGTTCTTGCATACCTCGTCGTCGCCATCGGAGATCCGAACCTGCCGGAGGCGCAGGTGCGCCAGACGATCGAATTGGTGAACCTACGATGACCAGATTGCAGCCGGCAGTGACTCCCGGCCGTCATGCTCCTCACGCGGCGTCTCGTGAGCGAGGTGCCGCGATGATCCTCGCGATGGGCTGGGGCGTGATCATGCTCATCCTGGTTTTCGTGGTGACCACGGCAGTCACTGGCCAGATCCGGCCGTCGGATCGCAGCGAGCAATCGCTCGCCGCGCTGAGCGCAGCGGAAGCAGGGCTCGCTGATCTCGATGCGAGGCTCCAGGTCGGGACGATTACGTCCGTGCTCTCCGATGAGTCCAACCTGGCCCTCGCAGGATGGGTCCCAGTTCCTGGTGGCGATACCGACAGTGAGTTCACGTACGCCGTGGATGCGACGAAGGCCGGAGCGGTAGGAGAAGTGAGAGCGTATTCCACGGGGCGCGCCGGAGGAGTCACGCGAACAGTGGAAGCCGTCTTGTCCAAGAGGTCCACGCTCGACTACGTCTACATGAGCGACATCGAGTCGCCATCTCCGCTCACGCCGGGGGTATACGGCAGTAATCAGGACGCTGCAGAGAGACTCTGCGACCGTCGCTGGGTGCAGCCTGGACCTGTCAAGTTCTCCAGTGGATCCGTGACTCAAGAGGGCAAACAGCGCAACCTCAGGTTCTGCAAGTGGGCAGGCATCTTCAACAGCGAAAAGATCAGTGGTCGTATCCACACGAATGACATCTGGTGGCTGCAGGAGACCAACCTTTCGGGTGTCCTCGACGAAGGCGCCATCACGTCGTCGTGCCGCAGTGCCGCGGAAGGTCTTCAGCCTGGCGAGTTGGGTTGTGACGAGAATCGACGCTACATCGGAACCAGCAGTGGCCCGAGCCGGAGCACGAGCCCGCGCTACTACCAGGGCGATGGGTGGCGGAGCTCTGGTACGGATAGAACTAATCGGAACCCGGAATATGATTCGGTTTTGGATCTGCCGGCTTCCCCCGATCTCCTCAAGCAACGTGCCGCGGAGGCAGGTTGTATATACACGGGCCCTACGCGTATTCGCTTCTTTGTCGACGGTGATCAGGGCTACTACCGGGTCACGAGTCCTGACACTAATCTCACGCGGCCAGGGTGTGACGGAATTGGCGGTGACGGAACCGGTCTTCGAAGTGACGCAGAAGATCAAGTAACCGCGACAGTGCGCATCGATGACTTCAGTGACCTGGTCATTTACGTCCAGAGCGTGCCGAACAACGATGACGTCCCAGGCGCGGACTACGAGGATCCGAGCCAGAAGTACTACTGGGAGCGGGTCAATCGGTCGGAAGGCGAAGCACCTACCTGTCAATCGAAGTACGGTCGCTTGTTGCCGTTTGTTATCCCTGATGATGCGGGTGATTCGTCAAGATTCAGATCCAGGTCACGAGCGGCAGGGTTTCCATCTGCCTACGCCGATCCTGATTCTCCCTGGCTTGACGGGCAGTGTGCCAGCGGCGACCTATTCGTGGACGGAGACTATCGAGGGGCTCTCACGCTAGCGTCCGAAGACAACATGGCACTGACCGGATCTCTTCGGGATGCCCAGCAGGCCAATCCTGCGGCCAGGGTGAGTGACGATGATTTTGGGAAGCCAGATCCCACCTCCACGAGTGTTTTGGGAGTAGTGGCCGGAGGGTTCGCTTACATCTATCGGCCGACGGAGGCTGACGAGGATTGGGTACGTGATTGGCGTGACGAGAATGCCGATAATCCTGTCTTCAATTTCGCTCTGCTTGCTATTCAGCAGTGCTTCGGCTCACAGGACTACAACATCGGACCACGTAATGGCTCCATCCACCTGTGGGGATCGATAGCGCAGAAGTACCGGTGTGCGGTCGGCATCAACAATAGGAGCGGTTACGGAAAGAAGTACAAGTACGACGATCGCCTCACGCTCCGGACTCCGCCGTACATGCTGGAGCTTTCGGACGAACCGTGGGGAGACGAGCGCACCGGTGAAGTGAATCCGGAGGTGCTCACCCTCGGTACCGAGGCCACCATTGGGCTGCTGGCTGACGGTGAGGAGGGGCTGTCGATACGCAATGTCCGACTCGCCTCTGCGCCAGATACCTCGAAGGTCAACCTCATTGCTGATGAGACCTCCGGCGAGGTCTCCGTGACGTCGAATGTCGAGGGCCTCGTGGTAGTCGTCTATGAAGTGGGGTCCCCCGGCGACTGGCAGATCCGGCGACTGGTCACTCTCGTCGAGTAATGCCGGGTTCTTCGCAGCAGGGGCCACGGCGCCGCCTGGTCTAGTCTTCCCATTCCAGAGCGATATCGGAGAGTAGTGACCCCGTGCCGTTGACCGATGAAGAGCTGTATAGCCGCTACCAAGCTAACGTAGCGATCCTGTCCGCAGCCATGAAACGACGAGCCGCAGAAGGCGATGCAGTGGCCGCTGTGATCCTCGCGCGTGGCGCGGATGTCAGTGCGGTCGAGGCGGTCGTGTGGGAGCACAGCACTGTTTTGGCTCGATACCCCAAGCGCAAGTTCTTTCAGATGAGCGAGCAATTGGTAACAGATATTGGCCCTGGTGTGGTCGGGGAGACTCAAGCCGAAACGGCGGAGGCAGCGGTGGAACAGGCCCGGTTCGCCATCCTGACCGCTGTCGACCCCTCCCTTCGTCACACGCTCGCCGATTCGTGGATCGATATCTCGGTGTTGCGAACTCTCCCGGCACCATCGCACGACGAACTCCTTGGCGCGGTCCGTGATCGGACCGGCGGGATGGAAGTCAAAGAATTTATCGCCCATCGTCGTCGCGAATCGGGTGACGCAATGGCGTCTGCGCTCGCCGCAGAGGCATCGGGGCAAACGGTGGAGGCGATCGAAATGGCCTACGCGGCCGATCTCTACGCCCTGGAGGCCTACCTGGTGGAATCTGCCGTCGCTCTGGGGGATCAGCACCTGATGTCCGTTCACGTTCGATGGGAACTCGTCTCCGAAGCCGTCGCCATGACAGGCGAATTGCCGCAAGACTTCATTCCCGCCGTGCGCGCCATCCGAGCCGCCATCGGTGGCGCCATCGGCGAAGCCGACGCCAAGCGGCTGGAAGGCAACCTCCAGCCCCTGGGGTAGATGCCGCGCCAAAATTTCAGCTACCACCCCACGCGGACTACCACCCTCCTGATCGACACAGGGCCCCTTGGATCGGTCCGATACTCCCAAGGACCGTCCCGAACGCCTCGGTAGGAGTGAGCCATGAGCAAGAAGTCGTACGTGGGGCTCGACATTGGCGAAAGCGGCATCAGAGCAGTGGAAGTCAAGAGGAAGTCGGGTGGACCGAAACTCACCCGAGCCGCGTCCGTGGAATTGTCGCCGGGGGTCATCGTCGACGGCCAAATCATCGACACGTCCGCCCTCGTGGCCGCCCTAAAGAAATTGTGGAAAACGGGCCGATTCTCCAGTCGGAAGGTCGTCTTCGCCGTCATCGACAACGGCGTCATGATCCGTCAAATGGAGTTGCCCTGGATGGAAGACAAGCACTTCAGCAAGTCTCTTCGCTATCAGGTGGAAGACGACCTGCCGGTCGATGCCGCCAGTGTCGAGCTCGATTACCACCGACTCGGCACCATCGAGCAGGATGACTCGACCGGTCAGAGCACGTTGGTCAACCGCATCCTCCTGGTTGCCGCGGATCGTGAATCGATTGTGGCGGAGGCTCGGGCGATACGAAAAGCCGGCCTGGAGCCGGTTGCCGTCGACGCGCCCGCGTTCGCTTTGATTCGCGCTGCGTGCCGCGGGGAAGTCCCAACCGATGGCGACGTTCACGCGGTCGTGGACGTCGGCGCGCAGCAGATGACCCTCGTCATTCACCAAGACGGTCAACCATTGTTTGTTCGGACCGTCTCCTCCATCGGAGGATCCATCGCCACCAAAGCTGTTGGCGACTCCCTGCGCACCGACGTGGAGCGAGCAGAAGCGTTGAAAATCTCGACCGGCTTGAACGGGCCGGCTCCGATCGTCACCCCGGTGGTGGAGTCAGCGATTTTTGGCGCCGCAGCGCCTGCCAGCGTCTCTCACGATCCCTTGGCCTCGGCAACAATCGAAGCTCTAGGCCCGTGGGCGGCCGCAGTTGTCGGAGAAATCCGAAACTCTCTCGAGTACTTTCAAGCATCTGCCGGAGAGACCCCGATTCGCGACATGACAATCGTCGGGCGGACGGTCCTGCTCGACGGACTCCAAGAACGCATAGCCACGGAGATTGGTCTCCCTATCCAGACCATGGACCCGTCCATCGGGTTATCCAAGACCAAGAAGATCGCAAAGAAGTCCGCCCCCGATAGCCGGCTGACGGTTGCTGTCGGATTGGCCATGAGGGAGGCCGCATGAGTGCCGTCGTCGAAGGACGCCGCAAGGGGTTGTTCAAGCGGACATCCGCTCCCGTGGAGACCTCCGCGGACGAGTCGACTGCTCCCGAGAAGACGAAGAAGCCCGAGGGAAAGCGTCGCGAGACAGAGCAGGCCATCGGGCTCCCTCAGGTCAACCTGCTTCCAGCGGAAATCGGGGATGCGATCAAGGCCCGGAAGATCGTTAAAGCAGCGATCGCTGTTCTCGTGCTGCTGCTCATCGGCTTCGCGGCATTGTGGTGGATGCAGGGCTCCGACGTCTCCCGCGCCCAAGAATCATTGGCTGCCGCCCAAGCGACCCAGCAGGACTTGGACGGCAAGATCGAGTCCCTTCAACCGGTAACCGAGCTCTACACCGAGTTGACGGTTCTCCAAGACGCCGTCGCTGCAGCGCTTGCTGACCAGCCGGAAGCATCCCTTGCCTTTCTCAGGCTCGAGTCGGCCGCTGCCAGCGTTCCGGGAGCCCCTGTGGAAATCACGCAAGTCAGTACTGCCTACCAGGGGATTCCCGAACCCGGTGGAACGTTGAACCCGTGCCCTAACCCGGACCCCTTCGGCGCCGAGATCACCGTCGGGTGCGTCAACTTCTCAGCGACGGCGACGGATCGAGGCCAAGTATCGGAACTGCTGCGCGTACTCGAGAGTGACCCGCTGTTCGTAGGACCGTTCATCACCTCAACCTCGGTCGGCTCCGCCACCGAGCCGGGCGAGGCTGCGTCGGTCAGCTTCTCCGGCACCGTTGGCCTGTCGCCGGAGATCTTGGACACGCCACTGACGGAAGAACAAATCGACGCGATCGTCAATCCACCCGCCTCGGAGACAGAGGAAGCATCGGAAGAAGCTATCGAGGAGACCCCATGACCAAAGCACGAACGGCCACCATCATCTCCGCGGTCTCCGTCGTGGCTGCAGGTGGCCTGGCCTGGCAATTTGCCCTCTCGCCACGAATGGCGGAGGCACAGTCCATCAACACGCAAGCGATGGATGTCGAGACACAGAACGTGATGCTGATCAATAGGTACAACGAGGCGGTATCGCGGGCGCTCGATGCACCCAAGGTTGCCGCTGAGGCGCAGGCGCTGTTCGCGCAAATGCCACAAAACGCCGACCTTCCCCAGGTTCTCGACCAGATCATGAATGCGGCAACCGACGCAGGTATCGATGAAACAGGCGTTTCGTCGCTCGCGACCGGTATTCCGCAACTTGTTCCCGCGTCAGAAGCGGGTATCTCCGGCGTCCAGTTGGCCACCATGTCGATCTCTGTCAGCGCGGATGGGAAAGCGACCTCCACCATGGAGTTCCTGGACAATCTGCAAACACTCGATCGGGCACTCCTGATCAGACAAGCATCGCGCTCACCGAGCGTCGATGGGGGATCGGACCCTGCCGATGACGTGTCGACACCCGAGCAGGATGCCGATGATTCGACCAAAAGCGACGATGTCTCGACGGATGAGTCATCCATCTCGAAGCAGGACTTGCTCGTCTCAGCCCCGGACGAGGCCCTGTCCGCCGGCGGCACGATGTTCGTCCTGGAATCTCGCCTGCCCGATCTCGTGGCAACCGTGAACGACATGCTCGCCGAACTTGACCTTCCCACCGACGCGCAAGATGCGGAAAACATGGCGGTCGACGACAGCGAAGCCCTGAACTCCTAGGTTCCTCTCTCGACTCGCCGGCGATGGTCTTGCGACCATCGCCGGCGAAAGTCGTCCGGCTCTCACGCCTTAAGAAATGGCGCACCGAGGGGAAATGAGCCGAAACATCAAGCATGGCGCTGCCCACCACTTCGGCTCTCACACCTGACTCGTTCACGGAAGATCACAACCTGCTTCGAGCGATTCTCAGCAGTGCCGTCACACACGGCGCCTCGGATATTCATATTCGGGCCGATGCCCACCCGGCACTTCGCGTCGGCGGTGAACTGTGGCCGATCGAGATGGACCCCCTGACCCCCGAGCAAGCCGAATCCATGGTGCTCGCTGCCATGGATAGCGAACGGGAGCGCCACGAGTTCCTCACCGAGCACGAGTGCGACTTCGCCCTCGCCGATCCGGGGGTCGGACGTTTCCGTGTCAACGCCTACCGGGCTCGTGGTGGCGCAGCGATGGTTCTTCGCCACGTAAAGGAAGAAATCCCCTCCCTTGATGATCTCGGCCTGCCGCCGGTGGTGAAAGACCTCGCGTTGAGGTCCAGTGGCCTACTTCTGGTCTCCGGCCCCACCGGATCCGGCAAGACCACATCGCTCGCTGCGATGATCGATGTCATCAACTCCGAGCGCCGCTGCCACATCCTCACTATCGAAGACCCCATTGAATTCATGCACAACGGCAAGCTCGCGACGGTAAGTCAACGGGAAGTGAACACCGACACACTCGACTTCGAGCGGGCGCTTCGCTCCGGCATGCGTCAAGACCCTGACGTCATTTTCGTCGGCGAGATCCGAGATGCGCTCACTATGCGAATCGCGCTCCAAGCCGCGGAAACCGGTCACCTCGTCCTCGCCACGTTGCACGCCCGCACCGCTGCCGACGTCGTGCATCGGTCTCTCGATCTCTTTCCCGCCGAGGAGCAAGTCCAGGCGCGCGCGGCCATCGCGGAGTCTCTCGAAGGAGTTATGAGTCAACGGTTGGTCCGTTCAGCGGACGGCCAGGGGCGCCGCTTGGTATTGGAAATTGGTGTGGGCACCACCCGCCTGAAGGACGCCATCGCCGATCCGGAGAAGACCGGTGACTTGGAAGACATCATCGCCGATGGCGAGTACTACGGGATGCGCACTTTCCAGCAGGAAGCGGTGCGACTCGTACTCGCCGGTGAAATCACGGCTCGGGAAGCCGAACTTGTGGTGCCGCGGGTGTCCGATCTGCACCTAGCCCTGCGTAAGGCGGGCTTCCGTGCAGCCGCGGAAGGAGCGGCATGAGTCAGGCCATCACCAACGTCCTCGTCCGTGAGGGTGTGATCTCCGAGGAACAACTCTTCGAGGCTGAGAAGCTCGTCGATGTTCGCGGCGAGCCCGTTCTGACCGTACTGATCGAGCAGGGAGCGATCGCCCGCCGCGACGTCGTCCGCTACACCGTTCAGGCCGCCGGCATGGAGTTCGTCGAGATCATGGACGCGCCCGTGGATCAGGAAGCGGTCGGGATGATCACGGGTGACCAAGCCCGTCGGTTCGGCGTCATCCCGATTCGCCTCGACGGCGACGATCTGGTCGTCGTCGCTGACTCGCAGACCGCGATGAACTGGCAGATCAAGGACGACCTGCAGACCATCACCAAGAAGAACATCAAGTTCGCGTGCTCCATCAAGAGCGAGATCGACTCGCGCATCAACATGCTCTACCGCGCGGAGGCCGAGCTTGGCAGCCTGATGAAAGACATCATGGACGAGGAGCCGACCGTCGACGTGTTGGCGCCCGTCGAGGACTCCTCGGACGCGCCGCTGGTGAAGTATGTGAACCTGCTGCTCGGCCAGGCGATCGCCGACAAGGCCTCCGACATTCACGTCGAGCCCAACGAGAACCACGTCCGCGTGCGGTTCCGCATCGATGGCGTGCTCAAAGAAATGGCTCCCGCGCCGAAGGAGATTCAGTCCGCGATCATCTCTCGCCTCAAGATCATGAGCGAGATGGATATCGCCGAGCGCCGCAAGCCGCAAGACGGTCGCTTGTCAGTCATGTCCGCAGGAACCAAGATCGATCTTCGCGTGTCCTGTCTACCGACCGTGTGGGGCGAGAAGATCGTCATGCGCGTGCTGGACAACACTGCGGCGCGGATGGACCTATCCGATCTCGGCTTCTCCCCGGCCAACCTCGGCCACTGGAAGAACGCCTACGAGAAGCCTTACGGCATGCTCATCGTCAGCGGGCCCACGGGCTCGGGTAAGTCCACCAGCCTGTACGCGACGTTGAACGCGGTTGTGCGGCCGGAAGTGAACATCGTCACCGTCGAGGACCCGGTCGAATATCGAATCCCGGGCATCAACCAGGTGCAGGTGAACCCCAAGGCGGGCTTGACCTTCGCAGCGGCCCTGCGGTCTATCCTGCGTGCCGACCCGGACATCATCCTGATCGGCGAGATCCGCGACCACGAGACCGCGCAGATCGCGATCGAGGCCGCCCTGACTGGCCACCTCGTGCTGACCACGCTGCACACCAACGATGCACCGAGCGTCTTGACGCGTCTGACCGAGATGGGCATCGAGCCGTTCCTCATCGCCTCGGCGTTGGAGTGCGCCACCGGGCAGCGTCTCGCGCGGCGTCTATGCGACAAATGCAAGGTGCCGGTGGTCAAGAGCGAGGACGAAATCAAAGCGGTGAACTTTGAGCTACCCGATGGAGTCAGTCCGGCGTTCTGCGCCCCGGTCGGGTGCGTGCACTGCGCGCACACGGGCTACCGAGGGCGGCTCGCGATGCACGAGCTGATGGTCATGAGCGAAGACCTGGGCCAGCTCGCCGTACGAAACGCGTCCTCCGAGGAGATGCGCGACGTAGCGATTCTGCAAGGAATGCGAACACTTCGCCAGGACGGATGGCTGAAGGTCGCTCAAGGCCACACCACTATCGAGGAGGTCCTTCGTGTCGTTGCCTAGAGAAGAATTCACTTTCGTCGCCCCACTGACCGCCGACACCCCGCCATCGGCTGATGCGTTGGAGACGGCCGTATCGGTGGAGTCCGCCCCGCTGGGTCTGGTGGACGAGAGCGACGGCGCGATTGCGTACGCCCCCGACTTGCCGCCGGCAGCTGGCGAGGCTGGAGTTGTGGTCGAAGCGGCAGCCGTCCATCACGGTCATGAGGCCGAGATCAATCTGGACGAGATCCTCGCCCACATGCTGCAGATCAAGGCGTCGGATCTGCACCTCACCGAGAACGCTCCCCCCATGGTTCGCGTGAAAGGCGACCTGCAACCGGTGCCCGGGTATCAGGCTCTGGACAGCACGCAGTTGCAGCAGACGATCTACTCCATCCTCACCGACCGGCAGAAGCAGAGATTCGAAGAGGATCGGGAACTCGATCTCGCCTACGAGTTGCCCGGCGCCGCTCGGTTCCGCGTCAACGTCATGCAGCAGCAAGGCTCCGTCGGGGCTGTCCTGCGGACGATCCCGTGGGACATCCTCCCGCTGTCGGCTCTCCGGATGCCCGAAGTTCTCGGTGACTTCGCCGATCTGCCCCGCGGCCTGGTGCTCGTCACCGGACCGACCGGCTCCGGTAAGTCCACGACGCTGGCGGCGATCATCGATCAGGCCAACCGCACTCGGCACGGTCACATCCTCACCGTCGAAGATCCGATCGAATTCGTCCACCCGCACCGCAACTGCGTGGTGAATCAGCGCGAGGTCGGCCAGGACACTCTGTCCTTCCAGGACGCTCTCAAGCACGCACTGCGCCAGGACCCGGACATCATCCTCGTTGGTGAGATGCGCGACCTGGAGACGATCTCCATTGCCCTCACTGCGGCGGAGACCGGCCACCTCGTCTTCGGCACCCTGCACACCAGCTCCGCAGGATCCACGATCGACCGCATCATCGACGTCTTCCCCGCCGACCAGCAGTCCCAGATCCGCACTCAACTGGCCGGCAGCATTCAGGGTGTGGTCTGCCAGACGCTGTGCAAGACCACTGACGGTGCGGGCCGCGTCGCAGCCACAGAGGTGATGATCGCGACTCCCGCTATTCGAAACCTGATTCGTGAAGGCAAGGTCATGTCCATTCCTTCCGCTCTGCAAACGGGAGCAACGCACGGAATGCACACCCTCAACCAGAGCCTCGCTGGTCTGGTCCAAGACGGATCGATCAGTTATGAGATGGCACGCGAGAAGGCCTCCGACCTTGCTGAACTGAATCAGCTCCTCGGGAGAGGTGCGCCCAATGCCAGCGACTGAGTTCAAAGTCAAGGCCCGATCCAAAGACGGCAAGTTCGTCGAATCCAAGATCAAGGTCTCGGCGGAGTCCGAAATCCCCGCCCGGATGCGCCAGCAGGGCATGACCCTCATCTCTGCCGAGCCCGCCAATCGGGGACTCCAGATGGAGATCAACCTGGGCAAGGGCAAGGTCAAGCTGAAGGATCTCGCGGTGATGACCCGCCAGTTGTCCACGATGCTCAAGGCTGGGCTCCCCATCTTGCGATGTCTGACGATCCTGTCCGAGCAGAGTGAAAGCCGCCGGTTGCAGGAGATCCTCCTCGAGGTTCGCGACTACGTGGAGAAGGGTGATTCCCTCTCCGGAGCGATGTCCCGCTTCGACGAGTTCCCACCCCTGATGGTGTCCATGGTGCAGGCCGGCGAGGTCGGCGGCTTCCTTGACACCACCATGCTCGAGATCGCCGAGGCCTTCGAAGCCGACGTGAAACTGCGCGGCAAGATCAAAGCCGCCATGACCTACCCGATCGCTGTCGGCGTCATCGCGGTCCTCGTGGTCATCGGCATGCTCCTCTTCATCGTTCCGGTGTTCGCCGGGCTGTTCTCGGACCTCGGGGGCGCGCTGCCCCTGCCCACGCAGATCTTGGTGAACCTGTCGAATCTGCTAACGAACCCGATGTTCTTCCTGCCCTCGCTCGTGATCGTTTTTGGTGGCTTCTACTGGTTCAAGAAGAGCAGGAACAAGCCCCAGGTGCGTCGGGTGCTCGACCCTCTGAAGTTCAAGATCCCGGTGTTTGGCAACCTGTTTCGCAAGGTCGCGTTGGCGCGCTTCACCCGCAACTTCTCCACGCTGCTGCATGCAGGCGTGCCGATTTTGACCACGCTCGACATCGTCGGATCAACGGCCGGCAACGTCGTCATTCAGGACGCTGTGAAAGATGTCAAGGACAGTGTCAGCGAAGGATCAGGCATCGCGAAACCCTTGACCAAACACGACGTCTTCCCCGACATGGTTGTTCAGATGATCGCCGTCGGAGAAGACACCGGTGCCCTTGACTCGATGCTGAGCAAGATCGCCGACTTCTACGACCAGGAAGCAGAAGCCACCACGGAATCGCTCATGGCCCTCCTGGAGCCCATCATGATTCTGGTCCTCGGCGGCATCGTCGGCGGCATGATCATCGCGATGTACATGCCGATCTTCAAGATCTTCGAGCTGATTCAGTAACGCCCGCACGCGCGAAGTATCGGGCCTCTCCATCACCGCGATGGAGAGGCCCGATGCTGTCATTGCGGGCTGCTTGTTCTCCACAATGCTGCGGAATCTCCTCAAGAATCGTGGCTATTTCATGACTGGTCAGGGTTCTCGCCGACCGATCGGGCCGATACCCCTCTTGTCGAGGCAAGGAGCCCCGGCACCCCTGGGATGAGGGGTAAACCGAGCAGGAGAAAAAGACATGCTCACTCGCATCAACAAGTACCGCGACGAGGCGGGTTTCACCCTCATCGAGCTCCTCGTCGTCGTCATCATCATCGGCATTCTCGCCGCCGTCGCGATTCCCGTGTTCCTTAACCAGCGGGCGTCCGCGCAGAATGCGTCAATCCAGTCGGACCTCCGGAACGCGGCCATTGAGGTTGAGACGTACTACACGCAGAATCAGTCATACCCGGCTGCCGCCGGAGACTTCTCTGCGAACGTCACGATGTCCACTGGGAACAAGATGGATTACACCCCCTTCACGTCGGCCGGTGCGGCAGCAGCTGACAGTTTCACCCTGGTCGGGTGTAACGCCAACTCGGGCGATGTGTTCACCTACGATTCCGCAACGGGTGGTTTGGAAACCGCTCCAACAGCCACGGGGTGCACCGATGTGACCGGGGACATTTCAGCTTCCTAATCAACTGATCTGAAGGGGTAGGGCGAAGTTACTCGCCCTACCCCTTCACTCATTTCTGGTTCTTCCCCCTTGCGCTCCAGTGCGACAAAGTTCGCCTCTTTGTCTCATTTGGCAATTTCCGGTTTAGTCCCCTGCCCCGCGGGGAATAACCCCCCTGCGAGGACCGCTTGGGGGGTCCTCGACAGACCTAGCAGGACCCACCAGGCAGGACAAGGAGGCAGAAACCGAAATGGCTATCCAGAAGAAGGCTCCGGGGCGGGAACTTTCCGACCGCGCGGTCCGAAACCACGCCTTAGGGAAGGACCACCTGGAGACCACCATGAACGAGACCTACGACCCCATGGATTTCGGCGCCGATACCGCCCAGCGGCGCCTCGCCGACGCCGGCTTGCGCAGGACTTTCGAGGTCGGCGTATGCCTCAACCCGCACGGGCAGGCAGCTGCCGTCGCCGCGAAGGCCCTCGCTGCGTTTCTCGACCAGCACCTCTCGACCCCGGTCCGCCTCGCAGGCCTCGGCGTCCACGGATCCCGAGTTACCATCACCCTCGCGGTCTCACTCGGCACCGTGGACGACCTCAAAGTTGGAGCCCAGAACTCGCGTGAGGCTCTTGCCGCGATCCAGGACCTCATCGACCACCTCAGCGCCTACGACCCGGCCATCACCACCCTCCCGGATCCGAGCACCGCGGAAGCTGAACTCGCCCTCGTAGTGCAAACGTCTCGCCAGCACACCCTCGACAGCGTTGTCGGCCAGCTGGCCGCGGCCGCGTAAGGGAGCAGACATCATGCAGATCTGGGACAACGAGACGGTGGGAAATCACACCACGATGGACATCAACGCGGATACCGTCAATGACGCGAGCGTTGAGCTCGACGACAGCATCATCACGGCGAACAACCGCGAGGGCCGCCGGCTACCACCGCTAGAGGTGAATGGCCTCAGCGAAGCCGAGATCCTCGCCTACGCACCCCCGATGGTGTGTGACCGCGTGCATTGGGACACCGTCGAGGAGTTCGACGCATCCGTCCTGGTAACCGTCCTCGCCAACAGCGACACCCCGATCGAGGCGTACTGCCGCACCTGGAGCGATGGCCAACACCGCATCTGGGTTACCCAGGGATTCGGCCACACCGCACGCGACATCATCCGCGAATGGTGCGCCGACAACGAGGTCGAAGCGGTCAACATGCGCGTCATCCACTCGGTTCCCTTCCGCGACTTGGAGCAGATCCCCGGAACCCTGCTGGCCGACCTGATCGGCGCAGCAGTGGACTGGCTCTTCCCCCGCGTCAACGGGATCCGCCGTCGGCTCGTGGCCGACCTCGACTTGGTCGACGACGATGACGTCCGCTCCATGATGTATCTGTTCGTCTCCGACCACATGGATCGCTACGACGCCGACCGCACCGGTCGCAACGGCACCCTGACGCTGCTCGCGTTCTTGATGGGCAAGCTGCGCACCTGGCCGCAAGACCTCGCCCGCCAAGCCCAGGGCCGGCCGATCGTCAACGACCGCATCAAGATCGCCGCCGCGATGGACGAGTTTTGCACTCGCGAACAACGCAACCCCTCCGAAGTCGAGCTCGCCGACGAGCTTGGCATGAGCGTCACCGACCTTCGCCAGCGCGCGCAAACGATCGAGTCTCTGAGTCGGATACGCCATTATCAGCCGCTATCCCAGTACGCCTCGAACGACGGCGACGTCTTCGGCGCTGAGATCGCCGCTCAAGACAACGTCGAGACGGACGCCACAACCCATGGCCGCAACGCCGAACTCACCCGCGTCGTGATGGCTGCGGTCAACGATCAGGATTCAGCCGGGAAGCGGTCGCAAGACCCGTTGGCGCTCGCCGCGGTGTATCTGGCCTACTGGGAAAACATCAGCAAGGCCGAGGTTGCGCGCGAACTTGAGATCCTGCCTAAGACCGTTACCGGCAAACTGAACCGGGTCTTGGGTTCCGTCGCCGACTCCCTCTCGTCGTGAATCACACCGAATCCCAGCCCATCCCCTGGGTGTTCACCGATATGCCGGGCGTCCTGATGTGGACCTGGGTCAGTGATCACTTCGTCGCGCGAATTACGGGCGCGGAAGTCACCCAAGACGCGGCAAACGCTGCTTCAGAGGATCAGGCTGCGCCCATTGCCGAGACGGTGGGGGCATCCAGCCGTTTCGTTCGTTCTTACGGATGGGACGTCGCCGATCGGATCCGCACCCATGACGGCCTCCCACGGATGCTCATCGAAGGAACGACGACAAGCTTCGAGCAGGCCGAAAATCTGGTCCGTGAGCACGTCGGCAAGCTCTACGACCCGGCGCTCGGCTACCGCCCATACGCCGGCGCGCTCGCCCACACGTTCACCCTGACCGACGGAACGTCACTCGATACCACGCCGATGATCGGCACCGAGTGCGCCGTAACCGTCCTCAATCCGAACGGCTCCACCCGCACCCTCACCGGCAAACTCACCGTGTCCGGCTACCGCTGGCACCTGACGTCCGTGGACACGATCACGAAGATCCTCCCTGAGCACGTCCTCGAGATCACCAACACCACTCAGGTGGCACAGCTGGCGAGATCCTTCGCCAGGACCGAGACCTACAGCGGTATCGGCCGCATCCACACCGACAGACCCGGGCTCGGTTGCACGGGGCGTCCCGGGTACTCGCCAGGAACCGTCGATCACGCGGGAGAGCCCCGATGCCCCATTCACGAAGAAGGCCCGACTGCCCGACTCGTTAGTTGAGTCGAGCCGATACTCCTCAAGAGAGAAGGGAGGCGCGTGCCATGGCATTCGCCCGCCGCAAGTCCGCAAGAGCCGGGAAGACGAGTACGCCTTCGAAGCCCGGTGTGGCCACTGAGGCAACCCCTCGCGTGGTGAACGAGGACGTCCGGCACGCTTTCACGAAAGCTGCGAAGAACTCCTGGAGCGGATCTCTAGAGATTGTGGACCGCACCCACGGGTGCACCGCCTACGTCTACTTCCACGAAGGCGGCGTCTACTCCGTGCAGGTCGACGGGTACCGGGCCAACATCGCTGCACGTTTGGTGACCGCGGGAGTCATCACTCCTGTTCAGGCCGACCACGCTCGTACCGTGGAGGCCACCACCACATGGCTCGTCGAAAACGGATTGGTCGACGTCGACAGTATTGGCGCTCTGCATCAGGAATATCTATTGGCCACCCTCGCCGCCGTGATGGAACTTCCCAAAGTGAAAATCAAGATGCACAAGGGTGCGACCACATCTGCGTTGTGCACGATGCCGCTCAGCGTGGCAGCGCTCTCTGAGACATTGGACCTCCGCCACTCCCGCTACATGGGGACCTCGGAGATGCTCAGCCTGGAAGGCAACCCGGGCACTCTCGTCCTCGAAGACGCCGGAGCCGAACTTCCCTCCGACGTGAACATCCCCGAGATCCGTGTCTTCCGCGGCAAAGTGGCACCGGGTCGCACCATCGACGACATCGCGGGTGCTTCGGGGCTCACCCGGGCCGAAGCCGTCCACTTGGCCTGGATGCTGGTCTCGGCCGGCGTCGTCAGTGTGCTCGGCCACGGAACCGGCGGGGTAGACCCGCACCAGTGGACCGTTCCCGAGCAGTTCGGGTCGCGGGCCCTTGAGGCCGCACCGGCACTCAAGCCCGTAGTTGCCGCTGCCCCCACCCCGGCACCTGCGGAACCAGCCGCACCAAGGGTTGCTCCTATTCCCAGCCCCGTTCCCACTGCTGTCGCCGCTGCGGTCGCCCATGACGGTGAACCGACCTTCGACGAGCAGGGGATCTTTAGCGAGAGCGTCGAGCAGCCGGTCGTTGCGCGGGTCGGCGCCCCGGTCGCGCCTTCCGCACCTGCAGACGTCCCTGCCGCGGACGCGTCGCCTGCACCCGTAGCCGCAGCCACGGCCGAAATGGCACCGGCACCGGTGGTTTCTGAGTCCGCCCTATCGAGTCCAGATCAGGTGCCGTTGGTGGCAGCACTCGTCGGTGATCTCAAGCGAGACCTCGTAAACGCCCAGCAGGCGCAGCAGAACGCGACCGTGCTGGTGGTTCAGTTGAACTCACGCCTGGAGCGCCTCGAAGCCTCGCTGATGCAACACGCCAGCTGACCGCGACCACCGGAGGATCCATGGTGACCGTTCTTGCAGGCGTCATCCTGACTTTCCTCGGGCTGGCCGTCGGCTCTTTTCTCAACGTCGTGATCTACCGCGTGCCGCGCGGTGAATCGATCGCGTCACCGGCCTCTGCGTGCCCCCACTGTCGACATGCTGTGCGATGGAAAGACAACATCCCCGTCATCTCGTGGCTGTTGCTGCGAGGCCGCTGCCGCGATTGCCAATGGCCGATCCCTCGCAGGTACGTACTCGTCGAGGTGGCAAATGCTGCTGTGTGGTGGCTGCTCACTATGTGGGCGGTGAGCAACGACTCGCCGGGACTCTTGCCGTGGCTGCTCGTGCTCTCGAGTGCGAGCGTGGCGCTGGCCCTCATCGACCTTGAACACTTCCGGCTTCCGAACGCGATCGTCTATCCGCTGTATCCGGTCCTCCTCGTCGGCCTGGTCGTCTCGGCCTTCGTCGACGGCGAGGTGCCGTGGGCCTCTGCACTGATCGGTGCTGGTGCATGGTTCGCCGTCATCGGAGGTATCTGGCTTGTGACCCGCGGGCGAGGCATGGGCCGGGGAGACGTGAAACTCGCACCCATTCTGGGGGCGACCCTCGGTTGGGTCTCTGTGGGATCCGCTCTGGTTGGTCTCTTCGCGGCGTTCGCCGTCGGAGCCCTTGTTGGCGTGGCCTTGATCTTGGGTGGGCGAGCCGGTCGCAAGACGGCCGTACCGTTCGGCCCCTTCCTCATTGCCGGAGCCCTGCTCGGCCTGATTGTTGGAAAAGTGATCGTCGACAGCTACCTGGCCCTGATTGGATCCGTGCTGTGAAGCGCGACCAATCACCATCGAGATTCTCTTCTTTTGAAACAGCCACGAAAGGGCTTCCGAGGGACATCCGGTCCGATACCTCGAGGGAGGTGGCAGCGAGACCCGCGCCCCAGTTCAAGGAGACGATTCGTTGAAGTCTTGGCTGGAAGTCGATGATCTCGGACGTGAGTATTTGGTGCGAAGTGGAACCGGGATCGTCACCGCCGTCTCAGCCCTGACCCACGATCTGCAAGCCGAGAACTCGGACTTTCTGCGCGTCGACATCTCATGCGATGCCCCCGCGGGCCGTTCTAGGGCCATCCGTTACTCCGCCCACCCGCGCGTGGTGCAGAACTCTGTCGTGGCCGAACTTGCACGGCGAGCTGAGGAAGGTCAGTTCTCGGTCGACTGGACTGTCGAGTGGCATCGGTTGGATCACATCCCCGGCAACATCCCCATCATGTCTCTGAACCTGGCAACGGATACCCACGCCAACCTGATCGTCCTGGAGCGCGTCCTGTCGACCGACGATGTCCAGGTGGAGATCCCAGACTTCGTCCCCGCTTCCTGGGGATCGTGACAAGCAGCATTGATCCACGATGAGGGGTGGGCATGATTGATGAGAGCGGGTCGGTTTTCCAACCCATTGATCAAAGCGACATGATCGCGCGTATCGAGTCCTTTGACGTCGATGAAGATGACCATGCGTTGGCCGGCCCTGAGTCCGCCGATACGTTGATGGCTCCGTCGGTTCCGCCTGCTCCGGCACCACCCGCACCCGCATCCGCATCCGCATCCGCACCCGTGCCCGAGGCGGACGTCGCGCATACTTCCGCTCCGAGCCCAGCCCCGCCCGGGCCCGTGCCCGAGGCGGACGTGGCGCCTTCACCGGCCCCGGTTCCTGTCGCCTATGAGCCGGCTGTGGCGGTAGATCCGGTGGCGATCATGGAATCCGAACAAGTCTTCCGCGAAGAAGACCCCGCGCTTGTGTACCGCACCCAGTTCATCCTCGGCGGTCCGGAGGCGACCATCGGCCGGTGAGTCGTAGACGATCGGAAGGACCCCGGTCGCCTACGCACGACGCAATTCGTTAGTGATCGATAAAATTTGGGTCCGTTAGTTGTCTGGGGTTTTGGATGACGTAACACTTCTGAGAAGGGCGAGTTCATGGATGACACCAACACCATGTCTGGGCCTGCGGTCATCATTGTCGCCGAAGAGCGCATCCATTCCCTGCTGAGCACCTCGGACATTGCCTGGAAAGTTCAGGAGCGACAACAAGGGGTCGCATCCATGTGGCAGGGCCTCAGCTCTGGGACCTTGGATAACCATTCACGCGTCTTGATTTTCTCGGACTCTCTTCTTGTGGGAACAGCCAACGACGAGCGTGAGCGTCGACAGACGGCACAGGCGATCGTGATGATGGCAAAGGCGGGCGCTGTCACGGGGATTGTTCAATGGCGTGAAGCGTCGTGGCACGAATTCGAAGGCTTGATCGCGGAAGAGGCCGCGAGTCAAGGAGTTGATGTCGCCGACCTTGAGTACCTGGTTTTTCCGGCTTACCAGGGTGGCCGGAACATGGTGGACACGATTCGGCAGGCGACCGAGGCCTTCGTCACTTTTCCCAGCAAGTATCCAGACAGCGTCGACGAACCACTCATCGAGGATGAGGTCGACGTCGCAGCTGATACCGCCGCCGACGTGTCGCTACCTCTGGCGCCACCCGATCTCGGGGCGCCGCTGTTGTCTGACTCACCGCCTTCATCGGATGTCCAGGTTCCGCGCGGTGTTGAGCAGGGGGCCGACGGGAGGAAATCGACGGGGACGGTCAAGGCGCCTGGCTTGCCGGCCGCCCCCACATTGAAGCTGAATAGGGGTGACGCGAAAACCCCTGACTCTGGCCCTGCGTCGTCGTCCAGTGCATCGCGCGTGGAGTCCGAATACCCACCGAACGCTGACCTGGAACTCCTCGACAAACCGAAGCGGCCAGGTCAAGTGACGTTTGCGGTCACTTCCAGTAAAGGCGGATCGGGAAAGTCGACGGTTTCCCTTCTTCTTGCATCGACAATCGCGCGGGCCTCAACGGAGGCCGGGAAGCCACTCTCGGTGTGCGTCGTCGATTTCGATGTGCGCGACGGCCAGGTCGCATCCTTGATCGGCAAGTTCATGCCCACGGCCTTGAACATTCGAGTGCAGCCGGTATGGGACGAGGAGCGGATCCGCCGCAACATGGTCTCCGCCGAAGGGCTGTCTGTCGACACTCTCCTCGCTCCAATTCGGCCCCGAACTGCCGACACGGTGGGCCCGGAGTTCTATCAGACGATCGTTCGAAGCCTGCAGCGCTTCTACGACGTCGTCATCATCGATACGAGCGTGCAGTACCTCGAACCGTTGATCGCGGATGTAGCCCTGGTCGAATCGGATGCGGTCTTGTTCGTCACCACGCTCGCTTCGACCGCTATCCAGGGAATGGCTCGCGCGCTGCGTGAGATCACAGCCCCGCTAGATGAGTCCGGTCTCGGCATCCCGCGCAAGAAGATGGGAATCGTCGTCAATCAGTCGGTGGCGAACGTCGGAATGGAGCGCGATCAAGTTCAGGCGGCCGGTCTCGGAGTGCCTGTTGTCGGAATTATACCTCTCGCCACCCGGGATGTTCTCACCGCGACGAATCTCAACAAGATGGGGGACTTACTCGATCACCCACTCCTTGGGCCGGCCTATATGGATCTTGCGCAAGCATGTTTGCCCGGACGGGAGCTTCGAGCCTGGAGCGATCACGCCGGCACACCCGCCAGCACCATCGGTGTGAGTGGGGCATCCTCCGACTGAACACCGCGAGCGGCGAGGGCCTACCCTGATGAAACGTGGTCCTCGTGGTCCACGGCCACTTGGGTCCAGGAGGTGCGCAGTGAGCGAGAACGACGCCAGCACGTCGTCCATGGTCTACGTCTTGATTGCGCTCGAGCAGGACATCACGACGAGTGAGTTGGCCGTCGGGGCACAGAATGCCTCTATGCCCGAGGCGCAAACCGAGGCTCCGGACTGGTTCGCCGCGGCAGCGGAGGCAGTGGATGTCATGGCGATGGCGCCAGAACTGCGCCAATATCCAGAGGGGTCGTCTGGCGGTGAGAATCTGGACATCATCGGCGTCTACGCACCTGAGATGGCTGGAGTCCGTGACAACCGATCCCGGTCGACTGCAGAGATGGCTGAAGCAGCAGAAGACGAGGAGTCGTTAATCTCGCAGGTGGATGAGGAAGCTGAAGGCTCGACGCGAGGGGCGGACGAGGAATCGGAAGATCCATCAAGCGAAGTAGACCCGGAGGGCGTGGAAGACAGCGCATCGCCTGCGACGCGTGTCGCGAGTGACGAGGCGGAGCGGCCTCCAGAGCGCGAATCTTCACCCTCTGACCGCAAACCTTCCCAATTTGACTTGCTGAAGGAACTCGGGAGTCTGAGCGACTAGGCAAACTTAGCGACTCAGTTGTGCTCGTGTGCGCCTCGCGCATCGAGTCCCGTGGGTTTTGTCTGCGCATCAGCGACGCGGTTGTCGGGTGAATCGACTTGTGCTGGTGCTTCGACGTTCGAGGGTTCTGGGAGGTTGTTCTGGGCGGCCTGTGATTGCGCGGCGATCACCTCGGATTGCATCAGCAGTTGCACAAGGTTGGTTTGTGAACGCTCCGCTGCCTTGGCTGCATGCCCCCGGTAGCGGCGCCACGCGATGGCTATCACCACAGCAAAGAACGCGATCATGCCGAGCGACATCACCAAGGTGCTCACGACTACTCCACGGGGGCTAGTTCTGCCTCTACCTGAAGAGTTTCGGACCCATCGGTCACATTCATCCCCTCGATGCTCCCCGCAGCCGCCAGATCCTCCAT
>MDTE01197423.1_pt1 | contig 27547 bp, 22 predicted proteins | sample 811231 | NCBI WGS metagenome assembly MDTE01 (sample SAMN05326651, study PRJNA326480) | marine metagenome | isolation source: seawater | place: Indian Ocean: Red Sea | collected 2010 | reverse complement strand
GTCAACGAGGGCATCAACGCCGCCTTCCACGTCTCGCACGTGGGCGCCTGCACCGGTCGCGACCACTTTTCGGGCTGGGGCCTGGACTGGATCAACGTCGGCCTGACCTACCTGCCCTATCTGCACCGCTTCTACGCCCCGGCCGACGCGCGCGCCGCATTTGTCGCCGTGCGCGACCTGGCGGCCCACTACGGCGGCCACATCATCGGCATTCCCCGGGACGATTTGCCGATTCTGGAAAAACAGGATGGCAGCGGGGCGCTGTGGACGGCGGAGTCGGCGTGGGAAGAAATTACGGCATATCGGCAGTACCCCGGGGCACGGCGGGCAATTCTGGCCTTCGGCGCGCCGGCTTTTCTGGGCGCCGAAGCCGCCGCCATGCTGCAGCAAGAAGATCTGCCGGTGGACGTTTTCATCATCAATGGCCTGCCGCTGGCGGCGAATACGCTGCGCGATTTGCTTGCGCATTACAACGCAGGTGTGGTCACAATCGAGGATGGCGTGATCGGCACTGCGGCAACCGGTTTGCGCGGTTTTGCGGCGCTGGTGGCCAGCGCTGCCAGCGGGCAACCCCGGGCCCATCTGGGCATCACCGATCCGCGCATCGCCCCGTCCGCGGGCCACCTGGAAACCTGGGCCCATTTCGGTCTCACCGCTACCGCCCTGACAGAGGCCGTCAAAGGGCTTTAAAGCAAGAGGAGGAATAGGATCATGTTGCGCACGATGATTTTAATCACGGCATGGACGATCGCAGCTCTGGGCTGCGGCGGTTCCGAGGAAGGAAGTGTAGAAGTGGACAGCGAAGCTCTCATGGACCCCGCCGGCGCCGCCATGAACCAGCAGGCGCCAGACCAATTCGACGTCGAGTTCAATACCAGCAAGGGCATCTTCGTGATTTCGACCACCCGCGACCTGGCGCCCAATGGCGTCGACCGATTCTACAACCTGGTCAAGGCCGGATTCTACAACGAGTGCCGCTTTTTCCGCGTCGTGCCGAACTTCATGGCGCAGTTCGGCTTTCACGGAGATCCCGAGGTCACCAAAGTCTGGTTCAATGCCTCGATCCCCGACGACCCGCGCAAAGAGAGCAATACGCGCGGCAAAATTACTTTCGCCACCCGCGGTCCCAATACCCGCACCACCCAGTTGTTCATTAACTTCAAGGACAACAGCTATCTGGACGGACAGGGGTTCACCCCCTTCGGCGAGGTCTCCAAGGGGATGGACGTGGTGGACTCGATTCACAGCGGCTACGGCGAAAAACCCAATCAGCAGCAGATCGGCATTAAGGGCAACCGCTACCTGAACAAAATCTTTCCCGACCTGGATTATATCATTAGTGCCCGGGTCAACGATTGAGCCAAGCCGGCGCCGGGATCAGCAACGAGCGCCTGGGGCTCCAGGCCGGCACCCTGGCGCTGTTGGCCGCCCTGTTGTGGGGCGGCAACTCGGTCTTTATCAAGCTGGGTCTGGAGGGCGTTCCGCCCCTGGCCATGGCCGGGATTCGCTTTGTCCTGGGCCTGGTAGTAGTCTGGGCCGCGGCCCTCTTCTCGGGCATCTCCCTCCGCCCGGGAGCGCTCGAGTGGCGCGGCCTGGGCGGTTTGGGGGCGCTATTTGTGGCGCAGATCGTCCTGCTCAATCAGGGTACCTACTTCACCACCGCCGCCCGTTCCACCGTGCTGATGAGCACCTATCCCTTTTTCACCGCCTTCTTCGCGCATTTTTTCGTTCCCGGCGACCGCCTCAGCACTCCCAAGGTCGTGGGTCTGGTGCTCTCCTTTGCCGGGGTGGTGCTGATCTTTGCCGAATCGCTGGCGCTGCCGGGGATCTACCTGCTGGGAGACGTTCTGGTGCTATTCAGCGGCATTTTGCTGGGCCTGCGGCAGGTGGTGATCAAACGCCTGGTACACGGGATGCATCCCTACAAAGTGCTGTTCTGGCAATCGCTGCTGAGCCTGCCGGTATTCTGGGCATTCAGCGCAGTCTTTGAACGCGATGCGGCGTACTCGTGGACCCCGCCGGTCCTGGGCGCCATCCTCTACCAGGGGGTGGTGGTAGCCGGTCTGTGTTTTATCATCTGGGTCTCCCTGATGAAACGCCACAGCGCCAGCCGTCTGGGGGCCTTTGGCTTTGCCACCACCGTGTGCGGCGTCCTCCTCAGCGCCCTGTTGCTGGACGAGGCGCTCTCGTGGCTGCTGCTCTTGAGCACGGTACTGGTGGCAGCCGGCATCGTCGTGGTCAACCGCGAGGACGATTGAGCTGCGGCTCCGGGCCACAAGCTAGTGGCAGTTCCCGGCGACCGCCCCGGGCCTGGCCGCATAGCTTACTGCGAACTCGCGTTCCCCCCTCGCTTCCACGGCGGCCAATTCGCTCAGAATGATTTCCCTTTCCTGGCGCGTCACCACGGGAAATCCGTAGAACTGGCTGGCGTATTTCAAGGGACCTTTTTTTGCACTCCGCTCGGCCACGAATTCGAGGTGGCGCGCGCTCCGATCCCGCATGTAGGCATTGGCAAAAGGAACGATCTCGCGGGCCATTTGCCGGACCGCATCCAGCAAGTTCGCATCCAGTTCAAATCCCAGGCTATGACGGCCGCAGGCCATGGCCGCAGCCGTGGTCGTGCCGGTGCCCAGGAAGGGATCGAGGACGGTGTCTCCCCTGACGGAAAACATATTTATCAGCCGCTGGGCCACCTCAAAGGGAAAGGCCGCACTGCGCGACCTCGTCGCTCTGTTGAACAACTCCTGGCCGGTGCCCTTTACATCCATCCACACATCGGAGAACCAGAGGTTTCTCTCCTCCCAGAAAATCGCGCTCTCCCGTCTGTTCTGCCTCTCCTCTGCTTTGTTGAATTCCCGCTTTTTTCCCTTCCTCAAAACCAGGATGTACTCGTGCTCCAGCGTTACATAGGCACCGGCCGGCAGCATGCCCGAGCCCATGAATTTATTGGGGGCGTTGGTCTGCTTGCGCCACAGGATATCCGGCAACGCCCGGAATCCGACACCGAGGAGGTATTGCAGTATTCGCGCATGATTCGAATAGAGGCAAAAATCGCCCTTCAGAGTGCGGGTGGCATCGCCGATATTGATGCAGGCGATGCCGCCGTCTTTTACGACGCGATAGATTTCGTCCCAGACCGGGTCCAGGGTGCGATGCATGAACTCAAAGGCGCTGACCCCGTCGCCCTTTTCCAGCGCTTTTCTTATCGCCGCATCCTGCAGCGCAAAAAGTTCATCCCACATCGCAACCATGGGATAGGGCGGCGAGGTGACGACCAGATCCACGCTGTTCGAGGATACGGAATCCAGCCGCTTTGAATTTTCGTTGAAGACCCTGTGGATGGTTTGCATGAAAGTGGCCGGCGCTCGGCTGGTTTCCCAGCTTGCTATTCGTTCACTTTTGTCGGGCGCGCCGCTCCCGATTCAGATGAGATCTTCGCCGCCTTAGCAGCCGGCCGCAGCGCTCGCTCAGTAATTAGACGGCCAGCTCGACAGCTTGTTGCACGCGCTGCTGGATCAGATCGCATCCCCCCTGCCAGAAGGCCCGCTCCGCAATATCGAAGCCCAGGGCGGCGACCAGCTCGGCGGGAGCGCGGGAGCCGCCGGCCGCAAGCAGGGCGAAATAGCGCTCGACGAAGGCCGCGCCCTCGCACTGGTAGCGGGCGTAGAGGGCCAGGACCAGGAGTTCGCCGAAGGCATAGGCGTAGACGTAGAAGGGCGTGTTGACAATATGGGGAATATAGAGCCACCAGCAGGCGTGCTCGGCGCCCAGCTTCAGAGAGCCCCCGAACATCTCCTGCATATTGGCCTGCCACAGCTCGTCGAATTTTTCGGTGGGCAATTCACCCTGCGCGCGCCGGGCCCGGTGCGCCTGCTGCTCGAAACGATACATGGCGATCTGGCGAAACACGGTGGCAAAAGTATCTTCGATCTTGCTGCAAACCAGGGACAGCCGATCCGCTTCCGAGTCCAGACTGGCCTGGAGCTTGTCGAACACCAGCATTTCCGCAAAGGTGCTGGCGGTTTCGGCCATGGGCAGGACCGGGTGGTAGTCGAGCAGGTGGTTGCCGCTGGCCAGCACGTCGTGAATGCCATGCCCCAGTTCGTGGGCCAGGGTCATCACGTCGCGCGGCTGGCTGGTATAGTTCATCATCACGTAGGGATGGAGATCGGGAGTGACGCCGGCGCAAAAGGCGCCGCCGCGCTTGAACTCGGCCAGTTCCGCATCGATCCAGCGCCGGCTGAAGAAGGGTTCGGCAATCTCGACCAGACGGGGAGAAAACTCGCCAAACGCCTCCAGGACCAGATCCTTGGCCTGGTCGAATGGAATGTGGGTCTGGACCCCGCCAAGCGGAGCGTAGCGATCGTAATGGGCCAGTTCCTCCAGCCCCAGCAGCCGCCGTTTAAGCTCGTAATACTGGGCCACGGTAGGGTAGTTGGCGACGCCCACCTCCACCACGGTGTCGACGACGGCGGCGCTCAACTCGTTGTCCAGATGGCGGCTCTCCTCGGGCCCCGCGTAGGCGCGCAGGCGGTCCAGCACATCCTTTTCGTGCAACAGGGTATTGTAGATAAAAGTGCCGATGTGGGCGTTTTCCCGCAGGCCAGTGGTGATGGCAGTGGCGGCGTCCCGCCGGGTGGTGCGCTCGGGGGCATAGAGCAGGGCGAGAATTTCGCTCTGCGTCATCTCTTTGTGTTCGCCGTCGATATCCAGACTGAATTTGCTGCGCCCGTTGACTTCGGTAAAAAGACGCCCGAAAGCACTGCCGCGGACATTGGCGGTTTCCACCAGGATTTTCTCTTCCGGCTCGGAGAGGTTGTGGGCGGCCAGGAGGCGTTGATGGTCCAGGTAGTGCCGATAGGGTTCCAGCTCCGGACTGGCGGCAATGGCATCGTACGCGGGCTGGGGGATCTGACCTATTTCCAGGTCGAAGAAAACCAGATGGGTGGCCATGGCGCTGCCGAATTCGCGACTTTGCTGCAGCAGAGCACCGCGCTGTGGATCCTGGGTGTGGGTCGCAAAAAGCAGCATGGCAAAGGCCTGGGGGCGGTACTCGGCGCGCAGCAAGGATTCGTACTCGTCCAGCGCGGCGCGCAGATGCACGGCATCCAGATCGGCGCGTGCAATGCTGCCTTTGAAGCACGCCTCGAAGGTCCTGCCCCGCTCTTTCAGTTCTTCGATATCCCGCTCTATCGCGGGGTCGTCGACGCCGCTGTAGAGGTCCGATAAATCCCAGGTGGGCAGAGGGGATGCGGCTTGTGTCATATCTACTCCCTGTTTTTATTAAGAGATTATCTCAAAACGCGCTGGGCGGCCCGAGCGCGGCTGCAGGGGGTTTTGCGATAATCTCTAAGTTATGCCATACCCTTAGAGATTATGGAAGGATCTATAATAAGGCAACTCTGGCATACCTGATTCAGACTTATCTAATTGTATTTTATATATTTTTGAATACAAAAACAAAGCCCGGCGCGGGCCCAGCGCGCGGCGGAAAAACGAGGGAAAAAGGAGTCCAATCTTTATGAAGCTTTCGCTTTCGGTCCGCGTGGCCGAGAAATTTCACGCCAAACGGGAAGCCTCAATGGCGCTGGAGGGACTGGCGGACCTGGCCCTGGAACACGGCTATAAGGCCGTGTGTATGCGGGCTTCGCAACTGGGGGTGCACACCTCCCTGGATGAAGTCGCCCGGCAGCAGCGGCAACTGCGCCAGAGGGGACTGGCCGTCTCCATGGTCACCGGCGATTTTCCCATCCCCGAGAACAGCGACGCAGGGCCCCTGGCGCTGCGCAACATCGCGCCCTATCTGGATCTGGCCCAGGCCCTGGAGGCCGACTTGCTGCGCATCGCCATGAAAAAAGAGGAAGATATAGAGTGGGCGCAACGGGCCGCGGACGAAGCCGGCGAGCGCGGCATGAAGCTGGCCCACCAGAGTCATACCCGCAGCCTCTTCGAGCGGGTGGAGGATTCCCTGGAGGTGGTGCGCCGGGTCGGCCGCGACAACTTCGGCCTCATCTACGAACCGGCCAATCTGGAGTTGTGCGGCGAGGACTACGGCGCCGAGACCATCCGGCGCTTCGCGCCGCATATGTTCAATGTATACCTGCAGAACCACCTGATAAAAGACGAGGGCGAGAACAACCTGTCCACCTGGTCCCGCGGCGAGGTGGCTTTCGATCAGATTCCGCTGTGGCAGGCGGGGGGCATCGACTTTGCGGCGATCTTCGCGGCGCTGGAAGAAATCGGCTACGCCGGCTACGTAACTATCCACCAGGCGTTTGCCGGACTGACCGGCCCGCAGGAAGCCGTTGCAAAGAGCGCCGGCTATCTCCGTTCCATAGCGGCCTTCGATGCTTGAAAAGCCGGCGGCGGCAGCCCCTTTCAGCCCCGGCCTACTACTGCAAGAGCAATAGTTTGCGCGAGTGTGTCTGCTCTCCGGCCTGCAGCCGGTAAAAATAAACCCCCGTCGCCAGAGCCGCGCCCTCCCGGCTACGGCCGTCCCATTCCACCGCGTAGAAACCGGCCGCCCACACCCCCTCCGCCAGCGTCGCCACCCGCTGCCCGAGCAGATTGTAGACCGCCAGACTGATCTGACCGGATTGCGGCAGGGCAAAGCGAATTAGGGTGCTGTTGTTGAAGGGATTGGGGTAATTCTGCTGCAGGGCAAAATGCTGCGGCAGGCTCGCCTCGAGGCCTTCCCGGACGGCCGTGACCGAGGGGCTATCGGTGAGCAGGCGGATCTCGTCCAGCAGAAAGGTCCCCTGGGTGGTGCCGGAAAAACCGATTTTCTCGATGACACCCGACCCGGAAAAGGCCTTCAGGGGAATTTCCACCACCTGCCACTGCCGCAGCCCCAGATCGATATAGGGAGGTCTCCGGTATTTATTCAGCAGATCTACCCTCCGGGCCGCGGCCCAATTGCCCGACCGCTGGCTGGCAATTGATACTTCGAAGGTGCTGCCGGATTCCATCGTCATATCGCCGGGATGAAAGGCGAAACGCAGGGCCTTGTAGCCGATCTGATCGAAGGGGGCGGAGGGCAGGAAGGTCATATTCCATCCCCCCAGGGTGCGGGGCGGAATATGAAAGGCGGAGGCAGTCGCGCCCCGATAAGCGGCGATGGATGCAGTGGTGGGCTCGATGCGGGTATTGTGTTCGAGCATCCACTCCCGATTGAGCGCATCGGCAAAGACCAGCAGATCGGCGCTGGGCATCACGACGATGGAATGGGCGAACTGGATTTCAAAGGTGTGCTGAGGGGTTTTTTGGGCGCCGTAGATGCGGATTTTCCGCAGACCTCCAGAGCCCGCTACGTCGATGCTTGTATCAATCTGGTATTTCCCGTCCCCCAGGTCGACCAGCGGCACATTTGCCGGACCGCCCAGAGCGCTCAGATCAGCGTGGAACTGCGGCGCATCGCCCTGGGCGGCGACGCGCTCCAGGTGGACGCTGGCCGCAATGGCGAGGCGGGCGCCGCTGAAGATCGAATCCGGCAGGCTGTGTTCCCACGCACCGATGAGCGGACTGTGGCTGATCCGGAGCACGAGCTTGTTGCGCAGATCGGAAGTGAGGTAGAGGTTGCCCTTCCGATCGCTGGCCAGCCCCTGGGGAAAACCCCACACATCGCCCTGGGTGCGGCCGGTCTGAAAACCGGTGATAAATTCGCCCATCCGCGCGTTGCTGCCGTCGGGATTGCTGAACAGGGCCGAAACATTGTAGCCCTCGTGGGAGGAGAGCTTGGCTTTGCCCGCGTGGAAGGCCACAAAAGCCGCATTTTTGTAGATGCTGGGAAACTGGTCGTGGGTGTAGAAGTGGAGGCCCATGGGGGCGTAGTGGGCCGGCACCAGGGCCACCGGGCGCTTCTGCTGCTGCACCAGCAAGCTGTCCTGGCGGCTAATGGGCAGCAGGCGCTGGTAGCGGCCGATCTCAAAGTCGTTCCACACCTGGTGGCTGTGCGCGAATGGATAGCCCAAAAAGTCACCCGCGCGCATGATGTCGATCCATTCGGGAGGCCGGGTGCGGCCCTCCAGGTCGTGGCCATTGTTGTTGCCCCACAGTTCATTCGTGAGCGGATGCAGGTCCATGCCCACCACATTGCGCACCCCGGAGGAGAAAATCCGTCGACCGGTGCCATCGGCATTGAATTCCAGCACCGTGCCCCACTCGGGATTGGGGGGTAGCGGATCCGGACCGGCGCCCGCCACGGGCGCCTCGGGACGGCACAGATCGCAGGGCGAGCCGACCGACAGATAGATCTTGTCGTTGATTTCGTCAAAGACGATGGTTTTCCATGAATGCCAGGCCGCCGAGGGGATGTCGGCGATGAAAACCTCGCGCTCTTCGTAGACCAGATCCCCGTCGGCGTCGTGCAGACGCACGACCTGATGGGTATCGGCCACGTACATATCGCCCTTGTAGAAGGCCAGACTATGGGCGGCCTTGAACCCCGACGCCGCCACGATTTGCTCGTCGGCAACCCCATCGCCATCGGCATCGGGCAGGGCGACAATCCTCCCCCTGGACAGATCGGCAAGATGCAGCACGTCGGCGGCGTCAAAAGCCATAAAGCGAGGATAGCTGAGCTTGCCGGCGGCAAAGACGCGGACGGAAAAGCCCTGCGGGAGATTGAGAGTGAGCCCCTCGGGAACCTCGCTGCGCAAGGATGCGGGGACCTCGACCGGGACCTGCCGGAGCTGCAGATCGATCATCGGCACCAGAGTGCCGGGCGGATAGGGCTCGTCCTGGGCGTTGCTGGCAGCGCCCAGGAGCAGTGAAATGAGGAGGCTGGCGGCGCACTTGCAAAAATTCATATCGATTTTCCCACTTGAGAGGGCACTATTCTATCTTATGAATGATAATTATAAGTCGATATTTTGGGAAATGTGGAATTTTCGCGTTACCTTTTACCCGAACCGCCATCTAAATAACTAACGCCACCCCAGACCCAAAAAAAGCGAGGGCCAATAGTGGAAAATCAGGCCGATGTCGGGCTCATTGCCGCCTGCCAGCAAGGCGATCCCCGATCCTTCCAGCGGCTATTCGAGATCTACCGCGACCGGGTTTACGCACTCTGCCGCCACATGGCCGGCAACGACGAAGATGCCGAGGATCTGACCCAGGAGAGTTTTGTCCAGGCCTTCAAAAACATCGGCTCGTTCCGCGCCGAAGCGTCTTTTGGCACCTGGCTCTACCGCATTGCCTCCAACCGCTGCCTGGCCGAACTCAGGAAGCAGCGACCCCAGTTCCAGTCGGTGGAATTGGTCGAAAAAGACCGTGTGATGCAGCTGCGCGGAGAAGCCAATCCCGAGGATTTGCTGGTGCGCAAGGAGTTGATCCAGCGCGCCGAAGAGGCGGTGGCCACCCTGCCCGAGCAGCAGCGCCTGATCTTTGTCCTGGGGACGCAGATGGGAATGCGCTACCGCGAGATCGGCGCCATCGTGGGGTGCTCCGAAGACGCCATAAAAGTCCGCATCCACCGCGCTCGCAAGCGCGTGCGGGACGCCCTGAAACTCTATCTGGAGAATAGCCCGTGAACTGCCCTACATGTGAACGCAATCTGTCTGCCTACATAGACGACGAGTTGACCACGGATGTGCGCCTGGAGATCGAAGCCCACCTGGACGAGTGCGCGACGTGCCGCAGGGAATTCGAGGCGCATCAGGCCGCCTGGGAAGCAGCCGGACTGGCGCCGGCTGGACAGGCGCCCGAAGAGCTGTGGCAAGCAGTCGAAGCCGAACTGCAGCCACGGGAAGAGGGGGGTGCCACCACCCTGGAGGATCTGGCCCTGATGCTCAGGGGACTGGCCGGCGAGATGCGGGATCTACGCCACACTGTGGACGGCCTGCGGCGAGAAATCGAAGCAGGGGAATGGTCCCAGGAGCGCGAGGCCAACGAGGACATCCGGGTGCCTTCCCGGCCCTTTGCCGCGGGCCGGCAGCGGCCCGGATCGATCGAGCAGAAATTCAGAAGGAGTTCCTAAAACAAAAAAGGAGCGCTGAAAATGGCGACAAAAACAACAGAAACCGGGCCTGCGGATGCGGGCGATCTGCCGCCAGCCGCGGGCGATAACCTGGAACAGCTGCAGGACATGGAGGTGGAGGTATCCATCGAAATGGGACGCGCCAAACTGACCCTGGATGAAGCCCTGGCGCTGGGCGAGCAATCTTTGCTCGAACTGAACAAAAACCATGGCGAGGCGGTGGATATCCGGCTCAACGGCAAGCTCTTCGGCCGCGGCGAGGTCGTCGTCGTAGGCGAAAATTTCGGCGTCCGCCTGACCGAGATCGTCGGGCAGAGCGAGGGCGGGGAGGCATGAAATGAGCGCCATGGACGCAAATGCCCGTCTCGCGCATCTGGGCGATATCGAAGTGGAGGCCGTGGTCGAACTGGGACGCAAGCAGTTGAAACTGAGCGCGGTGCGACAGCTGCGGCCGCACGCTATCCTCGCACTGGAAAAGCTGGCCGGCGAACCTTTTGATCTGCGCCTCAACGACGCGTCCTTCGCCGCCTGCGAGGTCGTCGTGGTTGGCGATAGTATGGCGGTGCGGATCACCCGCTTGCAGCAAGCGCCCAGGGATGTGCAGAGGCGGGAAGAAGCGGCAGAGGCGGCGGTAGAAATCCAATTGTTAATGGCCGAGGACGACCCGCGGCAAAAGATGAACTACATTCCGGCGGGCTCCTTTCCCATGGGCAGCCGGGACGAGGCCGGTCCCAGCAACGAGCGCCCCTGGCACCCGGTGCACCTCGCCGCGTTCTTCATAGATCCCTTTCCGGTCACCAATTTACACTACCTGGAATTCGTCCGGCAAAGCGCGCACGGGCCACCTCCGCACTGGTCGGGCGACACCTTTCCCACAGGTCTGGACAATCACCCCGTAACCAACGTGAGCTGGCAGGATGCTCAGGCCTACGCCAGCTGGTCCGGGGCCCGGCTGCCCACCGAAGCCGAGTGGGAAAAGGCGGCGCGGGGTACCGACGCGCTCACCTACCCGTGGGGAGACCGCTTCGTCGAGGGCGAGCAATGTAATTCCGGCAACATGGTCGGCACCACCACGCCGGTGGACGAGTTTCCAGCGGGCCGCAGCCCCTACGGGGTGTGGGACATGGCCGGCAATGTCTACGAGTGGTGCTCGGACTATTACGATGAGGACTATTACAAAAACAGCCCGGCCACTAATCCCCAGGGTCCCGAAGACGGCCGGGAACGGGTGCTCAGAGGCGGCAGTTTCCAGCAGACCCGTGCCGCCTTGCACTGCAGCCATCGCAGCGGAACCGTCGAAACCTGCGGCAGGGAAGACATCGGCTTCCGCTGTGTCATGGACGCATGAGAGGAGAAGATCTATGACGACTACAAACGCAAAAAACAAGAGCGCAACGCCACGCGTTGTGGGATGCCTGGCACGGCTGCAAACACCCTGCCAGATCGAGGCCTGGTCACCGCCGAACCGGACGCAGCTCGCAGCCATGCCGCCGTTGCCGGTGCGTTCCGGCAATAACCGGGGAGCCGCACTGGTGAGCGCCCCGGCCCCCCGGCCACAGCGCCAAACTATCCGCATCGAACCCCTGGCGCAAAGAGCCGCAGACCAGCAAGGCGAAGCGCCGCAACGAGCGCGAACCGAGCGCGAACCGAGCCGAGTCGAAAGGACGGCACCCCCTGCCAGCACAGTGCTGCCGGAAGGCGTCGAAGAGGGCAGTGTGCAGGCCCTGGTCTGGAAGCGGCCCGAAAGAGCGGCCAGGCTGGTGCGCACGACCATGCTGCTGGAGCAAGAGCCGGAGGAAGAGCCGGAAATGCCGCTGATGCAGAAGATGGCAGTGCTTTTTGTGACGCTGGAGGAACGGGTTTCCGGCGCCCTCATGAAACACCTCTCCGACTGCGAAATCGAGGAAATCGCCCTGGCCATCGGCGCCCTTGGGAAGACCGCCCGGGCAACCGCCGACGCGGTGCTGGCCGAGTTTGGCCAGCAGCTCCAGGCCGACGAGAAAATTCTCAGCGGCGGAGTCGACTTTGCCCGCCAGGCCCTGGAAGAGGCCATGGGGCCGCGCAAAGCCGAGGAAATCCTCGAGCGCATCAACACCCGCGCGACCTCCGGATTCTACATGCTCAAAAATACCGCCGCGGACCAGATCGCCCCCTTCCTCTCCAACGAACACCCCCAGACCCTTGCCTTGATCCTCTCGCAGCTGGACCCGGACCAGGCCGCCGGCATCCTGGCGCAGCTGCCCGAACGCATGCAGGCCGACGTCGCCTACCGGGTAGCCACCCTGGGAAATATCACCCCCAACGTCCTCAGGGAAATCGAGGAAAGCCTCGAGCAATCCCTGCGCGACATCTTCGGCGGCAACCAGGATGTGGGCGGTCCCAAGGTGGTGGCCGACATGATCAATGCGACCGCTCCGGGGGTGGAGAAAAACGTGCTGGACCAGATGGAAGGCCATGATCCGAAAATTGCCGCGTCGGTGCGCAATCTGATGTTCGTGTTCGACGACATCGTCAAATTGACCGATCGGGAGCTCCAGCTCCTGCTGCGCGAAGTGGACCAGAAAGACCTGGTGGTAGCCATGAAGGGGGCAGCGGAAAAGCTGAGGGAAAGAATCCTGAACAATATGTCGGAGAAGGTGCGGAACTTCATCACCGAGGAGATGGAATTTATCGGCCCCATGCGCCTGAGCGCGGTGGAGGAAGTGCAGTCGCGCATTGTCCAGCAGGTATGGGCGCTGGCGGAACAGGGGCAGATCACCCTCGTGCGCGGCCCTGACGACGACTCACTTGTATAAAGGAGATCCTCAATGGCAGATATACTTTCTCAGGACGAAATTGCTGCGCTCACAAAGGCCAACGACGAGGCCGAGGCCGATGGCGGCGCAGCAGGGGACGATATCGCTCCGCAGAACTACGATTTCAAACACCCGCCACGGGTTAATAAAGACCAGCTCCGCACCCTGGAAAATCTGCACGACAACTTTGCCCGCCTGCTCAGTTCCAGCTTATCGGGGGCCATGCGCGCCGTGGTGGATGTGGACACGGCCTTCGTGGACCAGACCACCTACGCCGAGTTCATCATGTCTTTGTCCAATCCATCTTGCTCCTACCAGTTTACTTTGGGGCCGACCAATGGAAGTGCGATCATCGACATAGCCATGCCCGTGGTCTTTGCCTTCGTCGATCGGATTTTTGGCGGCGAAGGTTCTTCCCAGGGCGTTGAGGCACGGCAGTTGACCCCTATCGAGATCAGCGCCATCAATCGGATTTGCAGACGCGTCGTAGAAGACCTGGAAGCCACCTGGAATCCCATTTTGCAGACCGAGATCTCCGATATCGAGCTGGAAACCAATCCGGAATTCATGCAGATTACCGCCGCCAGCGAAATCGTCATCCTGCTGGCCTTCGAGGTCAATAGCACCAATGCCTCCGGTCTGGTGAGCCTGTGCTATCCCTTTTTCACGCTGGAGTCGATCCTGCCGAGACTGGGCCAGCAATCTTACCTGCAGCTACCGAGCGTCGACCGCGAGGAGCAGAACCGCCAGAACCTGCTCAGGCTGGGGGCCATGGAGGTGCCCGTGGTGAGCGAACTGGGACGCACGAAGATCTCGCTGCAAGAGGCCGAAGCGCTGGCGGTCGGCGACGTCATCCGGCTGCCCACCCGCACCACCGACGCGGTCCCGGTCTACCTGGGCGGCAAGGCCAAATTTCTGGCGCGCCCCTTTGCCGAGGCCAACGGCGAACTCAAGCTGCAGGTGGTGGATCGGGTGCCGGCGGAGTTGCAGGGCAAATACGGAAGAGGACAATAACCCAGGGGCGCGCCCCGGCCGGGAAGAGCCGCCCGCTACTCGGCCAGGGCACACGCAAGCGCCCCGATATTTTCGCATGCCTTCCACGCCGCCTGCCAGCTTGCGCCTCGATCCGCGCTTTTGTAGAGGGTGTTCTCCACCGCCGCCCAGGCCGTGCCCCGCAGCGAAAAAGCCAGCTGGAAGGTGTCGATATTGTCCCGGGTCGAAGCCGGGAAACCCGCGGTGACGTGAATCCAGCTGCGGCCGGCGTCGGCCGAGCGGTAGAGTTTGCCCTCCACCTGCTGGTGCGGCCCCTTGCTGACCGAGGCCAGGAGACAGTCCGGGTCGGTGGGATGCACGGCAATGGCGCGGCCGTAGCGCGCGCTCAACCCGGCGCTGCAGGACTGCCACGAGGCGCCGCGGTCCTCGCTGCGAAAGACCGCAGCCGCAGTGTTGGCATAGACCCGCTCTTGCAGCGCCGGTGCGGTGGCGACCTGGTGTACGTCTTCGTGCAGCTCGGCGCGTACCGGCTCCCAGGTGGCACCCAGATCGGCAGAGCGCATAATGCTGCCCACGTGGATGTCGGCGTAGACCCAGTCGCCGCTGCGCGCCAGACTGCGCACCGCCGGGGGCCCACCCCAGGGGGTGTACCAATCGCCGCGGCACTCCAGCTCGTCAAAGGCTTTTAAAGGCTGGGCCGGCTGCCCGTCCTCTTTGAAACGGTAGAGGTGGGCCGCGGCGGTGCCCAGCAGCAGGTGCAGGGGCTTTTCCGTCAGCAGGGCGAGACATTCGACGTCCTCCCGGATGCCGCTGGCCAGACGCCGCTCCCGGCCCTCTTCCAGGAGGACGATCTCGCCGCCGGCGAGGCAGAGGACCGCGATCTGATGGCCTTCCTCCAAACACTGAATCTTCTCTCCGCCAAAAACCAGCACGGGTTCCGTCTCGCCTTCCTCTTCGCGCAGCCGGTAGGCCTTGTTCGCGGTTGCGATCAGCATAGCTTCCTCCTAGCGTTGTACCAGCGGCGCTTTGCCGCAGCCGATTAGCGCTGCTTTCATAAAAGGCCGCTCCTCGAGCCCCTCATTTTCCAGCCCGGAACGCCCGCTTCACGGCCGCATTGATCTATTTCGGCTCCTGCCAGGCGCTGCGATAGAGGCTGGATCGCAGCGCAAGCACGGACTCGAAGCCAGGCGCAAAAGCACAATTAATGTGTGCCTTCCAGGGCTTGCAAACAAGGAAAAAGTGCGCGCTCCACGTTGTGCCGCTCAGGGCAAAGTGCTATACTCCAATCCATGCGCTTCGCCATTGATGTACACCTCCACTCGCGCTATGCCCGCGCCACCAGCCGCGACCTGAATCCGGAGAACCTGCACCGCTGGTCGGCCCTCAAGGGCATTGCCGTGGTTGGAACCGGAGACTATACCCACCCGGCCTGGATCGCCGAGTTAGAGGAAAAACTGGAGCCGGCCGAGGCGGGGCTCTACCGCCTGAAAGCGGCCTGGAGGGATCCGATCGATGCCGAGTTGCCGCCCTCCTGCCGGGCCCCGGTGCGCTTTCTGCTCTCGGTGGAGATCAGCTCGATCTACAAGAAAAACGGCCGCACCCGCAAAATCCACAACGTCGTCATCCTGCCCGACTTTGCCGCCGCCAGCGAGTTGAACCGCCGCCTGGGAGCCATCGGCAATCTCACGGCGGACGGCCGGCCCATCCTGGGACTGGACAGCCGCGATTTGCTGGAAATCTGCCTGGAAGTCTGCCCGGAGGTGCTCTTTATCCCGGCTCATATCTGGACCCCGCACTTTGCCGCGCTGGGCGCCAGTTCGGGATTCGACAGCCTGGAAGAGTGTTTCGAGGACCTCCTGCCCCACATCTTTGCGGTGGAGACCGGTCTGTCTTCGGATCCGCCCATGAACGAGCGCCTCTCGGCCCTGGACCGCTACGCCATCGTCTCCAACTCGGACGCCCACTCGCCGCAAAAACTAGGGCGCGAGGCCACCTGCTTCGATACCGAGCTCTCCTATCCGGCGATCTGTGCGGCCCTGCGCCAACGCGATCCGGCGCGCTTCACCGGCACGCTGGAATTCTATCCGCAGGAAGGCAAGTACCACTACGACGGCCACCGCAAGTGCGCGGTGTGCTGGAAACCAGCACAGACCCTGGCGGCGGCGGGCCTGTGTCCGGTGTGCGGCCGCAAGCTGACCGTGGGCGTGCTGCACCGAGTGGAAAAACTGGCCGATCGGCCCGAGGGCGAGGGACCCGCCGAACGCCAGTCCTTCGAGTACCTGATTCCGCTGGCCGAGGTGATCGCCGCGGCCGTGGGCGTGGGACCGCAGAGCAAAACAGTGCGCCGCATCTACGACAAATTGCTGGCGGCGCTGGGACCCGAATTGACCATTCTGCGCTCCGCATCCGCCGCGGCAATCGCCGCCTGCGGCGAGAACCTGGTGGCGGAGGGCGTGCGGCGCATGCGGGCGGGCAGCGTGGATATCCTGCCCGGCTACGACGGCGAATACGGCAAAGTTCGCCTCTTCAGCGATCTGGAGCGCGAGCAACTCAGGGGCCAGACCCTGCTGTTCGCAATGCCGCCGGACGCCGGGGAGTCGGCCCCCGCACAACCATCGGCCCCGACAAAACCGGCGCCGGCGGCCGCGGCCGCCGGCGAGAGCGCGCAGGACGGGGTGGACGCGGCCCAGCGCCGGGCCATCGAGGCAGCGGGCAGACCCGTGCTGGTAGTAGCCGGTCCGGGAGCCGGTAAAACCCGCGTCCTGACCCGGCGCATCGACTACCTGGTGCGCCGGCAAGGAAAATCCCCGGCCCAGATCCTGGCCCTCACCTTTACCAACCGGGCAGCGGCGGAAATGCGCCAGCGGCTGCAGCCGCTGCTGCAGGGAGTGGCGGGACTGGAGCAAATGCGGGTGGGAACTTTTCACCGGGTGGCGCTGGAGTTGCTGCGCCACCACCAGCCGCAAAAAAAACGCGTCCTGGACGAGGTCGAAGCGCGCGCCGTGCTGGCGGCGCTAGTGGAGGAAAAGGCACTTTCACTGCGTCCGGCCGCGGCCCAGCAGGCCCTTTCCCTGGCCAAGGCCGCAGGCCAAAAACCCGGAGATCTAGAAGGCGAGCTGCAGCTGCTCTACAATGCGTATCGGGAACGGCTCGGAGCCTATGCCGCCTGCGACTACGACGATATCCTGCTGGACTTGCTGGACTTGCTGCAGGAAGACACCGCCGTGCTGGTGGCCCTGCAGCGCCGTTTCACCGACGTGCTGGTGGACGAGTTCCAGGACCTCAACGCGGTCCAATACCGCCTCGTTCGGCTCCTGGCCGGACGTGGTGCCGGGCTCTTTGCCATCGGCGACCCGGACCAGGCCATCTACGGCTTCCGGGGAGCGGATCCGGGTTATTTTGCGCAGCTCGAGTCCGACTATGCCGCCATCGTCAAGGTCGTCCTGGAGAAAAACTACCGCTCCAGCGGCACGCTTGTACGGGCGGCGTCCACCCTGATCGGACACAACCCCGGCCGCACCCTCCGGCCCTTCGAGGCCGTGCGTCCCCAGGGTCTCCAGATCCGCCTGCTGTCGACTCCGGGCGCCACCGCCGAGGGCATTGCCGTGGTGCACGAGATCAGCCGCATGGTGGGCGGGGCGGACATGCTACAAGCAGACCGGACGGGCGGGCGGGAAAGGGCGCGCAGCTTCGGAGATTTTGCCGTCCTCTTCCGCACCGGCCGCCAGGCCGAGGTGCTGGAGGAGTGCTTTGCCCAGGAGGGGCTACCCTACCGCCTCAGCGGGCAGAAAGGTTTTCTGCAGACGCCCTCGGTGGCCGCGGCCCTGGCCTTCTGCCGCTACCTGCGACAACCCGAAGACGAACTCTGCCTGCTGCAGGTGCTGGAACTGGAGGCCTTTAAGCCGGCCCCAGCGGCAGCGATGGAAAAGCTGGAGGTGCTGGAAAAAGCCCGTTCGCGCTACGAGCACCTGAGCCGCACCGAGGGCCCTGCCGCCATGCTGCACGCCTGGCGACAGGAGTACGGCCCGGGCGAAGATATCGATCTGGAGCACCTCATCCGCCTCGCTGCAGAGGCGTCTTCCCTGGAGCATCTGCTGGACACGGTGCTGCTGGGCCTGGAAGCGGATTTCGCGCGCACCGGCGGCCGGGCCGGCAAACGCGCCGAGGCCGTAAACTTGCTGACTCTGCACGCGGCCAAGGGGCTGGAATTTCCCGTGGTTTTCATCTGCGGTCTGGAGGACGGGCTGATCCCCCTGCGCGAGCACGGGGCAGACCTGGAGGAAGAGCGCCGACTATTCTATGTGGGCCTCACGCGGGCGCGGGAAGAAGCGATCCTGCTACACGCCCGCTCCCGCAGTCGCTACGGCCAGGTTGTGCGCCCCGCACTCTCGCCCTTGGTGGCGGAAATTCCCTCCCCCCTGCTCGCCTGCGAGGAGCTGCAACCGCCGCGGCCGCGGGAACGCGCCCAGCAGCTTTCGCTGTTCTAGCGATAGGTCAGCTTTTCTTCGTCGACCCGCTCTTTCACTCCCCCCACCATGAATTTCTGGGAGGACTCGGGCGCACCATGGCCCAGCGGACGCATGTGGGCAGCGTGATAGCCGATGCGCACCGAGCGTCGCCACTCGGCGCTGCGGTTGAGGTCGGACCAGTGGATCAAATAGTAGCTGAAAAAGATCACGTCGCCGGCGCGGGCCGGCACCTCTACCGAAGCGGTGATCTCCGGATGATAGTCCTGCGGCGGCAAATAGGGGCGGGTGTGCGCGCCGGTAATGTGCTCCAGCGGGCCCTTTTTGTGACTGCCGCTTACCACCCGCAGGCAGCCGCTTGCGGGCGGGGCGTCGTCCAGGTGCACCAGGCAGTCCACGAAATCCGCGCCGTCGTGGGGATAGAACGGATAGTCCTGGTGCATGGGGAAAGGGGTGCCCTTCTCCGGGGGTTTGGCGTGCAGCACGGTGTGGTGCCACTGCACATTGGCGTCGCCGATCAAAGCGGCGGCGCAGCGGGTCAGACCCGGGTGGAAGAGAACCCGTCCCCAGGCCGCTGAATACTGCTGCGGGTTGGCCAGCACCACCGCCCGGGTCTCCATCTGCTGCCCCGCGGGCAAGTAGTGGTCGCGCCAGGGACCGCGCCAGCCAATGCTGTCGTCGCCGCACCACTCCTGGATGATCCAGTCCATTTCGGCGCTCAATTCCCGTACTTCTTCGGTGCTAAAGAGCCCCTCGGCTTTGAGATAGCCGTCGCGCCGGTAATCCTGAATCCGTTCCTCGCTCAACATGGAAATCCTCCTCGATCGTGCGGCCGCAGGCGAGGGGCCTTGACCGATCCCCAGCTGGCCGCCTGCACCGCGCTCGCGCTGGCGCCCCGAAGAAAGCATTGTCGGGGGACGTCGCGACGCCCCCCGACAATGGTGCTTGCCGCTTCAGAGCGCGAATCCGAACTGCCAGGCGCCAACCGGGTCGCTAGCACTCACACCGGGCACGACATATCCTGGCCGCAACAGAGCGGCGACTTCACCTTGCCGTGCTCGTCGGGGCATTTGGAAATAAAAACCTTGGTGCCATCATCGGTCACGAGGCTGTCGTGGACGAGCTCTTTGCCGCAGTGGCCACAGGTCATCGTGCCCACACTCATGCCACACTTTTCACAACTGTATAATGCCATTTTCTTATCCTCCTCCTTTTTGAACTGTGATGCAGACCTACCTCCCCGGAAATAATTGAGGAAGTTCTCGGTCGATGTTTAGCGCGAAAAACCCATTGGGCAAAGAGACGAAAAGATCCATCCAATGAGCCCAAAGGGAAAATTAAACTACAAAATTAAAAATTAAAAAAACAAGGGCAAATCACAGGTTCAATGTCTTCCCCCCAGTTCTTCTAACCCTCTCCCAAGGTGGGCCGTCCCGTCCGCCGGGGCATATCGTAGAGCGCCCGTTCCGCCGGCGTGGGATCGGCGATCGGACACTCGGCATGGGGCGGCCCCCAGGACAAAAAACCCGGCGCGCACTTGAAGAGAATCGAGCGGCGCTCGCGGTCCTCGGGCTGCCAGGGCAGGGTGCCGTGCACCAGGGCCTCGTTGAAGACGACCACCGAGCCCGCCGGCGCCACCACCTGCTCCACACAGCCCCAGTCCTCCTCCAGACGCGTCACCTCCGGGGGGATGCGGTAGTTGGCCTTGTGACTGCCTGGAACGCAGGCAAAGCCCCCGTCGCCGGGAAGCACATCGGTGAGCTGCCAGGCCGCGACGCACAGACCGCAGTACATCTTGCCGTGGGCAAAGTGATGGTACTGGCTCGGGTCGAAAGTCATGCCGCCGTGCAGCCGGTGGCCCTCCGTGCCGCTGACCATTTGGATCAGACCGGGACCGTGGTCCAGGCGGAAACCCGGTCCCAGGATTTCGTTGAAGATAGCGATAGTGCGCGGATGCGTCAGCATCTGCCGGAATGGTTCGCACCAGGGGCGCTCAAAGGTGAGCGGGTTCTGGCGCAACTCGCCGCGGCCGCTCCGGCCCACCAGCCTGGTCGCTCCGCCGGACAGATCGGCGGGGCGGTTCTGGATCGAGGCGGCGTGGCAGTCGATGGCCTCGTTGGCCAGGGCGACCTGGGCGGGACTCAGCACATCCTCCACCACGATATAGCCCCGCAAATCGAAGAGGCACTTTTCTTTGTCGTTCATTTTCTTGCACTCCTTGGCGGCGACTTTCACTCGCTGCCTGGTTCGGCTGGGGCGCCGCGGCGGGGGCTCGAAAAGGCGTCGCGCCGCCGGACTGAGACGCTCGAGAGGTCGCAGGCATCGGAAGCGCACTTGTGCTGGGCGTTGGTGACCGCGGCCTCTCCACCTTCTTGCCCGGTCTTTTCGACGGCCCCCAGTTTCCGGGTCTCGGCCAGCATGCGCGCGGCCTGTCGGGACGTGAAAATGCCCTCCAGCGGCAGGTACCCGTCCCGCTACAGCTGTTCTTTTTCCGCCTTGTTGAGGATATCGTCGCGCACCCCCAATTCACCCAGGGCCCGGCAAAATTCCATCATTGATTTTTCTCCCCGATTCTCAGGCTGGCTCCGGATTGTACTGGTTGGCGATATGCACCGCCTGGAAGAGCGTAGCCGGCTCCAGCTGAGTGCGCAGAGCACGCTTGCGGGGCAACAGGGTGATAGCCCCCAGCATGGGGGGCGAAACCACCGCTTCGACCAGGCCGGGGTTGATGCTGGTATTGCCCTTGGGACACTTGGGCCACAGCGCGTGAACGCCGCGGAAGGCCAACGGGATGACGACCACATCAGGGGGCAAGTAGGCGAAGAGAGCGTGCTGCATGGGCAGGCACTGGAGTTCAAAAGCGGAAGTGGTGCCGGCGCCGTAAATCACCCCCGGACGCTCCTCCAGCAACCTGGCAAAACGCTGGATCGGATTGCCCGCATCGCTGGAGCGATCCGCAATGACGTAGCCATCTACCTCCTCCAGCAGACGATCGGCCAGCTCCGGGGGAACGCCAATGAGGGAAAACTGCCGCGCGCCTATTTTGAAACTGGTCGGATCCATCAACCCGGAACGCGAAAACAAGACACAGGGAACCGGTTTTTCCCAGCCCAGCGCCTGCATCATTTCGGGCATTTGCAGCACGTGATACAAAACCGGGTGGTCCAGCATGCTCTGGTGGTTGGGGAAAAAGACGATTTTGCGCTTGCCCTTGTGCAGCTCCAATTCTCGCGCGATGGTGGCAAAGAGCGGATCGATCCGGAGTTGCACCTGAATACCGAATATATCCAGGGCACCGGTGCCCCACTCGGTGTTGTTCTCCCAGGAGGCGGCCAGGCGCTGCACACCGTCGAGGTTGGAGCGGTGCAGCTTCATCTTGCGCCGGCCGAGCTTGCGGAAGAGCTGGACCCAGCGCAGCAGCCGGTAGCGGCGCTGCCAGGAGGAACACCGGCCCCGGCGGCCCACGTGCGGGTACTCGAGGAAGCGGCCCGTGGCCCGATTGCCCAGCAACGCCGGGACTTCCAGCGCCGGCACGGCGGCACGGTCCGGTCCGCGAACCCGTTTGCGCAGGGCATTGGCGCGCTTGATAAGGGTGAGACTCAGATCGATCATATCGCGGGTCAGATAGCTGTACTCCTGTCCGTACCAGTAGTCCTTGGGGCGGATTTGAGCCGGGTCCTCGGAGTGCGCCTGCAAGAACTTGAGCAGCATGGCCTGGGCCAGACGCACGTACTGCAGCAGGGTATCGTGCCATTTCTGCCGCACCTTGCCCCGCAGCCGGGCCAGCAGCAATTCGAGTTCGGTGACCACTTTCCAGACCGAGATGCCGAACCAGATAAAGTTGTTGAAGGTATTGTAGCGCACCGCCAGATGTTCGCCGGCGGCCAGCGCATCGACCACCCTCTCGGCGATATCGGTAAGCATTTCGCGCAGAGAAGCCCGGCGCGTATCGGCGTCTGTGTCACAGGTATAGACCACGTCCCAGCGAGGATCGTCCGCGCTCGGATCCGGGGGCAGGGCTTCGGCCACGGACTGGGCGTGGGCAAGGGGGGCGCGCGCCACCCCCAGTTCGACCAGGGCGGCCTCTCCCGCGTCCAGGGGAATCGGATTATCGCGGCCCAGAGCGCCCAGATAAACCGTCTGGTAAAGCTGCAGGAGATCGCGCTCGGAGCCGGCCTGGTTTTGCACAAATTGTCCGAGAATCTGCAGGTAGATGCGATTGGCCTGATAGTAGGCGGGCATGGCCCGGAGATAGCTGTCGTGGGCCTCGCTCAGGCGGCTGGTGCGACGCGGTGGGATGCCGGCGTAAATGCGGCCGATCAGCGCGGCCCGTTTTTCCAGACCGCTCTGATCGATGCCGGCCGAGGCGGGCCAGACCAGATCGGCCGCGTCCCACTCCTCAAAATGGCCGTCCTGGCGCGCCACCTCGAGCAGCCGGCAGGCGGCCTGGTCATAGGTGGCGAGCAGCTCGTCCAGATCCAGATCTTGCAGAATTTCGTCTACGTCCAAGAGGGTCTATCCATCGAGGACCTCGCGCACCTTGAGGGCCAGAGTCTCCGGCACGAAGGGTTTTTGCAGGAAGGGCATTTTTTCTTCCTGAATCCCGTGCCGCAAGACGGTATCGTCGGTATAACCCGACATGTAGAGAATTTTAATATCGGGACGTAGCAGCTCCAATTGTTGCGCCAACTCCCGACCGCTCAATCCGGGCATGACCACATCGGTCAGCAATAAATGGATCGGATCGGCATGCGACTTGGCCAGGTCCAGCGCCTCGCTCCCCCCGCACGTCTCCAGCACTGCGTAGCCGTGGTCGCGCAGGATGCGGCTGGCCAGCTCTCGGACTTCGTCTTCGTCTTCGGCCAGGAGGAGCGTTTCCGTCCCCTGTGGAGCCTCGCCTTTGCTCTGCTCCATTGGCAGCGCCTCGGCTGCCGCCTCGGCTTCTGGGAGGTAAATAGAACAGGTCGTGCCCTGGTCGGGCTGGCTGGATATATCGATGTACCCGCTGGACTGACTGACTATGCCGTAGACCGTAGCCAAGCCCAGCCCCGTGCCCTTGCCGCTGGACTTGGTGGTAAAGAAAGGTTCGAAGATATGGGAGAGGATCTCCTCGCTCATGCCACAGCCGGTATCGCTCACTTCCAACTTTGCATAGGGGCCCGGCTGGGGCCTGGCGTCGTAGACTAAATCCTCGCCCAGCTCAATATTGGCAGTCCGAATGACGAGTTCGCCACCCCGCGGCATGGCATCGCAGGCATTGACTATCAAGTTCATGAGCACCTGCTCCAGCTGGCCCGGATCGGCCTTTACGTAGCTGAGATCTCGTTCCAGGTCCACGATCAATTTGATATCTTCACTGATGACTCGTTGCAGCAACGCCTGCATTTTGTCGACCACGGTATTGATGGACAGAACCCGGTAGCGCAACACCTGAGTGCGACTGAAAGTAAGCAACTGGCCCGTCAGAATCGCGGCGCGCGAACCGGCGTCGTTGATGGCCTTGACATCCTGGTATAAGGTCTCATCGGCACCCAGATTGGCGAGGATCAGCTCGCTGTATCCGGTGATGACGGTCAGCATATTGTTGAAATCGTGGGCGATGCCCCCGGCCAGTTGCCCCAGGGCTTCCATCTTCTGCGACTCGCGCAGCCGTTGTTCCAGCGCGACCCTCTCATCCTCCCCCTTCCGGCGCGCCAATGCCAGATCGATGTAATTCGCAATATTCTGTAATAGCTGCACCTCTTCATCGTCGACGTTGTGCTGATGGTCGTAAAATACGGCGAATTCGCCCACCAACCCCCCCTGGTACGAAAGCGGAATATAAACGGCGGCCTCTATACCTTCTTGCAGGTTCAACTGGTGCAGTGCCGAGGGTTCCGGCACCGCCATATCAGCTATGACAATGGGCCGAAGGGGAAGATCACCGGGATCCCACAGCGCGTCTTTGTCCAGGGCACCCCGGTAGTCCTCCGAGAGCCTGCGCCAGGCCTTGAAATACATGTGGCCCTCAGCATCAATCAGGCGGACGGCAGCGCGGTCCCCCTGCTGCAGACGCTCCAGCACATCGAGGACCTCCTGGAAAATGGCCTCGTCCGGGATGCCCCGAGCAAGAAAATTGCTCAACTGGGACATGGCCTGGAGTTCATCGAAACGATGCTGAAGAGCGACCTCGGCGCGCTTGCGCACTTCGACCTGGTTTTGCAAATCAAGGTTGAGTCCAGCCAGCTGCCTGGTCCGCTCTTGGACTCGCTCTTCGAGCTCGTCGTGGGCTCGGCGCAGCTTTACCTCGGCCTCGTGCCGGGCGAGTACTACCTCGATAGTGGCGTATAATTCTCTTTCCTTGAAGGGTTTGATAATATAGCCGAAGGGTTCGGTGATCTTGGCGCGCTCCAGAGTGCCTTCATCCGAATAGGCGGTGAGAAAAATCACGGGAAGACCAAAGCGCTCGCGAATGATATCGGCGGCCTCCACGCCGTCTATATCGCCCTGCAGCATAATGTCCATGAGCACCAGGTCCGGCTGCATATCCGAGGCCAGCCCAATGGCTTCTTCTCCGGTAGATGCGACTGCGGAAACCACATAGCCCAGGCGCTGCAGCCGGTGCTGCATGTCGAGACTTACTATGCTTTCGTCTTCAACAATCAGGATTTTCGCCATTATCCGTCCCGACTCTGTAGGATAGATTTTTAATATGACTCTATTGTGTCATCACGACTCTATTATAAACAAAAACATGCGTTGTGAGCAACACGCTTACTGCCGGGTTGAACTGGACCGCGGGTAGATTGTTTTCCTTAAATTTTCCGGCAGCTCTCAAGCCTTTCCCCATTTCCACTCCCGCCCTCAATAAGGCGATAGGCGGAAGATCTTGAACGGGGGGCCGGGGCGAAGGTCAAAGGACGAACGCACCGCAGATGGAGAGAAAAGCATGGCAGCGGCAAGCGGCGAGATAATCGATTATTTATATTATGAGTTCTAGTTTGGGACTTACAATTTTCCCCCACCTCTTTGAGAGGCCAGAAGACAAAGCATAACCGGCCCGCCAAGACCATCAAATATCTGCGAAACATCCTTCTCCTCTTCACCTGCGAAGCGCTGTCGCGCACTTCGAACGTCGTGTTCATGACGGTCATGGCCCTCACCGGGCAGGCCCTGGCCTCCAGAAAAATCCTGGCTACTCTGCCCCTGGCACTCATCCCGGTGGCCACCATGCTGACCACCTTGCCAGCAGCCCGGCTCATGCGCCGCCGCGGCCGCAGGTTCGGCTTTGCCCTGGGCGCATCCCTGGGCATCGCGGGGGGGCTGATCTGCTGTGCCGCAGTACTGCTGCAACACTTTCCGTTATTGTGTTTGGGCGCTGCGGGCCTGGGCGCCGTCAACGGGTTTGCAACCTACTACCGCTTCGCCGCCGCCGAGGTGGCAGACGAGGCCTTCAAAAGCCGGGCCATTTCGCTGGTAATGGCCGGTGGAGTGGTAGCCGCAATACTGGGAGAGAGTTTGTCCATCTGGTCGCAGAACTGGCTCCCCGCACACCTCTTTGCCGGTTCTTTTCTCTGCATTGCCGCGGTGCATTTCCTGGTACTGGGCGTGCTATCGCTCACCTCTCTGCCCCTGCCGGGGGCCGAGGAGCGCGGGATGGAGGGTCGCCCCCTGATGCAGATTGCCCGGCAACCCGACTTTATCCTGGCCCTGACCGGGGCCCTGGCCAGCTACGGAGTCATGTCTTTGCTCATGACCGCCACACCGCTATCCATGGTTCGCCATCAGCATTCTTTTGCAGCTATGGCCCTGGTTATCAAATGGCACATCCTGGGCATGTACGTGCCCTCTTTTTTTACCGGATACCTGATCCGCTTTTTTGGCGAACCCCGGGTTATGATAGCCGGCGTATTCGTGCTGCTAACCAGCGTGCTTTTCAACCTTGGGGGCACCGAATTGGTACACTTCCTGGTGGGACTGGCGCTGCTGGGGGTGGGCTGGAACTTCCTGTTTGTGGGCGCGACCTCGCTGCTCACCACCACCTATAAACCGCGGGAAAAAGCCAAGGTGCAAGCCGCCAACGACTTTATGATATTCGGCTTGATGGCCCTGACTTCATTCTCAGCTGGCACTCTTGAGGAAACGGTAGGCTGGCGCACTATGAACCAGGGTGCGGTGCCATTTCTGCTGGTGGTAATGCTGGCTATTACCGTGCTGCAGGTGAGGCGGCGTCTGCGGGCGCGGCCCAGAGACCCGTAGAGCGCAACTTCGGAATCGCCTGCACCACAGTTTGGCAAGGCGATCCGAGAGCTGTGCTCGCTTAGAGATCTAGGACTGCGAAGCTACCAGACGACGGGCGATGCGGGGAAGGTAGTGCTGGCTCATGTAGTGGCGCTTGCAATAGCCGCGAGCCGAGTGGCGTTCTTGGCAGTCGGGCACCTGGCAGTTCGTGCGCCCATAGATTCGTTCGCGCTCGGGGGTAAGCTGGCCATAGCGTCTGATTTGCTGGTAGTGGCGATAGCAATGGCCTTTGGCGGTTTGAGGCTCCTGGCAGTTCTCTACCTGACAGTATGCGCCGCGTTTGCCGTACTCCCGCTCCGGCGTGAGGCGCCCATGGTGGCGAATCTGCTGGTAGTGGCGCGAGCAGTAGCCCTTGGTTCGGGATCTCTCCCCACAGTTTTCGGCTTTGCAGACCCGCTGTGAAAAATCTACTTTTAAACTCTCTTGTGCACTCAAAAAAAAGCTCTCCTCTCTGGCTGATTATTGCATCCATTAGTGATGCATTTTATGTTGAAAGATCGATATGTAGATACAAGTCAATACGACTTAGATAAAATATATCGCCACTGGTTGAAGCTATAAAAACCAATGCGAATAGATATCAATCCTGCATCTGTTAAAAAATATAACAACAGACTCTTAAATAGAAAATAGGGCAAATTCCGACCATGAGCGTCTAAAACGCTGAGTTAGGCTGCGAAAAATGCTGAGTTAGGCCGCAAAATTCTGCCACCCGATCGGCTACCGCCGGAACTGATAGCCAAGCCGAATTTTCAACGCACCGCCGCCCTCGCCAAATACGCCTCTGCAAAAGGCCGCTCTCACTCTTATCCCGAACAGGTTGACCGCTTTTCTAGTCCCATAAATCGGTACTCAGATACTTCAATCCCGCATCGCAAACCAGCACCACTACAGTCTTGCCGCGCCACGGACCGTTCAGCAACTTCGCCGCCGCGGCGACGTTGGCCCCGGTGGAAAAACCAGCAAAGATGCCCTCTTCCGCAGCCAGCCGGCGCGCCATCTCGATCGCCTCTGCATCGGCAATCTGCACGTAGCCG
>MDTE01159777.1_pt1 | contig 27550 bp, 22 predicted proteins | sample 811231 | NCBI WGS metagenome assembly MDTE01 (sample SAMN05326651, study PRJNA326480) | marine metagenome | isolation source: seawater | place: Indian Ocean: Red Sea | collected 2010 | reverse complement strand
ATGACTAACTATTTTCACTTTATGATTTTCTAAAATTTTATCAACTAATTTTTGAATATTATAATCCCAGTGTTTGTCCATGGGTATATTTCTATATGGATTTGATCCATTTTTCATTAAATTTATAAGTACATAGTCTTTTTTTGTAAAATCAATTTCTTCATTTTTAATTGCAAATAATGAAGCACAGGACAGTTTGTGTGAATTAATATTTGACGATGTAAATATTTGCGAGGTTTCACTATCTCGAGTTATTATTAAGGAGGATTTATCTCCAATTTCCTTAACTTTATCCTGAAATTTTTTGTTTGTTTTCATTTCGACTAATTGTTCATCTGTATATGTAGTTGTTCCAATAGAAAGAAGTAGTAACGTGTTCTTACTTTTCAAAAATCTTTTAGAATAAAAATTTTTGTACCAAAGAGATTTAAAGTTATTTACATTAAATAGAATATTTTTAAAATTATAAAAAAAAGGCATTCCGCAGTGTATATAAACTGACTTTTCTTTTGCCATATTAAAGCTTATTAAATTTACAAATTGGAATAAATACTTAGATATTCTCCAATTTAATTTGTAACTTCCATAGACATTAAATTTACTTGTGTTTAAAAAAGGTTTATGCTTATTTAGCTCGTCGAATGAGTAACTGTTATCAATTTCATCTACTAAATTTTTAATACCTAATTTAATAAAGTTATCACCAGGATTAATATTTAGAGTAGTAATATAACGAATTTTCATTATATCCATAATAGTAGTTTCAATAAACACTATATTAATTTACTCTAGGTAAGTATGAAAAAGAAAATATTAATGCTGCACACAAATTACCGTCAATATGGAGGTGAGGATGTTGCTGTGGAGAATGAAATTTTATTATTAAAAAAGAAATTCGAAGTTAAATACTTAAATTTTAGTAATAGTGACGGCCTTCAAGTTTCTCAAATTAATGGAATTCTTTTTAATTTTAATAACGACAGTGCAAAAAAAATAATGGCAGAAATTAACACTTTTAAACCAGATTTAATATATGTTCATAATTCTTGGTATAAATTATCACTGCACGTTTTTGAAATTGCAGAAAAGTTAAATATTCCAATTGCAGTAAAGTTGCACAATTTTAGATACGATTGTGCTAATTCTTTACACTTTAGAAATGAACAAGTATGCCACGATTGCTCAATAAGTAACAGAACCCCTGGAATTTTGAATAGATGCTATGAAAATTCTTTCACAAAATCAGTAATTGTTACTAACTATTCAAAAAAATACTTTGAGATACTTAAAAAGGAGAAAGTAAAGATTTTAGTGCTCAATAATTTTCATAAAAACTACTTAGCCAAACTAGGAGTAGACGAAAACAAAGTTTACATTCTGCCGAATAATATAACAACAATTGATGACAGCTCGGATGATTTACTATTTACTAAAAGTAATCAGTTTACATTTGCAGGAAGAATATCTAAAGAAAAAGGAGTTGAGGAATTAATACAGGCATGGCTCAACTCAAAAGGGCCGCATAGTAATTATAAATTAAAAATTATTGGAGATGGTGAATTATTAGATTACCTATCAAATAAGTACATTAATGAAAAATCAATAGAATTTTTGGGATTTTTAGAACACGATATGGTATTAAAAGAGTTCAAAAAATCAAAAATAGTAATTACTGCAACAAAAGTTTATGAAAATCAACCAATGCTTCTTTGTGAAGCGTCTTATCTATCCGTTCCCTCGATATTTCCCAAAACAGGTGGAATAAGTGAATTTTTTCCATCAAATTATAAACTATCATTTGAACAATATAATTATTTTGATTTAACAAAAAAAATTAATTTAATAGTTAATGATGAGTTAGATTTAAATACTTTAGGAAGAGAAAATAATATTTATTTAAATAATTTACTTGATGAAAAATTACTTATAGAGAAATTTGAAAATTTAATTTTAAGTCCTTTTTAATAAATAATGATAAAATTTTTAAAATGAAAAACATAGAAAAATTTATAGAACAAAATTCAAATAGTTATATTAGAAAATCATTAGATTCTTTTATATTTGATGAATCTGTTAAAAATCAAATCATTAAAATTTCAGTCCTTTCTATAGAGGCGCTTTTAAATCATAATAAACTAATGTTTTGTGGTAATGGAGGTTCTGCAAGTGATTCTAATCATTTAGCCGCTGAGTTAGTTGGTAAATTTTATCAAGACAGGAAACCATTAAATGCAGTTTCTTTAACAGCTAATACATCTACTATAACCGCAATTGCAAATGATTTTGGTTTCGAAAATATATTTTCAAGGCAAATTAATGGCTTAGGACATGAGGGCGACATATTATTTGCTTTATCAACATCAGGTAATAGTGAGAATATAATAAACGCAATCAAAATTGCAAATTCAAAAAAAATAAAGACAATTTTGTTGACTGGAAAAAATGATTCAAAATCTTCAGAAATTTCCAATTATTCAATAAAAGTAAATTCAGATTTTCCAGGAATAATTCAACAATCTCACATTGCTGTTGGACAACTAATCTGTTGGAATATAGATCAATACTTTCTTAATTGTGATGAGTAAAGTAGCAGTTTTTGGGGATTTTATTGTTGATATATATTCTTTTTATGAATCTGAGAGAATATCTCCAGAGGCTAATGTACCAGTTTTAATTCAAACCAAAGAGAAAAAATATTCTGGTGGAGCGGGACTACTGTCAAACAAATTAGTAGAGTACGGAGTTGATGTCGACTTTTATACTTCTTACAAATTTAAAAGTGAATTAAATATTTTACAACTTTATAATTTATTCAATTTTAATGAAATATCCAATTCAGTAACAACCAAAGAACGTCTTATATACAAAAATAATTATATTTATAGAATTGACAACGACGACATAGTAAAAAACGATAATAATAATTTAAGTAAAATTCTCAAAAAATTTAATCAAAACTTAATGAATTATGATGCAGTAGTTTTTTCGGACTATAACAAAGGCTTTATAAATAGAAAGTTAGCTAAAGAAGTGATTAATTTATGTAAAAAGCAAAATATTTTAACATTTTTAGATCCAAAACCTGAAAATAATATTCTTGATTTAGGTTGGAATTTCATAAAGCCAAATATTAAAGAAGCAAAGACTATATCAAACAAAACAAAAACAGATTACGTAGTTAAAGAATTAAATAAAATTACCGGAGCAGAGATATTTTTAACTGAAGGAAAGTATGGCTGTACATACTTTAATGGTAAAGAAATTTACAAACAATCAACAGTTTCTGGCGGCAAAGTCGTTGATGTTAGTGGGTGTGGTGATATTGCATTGGCAAAATTCATATCAGAATACTTAAACAAATCAGATATTAAATCATGTTTAAAATTATCTATGCAGGCTGCAACTAAAAGCATTCAAAATTATGGTAATTAGATAAACTGTGGGTAATAATATAAATTTTCAAAATAAAAAAATTGTAACCTTAAATGGTTCATTTGACTTATTTCATGATGGCCACAGAGATGCTATAGAGCAAGGTCTTGAAATATCAAAAAATTTAATTTTACTTATTAACAGTGATAAAAGCGTTCAAAGGTATAAAGGCGAAGGAAGGCCAATCCAAAACTTAAAAAAAAGAATAAACGCTATTCAAAAAGAATTTCCTAGTATCGAAATCGTATCTTTTAATGAATTAACCCCAATAAAAAAATTAATTAAAATTCAACCCCAATATCATTTAATATCTGACGATTGGGGCAGTTTTCCAGTTGAGATGTATTTTCTGAAAAATACAAAATTTGTTAATTTAAAAAAAAATTTAAATATTTCAACTACAAAAATAATTCAGAAAAAAAACATCTTGAAACCGCAAAGCGATAAGGCTATTTTTTTAGATAGAGATGGGACTATAACTAAAGATAATAATTACATAAATACTATTAATAATTTTGCTTTCATCGAGAATTCCATACAAGGTTTAAAGAAGCTATATTTAAACGGGTATAAACTTATAATAATTTCAAATCAAAGTGCTGTTGCCCGTGAATTAATAACTGTTAAAGATGTAAAAAAATTTAATAGTAAATTAATTGAAGAGCTTAAAAAAAATAGTATTTTTATAACCCAAATATATGTAAGTTATTCAAAAAACAATAATTCACCATTTAGAAAACCGAATAACAGATTTTTGGAAATAGCTGCTGATAAATATAATTTAGCTTTACGAAATTCATGGTTCATAGGCGATAAAGAAACAGATTTGTTAACTGGAAAGCTATCTAATACTAAAACAGTACTATTAAGCCAAGAAAATAAAAAGAAATTAAAGATAGCGGATTACCAAGTTAAAGATCTAAAAGAAGCAGCAGAAAATATTTTAAATCATTAAGTTTTCCAAATAATCCTCAATTGTTTTAAATTTATAACCTCCCCAGTTTTCCTTTGATCTAGTATGAAATTGATATTTTCCAATTAATAACTCTGGAAATTCAATTTCAACAACTTTAGCACCAGTATAATCTGAGATTAGTTCAGCTACTTCAGCAAAAGAGTATGTAAAAGTTGTTCCCAAATCATAAATCCCTGATTCTTTATTGTTATTAAGCACTATGTCAACAACATCTTTTACATATACAAAATCTCTTCTCATATTATTTGAATTTTTAAAAATTTTTATTTCGTTAAATTTTTTTGCATCATTAAGAAACTTACTTATGGGACTTGATTGATTAAGCTTAATTTTTGAATATTCATTTTCACCATATACATTAAAATACCTAAATCCTTGTATTTGGTTAAAATAATCTATGTTCTCAATTACCCAATTATCAATATCTAGTTTTGATTTTGAATAAAGATTTAAAGGATCATATCCATTTTTACTATTTCCATAAACGGATGCAGAAGAAGCATATTTTATGACTGTACTTGAATTTATAAATTTTTTAAAAAGCTCAATAGTAAATTCATAGTTATAACTGTTTATTTGCTTTTCATTAGTTTCCAGTGTGTTTGATATTGCACCCTGATGAATAACAAGAGTAATTGTATTCCATTTTTGAAATTCTTTTAAAAATTGAAAAGAATCTTCTTTTTCGACTAACAATATCTCAGACTCTTTTGGTAGAAATTTGTGAAAATTAGTACCAATAAATCCTTTATGTCCTGTTAGTAAAATCATTAGCTAAGCTTTTAAAATTTGTTCAATAATTTTTTCATTTTCTATGCTATCTAAGCATTTAAAACTGTCATAAATACAATTATACTTACATGGCCTACAAGCTATCTCTTCATAAACAGGTATTGAAGTTTTGGGGCTCCAGGTATTGGGTGTCGTTGAGCCCCATACCGACACTGATCTCTTTCCAAGTTTATGTACAAGGTGCATTGGACCACTATCATTTACTAAAATTTTTTCTGAAGCTAAAATATCATTCTCAAGTTCTTCGATACTAGTTTTGCTGTAATCTTTTGTTTTGATATTTTTCAAATTCTGAAATAAACTTTTATATTTTTTATCGATATAAATAACAATACTCATGTCAATGATCCTTCTATCCATAACCAATTGTTTAACTCTTTCAATTGATAAATTTTTAGTTTCGTTAGACGATCCAGTATGAATTAATAGTTCAAATTGATTATTTTCATTTATTATTTTTTTTATAGGTGCTAATTTAATATCAAAAATATCACATAAAACATTGTTCCACTCATATCTATTTTCAGTATCATCAATATTCAAGTCAATATCGATTTTTTTCGAAAATCCATATCCAGAAGAAGATACCAATGTATTTGGTTTTAAAAATTTTGCGACAAATAAATCTCTGGGGTCATTTCTCAATGAAAACACAATGTTTGGATTAAATAAAATTTTTATTTTTTTTAATCTGTAAAAATAACTAACTACCTTAATTAAATTGTATTTTCGCCTTTGCTCAACCCAAGGTGGTGACAACTCAAATACTTTATCAAATAAATTCGAGCTTTCAATGTATTCAATATTGTTTTTTGAGGCAACAGCATAAAATTTTTTTTCTTTGTTTTGATTAATATAATTTTCTACAAAAGAACTTAAAATAATATAATCACCTAAACCCCAATGAAATAAAAAAATATTTTTTTTATTAGTGTTAATATTTATCCTTTTCAACGGAGACAAAAAGAAAATAATAAATATTTTTTTAAATCTAATAAAAATAAAGTAAAAAAAACTATTTATCATATATATGATTTTTGAGACTTGGTATGGCTAAAACAATATGCAAAAAGTACATTATTAAAACTAAGTAAAGATATATTTCAAGATTTATCAAATTTAGAAAAATTAACACTGCTAATAAAAAAACTACAATAGAAACAATTTTAAATTTTATATCAAGTTCAATATTCCGATTGTATTGGAGCAATATACTTGTTGTGTCTGAAATGTAACTCAATAAAACAAATGAGGAAACAATAAAAACCAGACTTAATGATTCTAGATTTTCAAAATAAAAAAAATCAAAATTTAAAACAAATTCAACAGTAATCAATGCAACAAGTGACATTATAAAACCGCTAATCGCTCCTACAAGAAAAACTCTCCCGGGATTTTTTACTTGAATATTTCTTTGAATTATTAAGTAAACAGATTTTGCTGGCGACATGTATATTTCAGTAATATTTCTAAAAATTTCATAAATTCCAAGGAAACCCAAACCACCAAATGGCAAAAGAGCAACAAATGGCAATCGTAACCTAACAAGACCAAAAAAAGAATTTATTAAAAACTGCAAGCCTGCATCATCGCCATTTTGATTATGAGGTTTAAATAGATTTGACCATTCAAAGAAAATAAATGGAATTCTTATTATGATTATCGGAATTAAAATGTAGTTTAATGATATAAGGTCAGTAAAAGTTGTGAGATAAATAAGCAACAAAACATTAAATATAAAAATTACAATTGATCTTACAATTATTTGAGAAAACTTTTTCTCTAAATAATTGTTTACTCTAATATTTTGAACAAAAATATATGATGTGGCATAAAGAAATGAAATCAAAAAATAATTGGGGACAATTATTCTATCAATTATTAAGAATGGTATTCCAACAAGTAAGCAAATTTTTAAAATATCAAGATCATAGTTCTGTATACCTGTCTTGAATCCCAATAAAGAAGGCTTTTGATAAATTGAAACATGTATCATCTCTCCAAAAGCAGTAACGGTTAGAATTAGGCCAAACAAGCCCACAAGGTCTAATCCCAGGTAATTTTTTATAAATATAAATAATATGAATGAATTTAAAGAAGTTAAGCCTGTTTCAAATCCAGAAATTATTAATTGTTTTCGAATTCGATCCATATTTCTTTATTTTAAGTTAAGAATATCAATATGTAAGCACCTAATAAATTATCTTTTTCTATATAGAGATTAAGTCTGTATGTTTTATTGCAGTGTGTTTATAATCAAATGTATGTTGCCTAATAAAATATTCTATTCCGTAAAAATATGAATATTAAAAATCTTAATCAATTATTTAAAGATATTTTGTACATATCAAGGTTAACAAATGTATCAAACAAAAAACTGACTATAGCTTTTATTGTTATCTTTTCAAATCTTACTGTTTTTTTTGATATTTTGATTATAGTTATTTTCTCTGGAATATTTTCTAATGCAGTAAATGAAAATTTTATCATTAAATTTTTTCTTGATAATCTTCAAATACTTCCAGTGGTTGTATTGTTCAGATTTCTATCAATTTATTTTGAAAAAACAATGATTTATAATCTTCACCTAAAAATTAGTGAAAATTTAAGAAGTGTGTTGCTGTCAGAAGTTTACGAAAGAGGGAATTTTTCTATATCAGATGCTTCTTTTTATGTAACAAAATTAACAGATCATGTTTCTTACTTTTACTCTTCCTTGGCAACCACAACAAGTTCATTGCTTCAATTAATACTTTATATAATTTATTTGGTATATTCAGATGCCAGTACTCTTGCGTATTTTTTTATTTATGCATTATTTTTGTCTTATCCTACTTACCTTTTACTTAAAAAAGGCAGGAGTTATATGCATCAATCATATGAATACAATCAAAACTTTGTAAAAGATATTCAAAAAGTTGTTGATAATTTGTTTCTTATAAAAATTATAAAGACTAAGAAACAAGAGTTTGAAAATTTTCGATTAAATATAACAAATTTTTCTAAATCACAATTCAATAATCATAAATATGGAACAATTAATTATTTAATTCCAAATTTTATAATTTTAATTGTCTTATCTTCGCTGGTATCTTTTGGAAACGTGGTACAAAGACTATCTTTAGAGTTTATTGGGGTTTCTTTACGATTAGTTCAGACCTTAGGTGTAATAAACAACAATTTAAATATGTTAATTAACTCACACGTACATTTAGAAAAATTTTATGATATTGAAACTAATAAAAACAAACTGTCAAGTTTTCATCAATCAATTAATACTAAATTGGAACATGCAATAGTACTTAAAAATATAAAATTTAAATATTTTGGAAGTGAATATAATCAATTTGAAAATCTCAATTTAGAAATTCCATTAAATAAACATACAATAATTACTGGCCCTAATGGCTCAGGTAAGAGTACTTTATTAGGCATAATTGCAGGTGTTTTTGTACCTGAACAAGGTGAAATAATTTCATCTTCTACAAAATATAGTTATGTTGGTGCAACTCCAATGATCCTTGACTCAACCCTACGTGAAAACTTAAAATATGGAAATAAAGAAAACATAGATGACTCTAAATTAATTCAATTGGTTGAAGATTTTAAACTGTTTAAGGAAAGCAATGTTGATTTAAATTTGATGGTAAATAATAAAAGTTTATCATCTGGACAAATGCAAAAAATATCATTTATTAGAGCATTAATTTCAAATTCAGATATTTTGTTTTTAGATGAATCAACCTCCAATTTAGATGATGAATCTAAAAATTACATTTCTTCAATTTTAGATTCACTAAGTATCACTATTGTAAATTGCACTCACAATCCAGAAGATTTTAATTTTGACACAAATATCAAAATTAATTACGACGGAAAAACTTCCAAAGTTTATTTAAATTATTGATTTAGCATCATTTAATATAGATAAAATATATTTATTTAGAGAATTATTGTGTTTCACATATTTTATTGCATTTATGCTTTCATCAGGTTGTATGCTATCAATTTCTAAAAAATGATTAATTTTTGATAATATTGTTTCAAACTTTTGTTCTTTTAAATTTATCAAAACTCCATTTTCATATTCAAACAACTCTTTGTTGTTATAAATATTAGATCCAAAAACAACACATCCAGCACTCATTGCTTCAAGTATAGTTTTTGAATTTCCCTCGTAAGCTGAGGTAGAAAGATAAACTTTATACTTTGAATATATATTTTTAAGTTTTTCGTTTTCTAAAGGATCCATAATTTCTAAGGCTACGCCGTTTTTTCTTGCATAATTTATTAATTCTTTTTTTAATGAACCATCTCCATAAATTACAAGTTCTAAGTTGCTATTTTTAAGAATATCTATCGCATAAAAATAGTTTTTCTGACCTTCAAGTCTTCCAACCATTAATACTTTGTTATTAAATCTATTAGAGAATTTATTAAATTCTATTTCATCAACCCAATTAGGCCTGATTTTAATTTTTGAGCCATGTTTATTAAACTTCTCTGTTAAAAAGTTCTTATCTTCCCGAGATGTTACAGTGAATATTTCACAATTAGATAGTGATAATTTGGTAAGTAAAAAATATAAAAACTTTTTAAAGAACCATTTATTTTCAAAAATAGAGAACCTGTACATGTCATAACCAGTTCGTAAAAGTATTGGGATTTTTAAAAACTTTTTCAATATAATTGTTAACCATGTACCTAAAAGTTGATTATGCATTAATACATCAGCATTTTTTATTTTTTTTCTAAGTAAAAAAGGAACTAAAAATATTGATTTAATAATATTTATAATTTTTATGTTACTTTTTGAGATTATGGAATAAATTGGAATTATTTCAATACCATTTAAATCTTTTACATATTCAAATTCACTTTTATCACCATATGTGACTAATGTGAGTTTGACCCCACTATTTACAAGGTTATGAAATATTTTGGTCTCTCGTGAATATATCCTTGAATCTTTCCACGATTTTAAAGAATAGTCATATGTAAAAAAATAAACTAAATGCATTATGCTTATAGTAATGTATAAAACAGATTCAATAATAATCTCTGAAATATTTTTGATTTTTAGAGATTGCTGTAGAGTGTTAATTTTTTAAATAAATTCTATGAATTCAAAAATAACCTTCTTAATGAGTGTTTTTAACAAAAATCCTTATTTAGAAAAATCTATTTTAAGTGTTTTACAACAATCTTACAATAACATTGAGTTTTTAATTATGAATGATGGGTCAACCGACAATACAATCGAAATATTGGAAAAACTAAAAGAAAAAGATGAAAGAATAAAAATTTTTGAAAATAAAACAAATCTTGGTCTAACCAAATCTTTAAATATATTATCTAAATTTTCTACTGGAGAATACATTGCTAGGCAGGATGCCGATGATATTAGTTATAGTTTGAGACTTGAAAAGCAACTGGAATATATGGAATTAAATAATTTACACGCTTGTACTACATATGCAAAAAGTCTTCAAAGCAATCAAATTCTTCATTCCAGAACTAATTTAATTCCATTGAGAATCTTATTAAAATTTAAAAATCCATTTATACATGGGTCCATGTTAATCAATAAAAGTGTTTTTGACGATTTAGGTAAATATAATGAAAAGTATTACTATGCACAGGACTACAAACTTTTTACAGATATGTTTATGAGCAAATATAGAGTTAAAATTTTAAAAAAAGTTTACTATGAATTAAATCAGGAAAATAATATTTCTACAAATAATAAAAAAAATCAAAATTATTATGCAAATCTAGTTAAAAAAGAATACAAATTGTTTTGAAAATAAGTATTGGAGCAAAAATTGTAGATGGACCGTGGGGAGGAGGTAATTTATTTGCAATTAATTTGTCTAATTATTTAAAATCAAATGACCACCAAGTAGTCTATGATTTAAATGACAATGACATAGACTTAATTTTGTTAATGGATCCGAGAAAAAATTCTGAATCTTCTGCATTTACTCATAAAGAAATTTCAACTTATTTAAAAAAAGTTAAAAAAGACACTCTTGTAGTACATCGAATAAATGAATGTGATCAGAGAAAAAATACAAAGGGTTTGAATAAAAAATATATAAAAATAAATAAAAAAATTGCAAACCATACAGTATTTGTTAGTAAGTGGCTATTTGATATTTACCGTGCGGAGGGTTTTGAGAGTACAAATTCATCTGTAATTATGGCCGGAGCTAATAAAGATATATTTAATTCGAGAGATTCTGTTACATATAGCAAAAATGAAAAAATTAAAGTTGTAACCCATCACTGGAGTAATAACTGGAATAAAGGTTTTGATATATATAAAAAACTTGACAATTTACTTAGCGAACCCTATTGGTCTTCTAAATTTGAATTTCAGTTTATAGGAAATACACCAAAAAATTTTCATTTTAAAAACACCAAATTAACGGATCCTAAGTCTGGTTTAGATTTAGGACTTGAACTTAAGTCAAACCACATTTATTTAACAGCTTCTATTAATGAACCTTCTGGCAATCATCATATAGAAGCTGCTCAATGTGGTCTGCCTATACTTTATTTAAATAGTGGTGGAATGCCTGAATATTGCGAAAATTTTGGCCTATCATTTGAATATAACAATTTTGAACAAAAATTAAATGAAATGAAAAGTAATTATTTTATATTAAAGGAAAATATGATTAACTATCCTTTTAGTTCAAAAAAAATGTGTGAGGAATTTTTATCCTTGTTTCAATTAATGTTGGATAGTAAAAAAAATTACATATAAGAAAGTCATCAATGAATAAAGAAAATTTTAGTCAAAGAATTTTAGATGCTGTTAGCTTGTTGTTTTTTCTATACATATTTAATCTAATAATTTTTGGACGTACCTTCAATGGAATATACATATTTGGCATTAGGTCAGGAGAATATTTAATTGGCTTTGCTATTTTATTAACAATTTTTGTCTTTGTATTTAGAAACTTTTTTGACGTTGATAAAAAAATAACTTTCAATTTATTTTTATTACTATTATTTTTTTTAGTTTCTTTCTACGCATCTAAATCAAGTTTTATTAATACTTACACTTATAAAGCGAGTAGTTACATATGGACAATATCTTATCTGTATTTAGGTACTTTTATTTTTAGATCCCAATTTACAGAAAGGTTTATAAAGTATTTATATTTCACTATTCCATTGGTTTATATATTTTCATTAATGTTTTTCCCTAATCCTTTATATAATTTTTTTGCAACATACTCTGATAAGTTTGATTATTTAAAAGCGTCTGACATTCTACTTGTTTATGTGTTGCTTAATTTTCTATCAAAACGTTATAAAAAAAATACTGATTTTTCATTTTATTTTTTTATTACTACTTCGCTTTTACTTGCACCGCTATTTTCATATATGAGTAGAGGAGCATTTCTTAGTTTTTTAGTGTATGTAATAATTGAATTATTTTTAATTAGAAATTATTTTCTCAATAATAAGCTTAAAGCTATTATTACAATTTTTTTAGGGTCTTTATTGTTTTCTTTCTCCACAATAATTATCATGACAGATGTTGATTTCGAATTTTTAAATTTTGGAACCAAACTTCAAATTGAAAAAGAAAATCAAGTTTATGAGGTAGAAAGATCAGACTTTGTTAGGGAAAATATTAACTCTGCTTTTAGAGAAAGAAATTTTTTTAGTGGGGCAATTGGAATAGTCTACATAGATGGCAGATTTTATTCATCTGAGCCCAATGCAGACTGGAGGTTGCAAATATGGCAAGATGTAGTTTTTGACTTAAGTGAAAAAAATAGAGTTTTTACTGGATATGGATATAGTGACATTATTCCAATTATGAAGCTTCCAAAAAATAATGGAAATGACAGCACTAATGAAAATCTTCACAACTATTTTGTTCAGGTTTATGCAAAAGGTGGATTGATACATCTTTTATTGGTAATTTCAAATTTATTTTTAATAATTATTTGGTGGAAAAAAACGAAAAACAATTGGCTAATACTTCAGTTTTTGATACCGCTTGTTTTAGTTTCAATGTTTGACCCCTCTCTGGAAAGCGTGCGATTTCCACTCATATTTTATTCTTTCTTGGGTTATTTTTTCATAAATGATAGTGCGTATAGTTACAAAACTAATTAATATATTTCATAATGAAGAAAGCTTTTATAACTGGAATTACAGGACAGGATGGATATTATTTATCAAAACTTCTTTTAGAAAAAGATTATGAAGTGCATGGTACTATTAGGAGATCGTCTTTAATAAACACTGATCGTATAGACCCACTTATTGCAAAATATTCTCATGATGGACAGTTAAATCTATATTATTCAGATCTGTTGGACACTTCATCTATAACTACTTTGATAAAAAACATACAACCTGATGAGATATATAATCTTGCAGCTCAGTCTCACGTTTCTGTTTCTTTTGAAAATCCATCATATACTTCTCAAGTTGGCACTGTTGGACCTCTTTCTCTTCTTGAAGTCATTCGAAACTCTGACAAAGAAATTAAATACTATCAAGCTTCATCCTCTGAAATGTATGGAGGTGCATCTGGGAACTTACTAAATGAAGATTCTCTATTTGATCCAAAAAGCCCCTATGCTGCCGCAAAAGTATTTGCACACAATATGACAACAATATATAGGGACTCATACAATATTTTTGCTGTAAATGGCATATTGTTCAATCATGAGTCTCCTCACAGAGGCGAAACTTTTGTAACAAGAAAAATAACAAGAGCTGCATGCAGGATAAAGCTTGGGCTACAAAGTATATTAACCCTTGGGAATCTTGATGCATCAAGAGACTGGGGATTTGCTGGAGACTATGTAAAGGGTATGTGGCTTATGATGCAGCATGAAACTGCTGAAGATTGGGTTTTAGCAACTGGAAAAACGCAAACTGTAGAACAATTTCTTGATCTAGCTTTTGAATCATTAGATTTGAACTGGAAAGATTATGTTAAGCAATCTAAAAGGTACTATAGGCCTAACGAAGTGAACCATCTTTTAGGAGATTCTTCGAAAGCTCAAGAAAAGCTTAATTGGAAAATTGAGACAAATTTTGAACAACTTGTTGAATTAATGATTAATCATGACCTTGAGCTTGCAAATAAAGAAAAGGTATTAATTGAAAAAGGGTTATTAAAACCTACCTGGGAAAATCCTACCTAATATTATCTAAATACCAAGAATAAGTTAAACTCAAACCTTCATCTAGTTCTATTTCTGGCTTCCAGCCGTAAGATTTTATTAGACTTGAATCTAAAAACTTTCTGGGATTGCCATCAGGTTTATTGCTATCAAATTGTAAGGAACCTTGAAAGCCAATTATTTTTTGAATTTTTTTAGAAAGTTCTAAAATTGAAATCTCTACACCACTTCCAATATTTATGAGTTCATCATTAATATTATTTTCAATTATGAACTTTATTGCGTTTGCTAAATCATCTGAATACAAGAATTCTCTAAGAGGCTTTCCAGTACCCCAAATTTTAAAATCTTTTTCATTATTTATTTTACTTAAATGCATACGGGAAACTAACCCTGGTATAACATGAGAGTCTTTAAGTGAAAAATTGTCATTAGGTCCGTATAGATTTGTTGGCATTAAATTTATAACATTGTGACCATGTTCAACTTTCATTGCATTTCCCAATTCTATTGCTGTTAGTTTAGCCATAGCGTAAGGAGAATTTGTAGGCTCTAGTTTTCCATTCATAAATTCATCTTCAGAAATTGGATCTTTAGCATTAAGTGGATAAATGCAACTGCTTCCCAAGTTTATAATTTTTATATTGTTTTTTGTTATACAACTTTCTAATATATTTAGATTGATTTTTAAATTGTCAATCATAAAAGAAGTTCGATAAGTATTATTTGCTAAAATTCCACCAACTTTTGCTGCTGAGTTTATGATTATATCCGGTGATGTACTTTCAATTACATCAAAAGTCTCATCAAATGAAAATAAATTTACATCATTTCTAGTTGGAGTGATTAATTCAAAAGATGTTTTCTCAAATACTCTTACCAATGAAGAGCCAACTAGACCTGTACTTCCAAATATAAGTATTTTCATTTCTTTATAACTAGTATATTATAAGTCTGTGTGTGGTTATCTTGGTCAGATTTCTAAAAATAACATTAATTATGATAACCTCGATTTGGCTAATGAATGTCAGATGTGTCGAGGACCAGATCAATTAAAAAAAATTAATAACCATAATTTAAAATTACTTGATGAAACAAAAAATAATCTCCATTTAATTTTCAACAGATTGTCTATCATAGATCTCTCAGATAAAGCTTCTCAACCGATGATTAATGAAAGAAAAAAAACCGTAATCATGTTTAATGGTGAAATTTATAACCACAATCAATTAAGAAAAGAAATGGAAGATGATGGAATATCTTTTCTTACCTCTCATTCAGATACTGAAGTAGTGCTTAATGGATTGAGTTATTATGGGGTGGGATTTGTTGAAAAACTTATAGGTCAGTTTTCAATATTTTTCTTAAACATTAACAATAATAAAGCTTTTTTAATTAGAGATAGGCTGGGACAAAAACCACTTTTTTATAAAATAACAAATAGCAATATTGTCTTTGGAACTAATTTAAAATCGCTTCTTAGATCAAATACAGGAAATGAACTAGATGAAAACAGTTTAAATGAATACCTCAGTTTGGGTGTTGTATCATCACCAAATACTATTTTTAAAAATTTTTATAAATTACCTCCAGGAGAATATCTTGAATTAAATCTTAATGATTATTCATTTAAGAAAAGAATTTACTGGAATATAGAGAATTTTATTGGAAATAATAAATTTAAATATGATGATTTTATCTCTTTGTTTCAAAATTCTGTAAATATAAGATTGGAATCGGATGTTCCAGTTTCTGCTTTTTTGTCCGGAGGTATCGATTCAACATCTATAATTAAATCAATTAATCAAAAAAACATTAATACATTTTCAATGATTTTTGATAATCCAAAATATAACGAGGAAAAATGGTCTAACCAAGTTTCAGAAACCTATAATACAAATCATCAATCTAAATTACTATCTGGCGACATATCTTTAGATAGCCTTTTAGAAGTTATCGATATATTAGACGAACCGTATTCCGACATATCATTAATTCCGACATATTTCCTATCAAAACTTATCTCAGAAAAATTTAAAGTAGCGTTATCAGGCGATGGAGGGGATGAGCTTTTATTTGGTTACGATCACAGTAATAAAAGTTTAAAATTAAATTCAAATATTTATTTCAACATCTTATTAAAAAAAATATATAAAGCCTATCCTCCCAACTTTGGAACTGGAAATGAGTTCCTTTCCAGAATTAGTGATATTAATATTTCTTATCCTTCTTTTTTTGAGGATAGAAAATTAATGGATTTAATGAAGATAAAACCAAGCTTTAAATTTTCTGAAAAATATCTATTAGATATTGATGATGACTACAAAAAAATTATGATTGCAGATTATAAATTTTATCTTTCTGAAATGATGATGCTTAAGATAGATAGAGCGTCTATGGCAAACTCTCTAGAAATAAGATCACCATTTGTAGATCACAGACTTATTGAATATATCTTATCATCAAATATGAAAACAGTATTTGACACAGGTCCAAAAAAAATTTTAAAAGAATATTTAAGTGAAGATTTTAATTCACAATTCACAGGGAGGAAGAAAATGGGCTTTGCTTTTAATTTAGAAGAGTGGATTTTCAACAATCAAAATATAATTAAAGAATTTTTTAATAATGGTAAAGTTGTCAACAAAGTTGATAATAATATTGTCAATAAACTTAGTAAAAGAAAAACAAGATTAAATTCTCATAGGATTTGGAAGCTATTTTTACTAGAGGTCTATTTGGAAAATGCAAAATAAAACTATTGATGTTCTCTATATATTTAATGAAGGAAGAAAGCAAAAGCTTGATAGAGTAAATGATTTTTCAAGGGATTTTTACTATTACTATTTCAATTTTTTAGATGAAGACCTAAAAACTGATTGTATAGAAATCGAATCTGATTATGTTATAAAAAAGAATAATTTTTTCTTTATTTTTGAAAAAATACTGAGAAAATTTACAGGCTTACCTTTCTATGGATCAAAACTTTTAAATAAGTCAAATATCAAAAAAATTAAAGAATCTAGATATATCATTCTTACAAATGAAACAACAGTTTATTCAACTTTTTTTTATTTCTTAATAAACAAAAATAAATTAAATTTTAAATCAACAATATTTTTAATGGGCATTACAGATAAAGAAAAAAGTTTATATAAAAATTTTGTTAAAAAATTTTTTATTAAGTCAATATTTAAAAATAGTAATAATATTTTGTTTTTGGGAGAAGGGGAAATAAGAAATGCTCAACTAAAATTTAAAAATTATTCCAATAAAATGCATTTTTTTCCTTTTACTGTAGATCAAAATTTTTGGAAAGGTAAAGATATAAATTCTAAAAAAAATAATAAAATATTATTTGTTGGAAATGATAAAAATAGGGATTATAAATTTTTAAAGTTACTTTCAGAGCATATGGAGGAATATAAATTTACATTTGTTTCTAACAATCCAATTCTCGAAAATATAGTTAGTGAAAATGTAGAAGTGATTAAAGGTAATTGGAGATCTGGGATTTTAACAGATCTCGATTTACTAAATATTTACAATGAATCAATATTATGTATTTTGCCTATACAAGAAACAGTTCAACCATCAGGGCAAAGTGTAGCTTTGCAGGCAATTTCGGCAAAAGTTCCAGTAATAATTACAAAAACATCTGGATTCTGGGATTCTAAAAACTTTATACACAATAAAAATATTATATTTATAAAAAAGAATGAAATTGATCTCTGGAAAAAGCAAATCGAATTAATTGTTAATGACCTTAAATTCTTAGATAATATTTCAAAAAATGCTTACAAAACAATTTCAGAAAATTATAAAAACACTGATTATTTTAAAAAATTAAAAGGTTTAGTCATCCAGTAGTTTCTTAAACATAAAGTTAAATTGATCAAAGCCTTCTGGAATAGAATATTTTAATGAATTGTTATAAGCAACATCGATATTTGGATTCGCATTGTTAAAGTTTTCCATATTAAATAAAGATTCGTCAGAAAGAATCAAATCAGCTATCCCGACTTTTGTGGATATTATGGGTGTTTTAGATATCCCACACTCAAGAATAGAGAATGGACCTCCCTCAGTACGAGAAGATACAATATACAAATCTAAACAGTTATAAAGTTTATTTAAATCTTCAAAACTACAATCTTCAAAATATTTAAATTTGATATTATTCTTATTTAATTCAGAAATGATATATTGTCTTCTTTTACCAGTTAATATGACTTTTAAATTTTCAACTTTATTGTTGTAGCTAATCAAAATTTCTAATAGTCTATCAGGCCCCTTTATTAGCTTTGGTGACTTCAAATCATGTCCTTCGGTGTCTCTTTGAAACGATCCAATTAAGAAGTCATTATCTGAAAAATTAAATTCTTTTCTTAATTTTTTATTATTCTCAATTTCAAAAAATATATTTTGATTAATCCAAAATGGAATTTGAATTATTGGTTTATTTGTTATTTTACTTAATTGATTGAAAACGTCTTTATTTAATACATGATAAGTATCAATATAACGATCTCTTTTTTGAAAAGATTTCAATGAACTATCATTAAAATCTTTTTCTTCAAAGTGATGAATTGTGTATAAAACTTTTTTAAATTTGAAAAAAAACTTGTAGTACCATTTCCACGTCCATGGAGCAATAACCCAAACTATATCAGCAAAAAATATATTTTTTGTATGGGTTTGATAATTATACTCTATCCATTCATTTCTTAGCCTGTCAACAATCCAGTTTTCTCCAATTTTATTAATATAAATTTTCACTTCTTAATATTATAATTTTTTTTCTTATTTTTTTTTATGTTGAAGTCAGACAACAATATTAATGATATCAACAAAATTATTAAATAAATTCTATTAAAAATTGGTACATTCTTTATTTGTAAATTAAGTGTTTGAATTTCATAATCAGAATTTAATAAAATTATACAATCTTTAATGTCTGAATACTTTACTTCGTATTTATCTTTAGTAAAAATGATATTATTTTCACTGTAAACATTTTCTAAGTTATTGCAAACCCTTTCAACACCTGTTCTGTCACAATCCAAACCTTTATTCTCTAAGAGCATTGTGTTTAGAGCAAATTTATTTATCTCGCAAAATACAGTAACTTTGTTTACCTTAGACAAGGAGTAGTCTAGGTAACTATTGTTTGCTTTTGGAAATCCAAAAATAAATAAAAATACAGTCATACTTGAAATGACAATTAAAATATTAATAAATTTTTTATAGCTTAAAATTTTTATAATTAACAATGTAAAGCTGATTGCAAATAAAAATCCATAATAAAATGTTTTAACAGTGTCGCCGACATTCGGATCAAAATTGTTTTCGGGTATCCCAAACGATGATAGTAATAGAACAAATACCCCTATAAATGGTCCCAAGTATAACTTAAAATCATGTTTCCGTTTGGTTAAAATATGAAATAAATAAAAATAAAAAATTACTGAAATTAAAGCAGATAAATAAATCCTAAACATTTCTAAATTAAAATTAAAATTCTTTGGTAAAAATAATATATCGTTAGATGAATCAAAAATAAAGTTACTATTTTTTCCTACTTGTATAAAATTTTTTCGGTCTATTTTGAAAAGGCTATAATCTTTATTCCAATAAAGATTAAAGTAATCATTGAATGAATCCAAAATCGTAATTCCAATTAATGAATTAGCATGGAAATCTTTATAAGGTTTTTTTACAATTTTCTCGGGGCTCAAATAATATACAAAAGATAAAGAAGCTTTGTTGTCATATTCTGTTTGACCAAAATAATCGTTCGCAGACTCTCTTGTAAGTATATTTAGACCTGTTAGTTTAAAATTTTCATACATAAGAATTCCTGAAGTCAAAAACATTACTAATAAAATTTTAAATAAGTCTTTTTTATTAAAATTTTTCAATATGTTGAAATAATTTAATAAGACGTAAAGACCACACATAAGAGCAATAGAAGCTTTTGAGGAAATAATCGTAGAGAATAATATTACACCGTAAGCTAAATATTTAATATTTTTAGTTTTTAAGTATTTTTCTAAGGATAACAATACCCAAGGTAATAAACTAAACGCAATAATTTCAGGCTTTAGTGTTAAACGTATAGCTAGCATAACTGGTAAAAAATTTAGAATTGAAAAAGAATAGAAAATTTTATTGCTTTTGTATCCTTTAATTATTAAAAATTTATAAAAACCAATAAGGCCAATAATATATAAACTAAAGTTTCCTTCTTGGATGCCTAGGTTGTATGCTATTTCAAAATGATCTAAATTGTTATAAGAAAAATTTGTTTTGTTCCCAAGATTTGAAATAATATTTTCGTTGTAAATGCTGAAATCTGAAATTCGTTTTGAAATAAAAAAACTTATAATGATGAAGTATATAAATCCTTGTTCTAATTTTAGGTCTGAACTTCCAAATAAAAAGTAGTCGATATAATTTCTGTATCTTACAAAATCAGGACTTTGAGTAGATAAATAATATAAATTACCTATCGAAAAACTGCTGACTAGTGAAACAATAAATAGAACTATCGATATGTTCAAATTTTTAATTACTTTTTTAACCATTTACTTTTGTTAAAGAATTATTTACAAATATTATATCAATGAGAAAAATCTGATTTTCTATATGTTTAGTATTTGGAATTGAATAGATTGTGTAATTATTTTGAACCATCAAATTGTAAATTTTATCAAAAGAGCTTTTTTCGTCAGACTTATTTAATTTAAATAAACATTCTATTTTGATAATTTTAATTAAATTTTTGTTTAAAGATTTTTGCAATCCTAAAAGAACATTATAATCATTTCCTTCTGTATCAATTTTTAAAAAATCAATATTTTTTATGTTGTTATTAATAATGTAATCATCCAAATTAATAACCTTAACTGTATACTCATCAACAATTTCATTTAAAGGATTTTCAGTCTCAGAAAAAATTGATGATTGTGAGCTTATCCTTCTTTCATAAAAATTTGTATTACCCTCTTGGTTTGATACTGCAACATTGTTTACTTGTATGTTTTTTGAAATATTTGAGAGCTTTTCACATAACTTAGTACTTGGTTCAAATGCGTGGGTTAAAACGGTACGATTTCTAAAAGCCTTATTAATTTTTTTAATATCATTACCAACGTTTGAACCAACATCAAAGTAAATTATTTCATTATTTTTTATTAAACTTTTCAATAACTTATTCTCATTTACGTAACTACCCAATATGAATTTAATTGAAAAATTAATTGCATAATAAAATTTGAGAAGAATTTTCATAATGTATTATAAACTTTTAAAATAATAGATTTGTAAATTAAACAAGCATTCAATATTTATTTACTCTTCTGAGTGCACAACAATTATACCTGAGACCCCCTCTTTGTATGAAAAGAAGTTGTAAATGATAGTTAAAATAATATATTGAGTTATTAAAGGAGAATACGCAATTTTATGAAGAAGAGGAACAATTGCTAGTAATCATCTATGTTATTATTTGAGAGAATTAAAAAATTAATACATATTTTTATCAAAAATATAAAAATAAAAAATGTACTACTTTTCTCATCCTTTATCTTGTTAATTCTATATAGGTATTTATGGTCCTTCACACCATCTTGGTTTATTGATCCAGTAGCAACTTTATATATATCTGAAACTTATAGCTTATCAGAGGTGAAAGTTGGATTAGTTAGCTCGAAGTATATACCTCAACCTAACGGTATGATTATATTTGGTTATTTGTTAAAAAATATTAATAATTTAATTCATATTTCTTTTTTTCTTTCACTTTTTCAATTAATATTATTTTTTCTTTTTATAAGAGAATTAAAAATTAGTAGCAGGGCACAATTGATGCTATTTTTTCTTCTTTCTACAAGTACTCTAAATTCAAATTTTTCAGTTCATTTTTATAATCAATGGTTTGTAATAAATTTTTCTGTTTTATTTTTCTATTTTTTATTGAAATTTCATAATTCTAAAAATTTAAACTACCTACCATGCCTCTATATAACTGCAGTTATTCCACCTACTATTTATTTAGCTAGTTTTGTTACCTCACTTTTTATGTTATTGACAGTTTTGGTATTAACTTTCAATAACAGGGGTCTTGTTATAAAAAATATAAAAAATTTAAAAATTCATATTCTTTCAATAATATTTTTTTATTTATTATTAATTGTTTTTATTTGGAAACCCTATTTATCATCCGTAGATTTCAGCTTATTTAATAGCATCAGCATGTCAATTTCTGAAAGGTTTAGTTTATTGATTAAATATATAACACTTTCAATTCCCTATTTACTTAGTGTATTTACTGAAGAAAAGTCATTATATATAAGATTTTTGGATCCCACAATTATTTCAAGTGATCTGCAACTATTGAAGATATTTTACTTAGAAGCTCACCAGTCCATTATAAATATTTTTATAATATTGATTTTGATTGCAATTAAAAATAAATTGTTTTTTAGTTATAAAAATTTTAACTTTTTGATTATTGCTTTCTTTATTATGTTTTATACAGTTATTACTCCAATAGCTGGTGGCAATAAATTTTTAGAGTTTGATAGGATGGACCAGTATGTAGAAGTTTATCCATTTTTTTTAATTTTAATTTTTTTGTTTTTTAATAATTTTGATTATTCATCTATACCAAAAAAAAATTATCGCCATAACAACTATCTAAAAAACTTTGCAATTTTTTCTTTAAGTTTCTTTTTTTTGTTTTATACAACAAATTTTTTACAATTAGCAGATAATTATTTTATATTTTCAAAACCAAACTTACTGTCAATTTCAACATATATTTACTTTTTATTTGGATTTATATTTATTTTTTTTGAGTGGTTTTATTATAAATATTCAGCTTTTTTAAAAACTACATTATTTATTGGCTTCTTACTTACAAATATTGGTTTTTCATTATTGACCATCAACGAGAGATTGAACCCCCCTTACAGCGAAATTACTGAAGGAGAGGTTTCTATTTATACAAAATATAAATTGATAAATTATCTAATACCTATTTTGGAAGAAAACAAAATTAAAGAACCAAAAATTTCGTACCAATTAGGTGGTCAAAAGTTTGAGTGGATTGATACACACGGAACCCTCTACTCAGAATGGTTCCAAACTAATCCTTATACACTTGGTAGAACATTTGATTATATATTGCTTAAAGAATGGGGAATTTCAAATTACTATGAAGGAAAGCAAATAAGAGATATTAGAGACGCTGATTTTATTATTAATTTTTCAAAAGATAATGTGTTAATTGAAGAAAATCAATATTTTAATTTTTACATTTTTGACCAATTGCAACTATCAATTAATAAAAACATTAAACAATAAGTTTTTGATTAATAAATTTAAATGAATTTTTTTGTGGGCGCTACAGGATTTGAACCTGTGACTTCTTCCTTGTAAGGGAAGCGCTCTGCCAGACTGAGCTAAGCGCCCTAGATGTATTTACTATGTTACCTTTTTTTGTAATTTAGTATTGATTAATTTCGTAATACTAAAATTTAAATAAAATATTTTATTGTTAAGCTTAATTTTTATGAAATCAAAAAAAATAATTATTACTGGAGGCCTTGGATATATAGGAATGGAGCTTGCTTTAATACTTTCTGGAATTTCTAGACAAAATGATATCTTAGTAATTGATAATCAATTTTTCTCAGAACGAGTAAGCCAATTAAAGAGATGGGGAATTAGTTATAAACAAATTGACATTCTTGACAAGGAAAAACTCTCGAGCACTCTATATGATGCAGACCTTATTTTTCACCTTGCTGGAATAACCGATGTTGGTAGAACACAATATGAAAAAAATACTACTAGAGACAAAGAAATAAGAGAAGTTGGTGTCAAAGGGACACAAAATATAATAAAGTACTCTAAAAAAAATGTAAAAATTGTTTTTCCTTCTACACATGTTATTTTTGAAGGGTTAAAAAATAAAAAATTAAATATTTCGGAGACTCTTCAACCAAAGCCACTTTTTGAATATGCAGCAGGAAAATTTCAATCAGAACAAGACCTATTGAACTCAAAAAAAGATTTTGTAATTTTAAGACTGGGATCAGTATATGGAAATTCTTTTGATTCAACAAGGTTAAATATAATGCCAAACCTTTTTTCAAAAATAACATCATCTAACGGTACAATAGAACTTTTTGCAAAAGGTGCACAGCTAAAATCGCTAGTGTCTGTTAAAGATGTTGCAAGATGTATGGTGTTCGTTGCCAAATCATCCAGAACACAACGTGAAATTTATAATTGTGTTAGTGAAAATATGACTGTAAAAGATGTATCCAATATTTGTAAAAAATATAATAAGCAAATTACAACAATATCTACAAATGATCAAATTCCTAATCCTGGATATACACTTTCAAATCAAAAAATAAAAAAAGAGGGATTTAAGTTTTTATACAAGTTAGATAATTCGATCAAGGATATGGTTGAAAGCTGGAGTGATAGAGAATTTATTGACTCAAATGAAGTTATTGAAATCGGTAAAGATAATTTTGTTGATGAAAGAGGGGTGATATCTAATTATTATTTTGAGGATTCTTTAAACATGATTGGCTACGTCGAATCAAAAAAAGAAACAATGAGGGGAAATCACTATCACCCCATACAGACTCAAAAATGTTTGTTAATAAAAGGTAGCTATATAAGCGTTACAAAAGATTTATCTATCAGCAATTCAGTAGTTGAAACTAGGTTGGTAAAAGAAGGAGATCTTTCAACAATACCTCCTTATGTTGCGCATACAATGATTTTTTTAGAAGATTCCATATTTTTAAATTTAGTCAATGGTGAGAGAGAACATCATAATTACGGTATTACACACACTATTCCATATATGCTTGTAGATGATCAATTGCGCAGTAATTTAATTGATTCTTACATAACAAGCTGCCGAGTATGTGGCGGTGGGTTTCGTCACTATCTATCTCTAGGCTTATCTCCGCTAGCAAATAATCTAAATAAATATAAAGATGATATAAATGATCTTTATCCACTGGATCTAAATTTTTGTGATCAGTGTTCTAATTCTCAATTAAGCGTAGTTGTTCCACCAAAAAAAATGTTCGATAGTTATTTTTACTTATCATCAACATCACAACAATTTAAGGATCATTTTATTGAAATTGCTAATGAATTAAAAAATACTTTAAAGTTGAAACCATCATCTCTTGTAGTTGATATAGGCAGTAATGATGGTATATTTCTTGAGCCATTAAAAACTCTTGGAGTAAAAGCAATTGGAGTTGAGCCAGCAAAGAATGTAGCAAAGATTGCAAATTTAAAAAGACTCAAAACTTTAAATGAGTACTTTACGCACAACACTGTAAATAAAATTATTAAAAAACATGGGAAAGCAGATGTAGTTACAGCTTTCAATGTTTTTGCACATGCTGATGGGCTTAGAGATATATTGAAAAATATTGAAGTTATTTTGAAAAATAATGGAGAGTTTATATTTGAAATTCAATATATGCTCAGAACTATAAAAGATTTAACATTCGATAATATATATCATGAACATGTAAACTACTGGTGTTTGACATCAATCTTAAAATTTTTTGAAGATTCACAATTAAAAGTTTATAAAGTAAGAGAAGTTGACACACATGGAGGATCTCTAAGGGTTTATACAACCAAAAATAAAGACAAAAGACTACATAGAAGTGTAAGACAATTTATTGAATTAGAAAAGAAAAATAAACTTGATAATTTTTTAACTTATCAAAAATTTGCAAAAAAAGTTGAAGATACAAAAATGCAGTCTCTTGAATTAATTGAGAATATAAAATCAGATGGAAAGACAATAATTGGATATGGCGCCCCAGCAAAAGCTACTACAATTTTAAATTATTTTGGACTAACAGACAATGAAATTGAGTTCACTTTAGACGACAATTTATTAAAGCATAATAAATTTATACCTGGAACAGGTATACAAATAAAGCAAGTCAGTGATATAAAACCAGATGATTTCAACTACGTGTTAGTTTTAGCTTGGAATTTTTTTGAATCGATTAAAAAAAATAACAGTAAAATTTTTAAAAACAGCAAGTTTATAAAGCTAAAATAATTTTTTCTTAATTATCATATAAATTACTGCAAAAGTGTGTCTTGCTTTAATTTTTTTTCCTTCTTCGAAAGTTCTCCCGGAATAAGAGATTGGAACTTCATAAAAAACTTTTGAAGATTTTACAGCAGTTGCTAATATTTCAGCTTGTTGAGACCAACCATTACTTTTTAATTTTAATGGATCGATTAGATCTCTCTTAAAACACAAATAGCATGAATAAATATCTGTAAATGTAGTGTTGTAAATTAAGTTAAACAGATTTGTGATAAATTTATTTCCAAGTTTATGAAAAAAGTAATGCACTCTTGTAAATTCTGGGGATAAGAACCTGCTACCAATTACAATGTCGGATTTAAATTTTAAAATTATATCAAAAATTTTTTTGTACTCATTTGGGTCATATTCTAAATCAGCATCCTGGAATAGTACGTAATTTCCAGTAGCATTTTTTAAACCCTCTCTTACAGCACCTCCTTTTCCTAAGTTATTTTCAAGTTCAATTAATTTTGTATAAAGGCTCGGATTTTTTTTAAGGATCTCTTTAGTATTATCAATTGAACAATCATCAATGACAATAATTTCTAAGTTAAACTCTTCAGTTTTTTGTAAATTTACTTTTTCAAGAATTTTAATAATTGTATTTTCTTCGTTAAAAGCTGGAATAATGATACTTACGAGCATATAAACGAATTTTAGTTATATAAATTATTAATTTCTTTTATAAATTTTTTAACTGCAGCCTAAGGAATTCCCACAATTCAAACACTTATAACAAGATCCATTTCTAATTGTGATATGACCACAATCAGGGCAAGCAGGAGCGTCTCCCATCATATCTCCTAGAACCTCTTGAACGGTTGTGACAGAACTAGAAACGGTTTCTATTGATTCCTGTTTATCAACTTCTTCAACTTTAGTTACAAATTGAACTTCTTGTGCTTTTGCTTTAGGCTCATTAATTTGAACATTGTTTGATAATTCTGTTTCTTGAACTGGTTCTACAGTTTCTGTTTCTTGAACTGGTTCTACAGTTTCTGTTTCTTGAACTGGTTCTACAGT